>JGI12210J13797_10038210_pt1 | contig 20065 bp, 16 predicted proteins | sample ElkSlonscriptome_3_FD_13797 | JGI IMG/M metagenome (IMG submission 13797)
CAGCAGACCGTTGTCCTCGGTCCAGGCTCTATTGAAGGTCTCGCCGTGACCGGTGTCGGGATACTCGGTGTACAGCGCCGAGCCGCCCGCCTCGTTGATCGCCTCCACCATCGCCCGCGAGCCCTCCACCGGGTTGGAGGTGTCCGCGTCGCCGTGGAACACCCAGAACGGGATGTGGAGGATGAGGTCGACCTTGGTGCGATCGGAGAAGCCGGCCATGGGCACGCCGGTGGCGAACACGTCGGGCCAGCGGGTGGTGAACTCCCAGGTGCCGAACCCGCCCATGGACTCGCCGGTGAGGAGCACCCGATCGGGCTCGATCGTCACCTCGGTGCCGAGCGCGTCGATGAGCTCGCGCACCGCCTGGGCCGAGGGCCAGGGATCGGGGTGCTGCTCGTACGAGCCGTCGCCGCCCAGGCCCGTGAAGGGCATGTCGGCGGAGTTGCCCACCCAGTGGGCCCACTCCTGGTGGGCGGGCTGGTCGCTGCACTGCGGCACGACCACGAACGAGGGGAAGTCGGCCTGGGCGTTGGGGGCCACGATGGAGTTGGGCCCGCGGAACAGCCGGCTGTTGTACAGCGAGGGCGGGTTGTCGCTGCCCCGCTGCCCGCGGCCGTGCAGGTACACCAGCACCGGGTAGCGCACGGCCGGGTCGTAGAACTCGGGCGTGTACAGCCGATAGGGCAGCTCGTGACCGTCGGCGGCGACGAAGGTGCGCACCTCCATCACCCCGCCGAGGTTGTCGTCGAGCCAGTCCTGCTGCTCGTCGTTGGACTGCGCCACGTGCTCGGCGTCCATGCCCGCGCCCGAGAGCGTGAACACGCCGGTGGTGCGGCCCAGCTCGGTGGCGCCGTCGAAGGCGATCACCTCGTAGTCGTGCGACCCGAACTCGAGCGCCCAGGGCACGGCCGCACCGACGTCGTCCTCGTCGAGGCGGAAGGGCGCGGTCTCGTCGGCGATGGGCTCACCGCCGTCGATCCGGAACTCGACGCGGGTGGTGCCCGCGGGGGCCCGCGCCTCGAGGGTGGCCCGCGGCGGCAGCTCGACCCGGTGCAGCACCTCGGGCAGCGGGAAGAAGACCTCCTCCGAGGCGTCGCGCACCACGTTGAAGATGCCCAGCTCGGGACCCTCGGGGACCTCGGCGGTGGTGCTGCCCTCCCCGGTCGTGCCGTCGGCGGGCGGGCCGGAGGTGTCGGCGGTGGTGTCGTCGGCGGGCGGGGAGGTGCCGGTGGTGGCGGTGGAATCGGTCGGGGCCGAGGTGGCGGTGGTCGAGCCGTCGCCGGAGGGGGTGTCGTCGGAACCGCAGGCCATGCAGATCATCAAGGAGACGAGCGGGATCCTTCGCATGAGCGGAGGATAGGGCGTGCGCACGAAGATCGGGGAGCGATCGTCGTAGCGTCGCATACCCATCGGACGACAGCCGAGCGCTATGCCATGAAGCGCTATGCCACAGAGCGCGGGGGAGGCGGCGAGGCCCGCTCGATGAGCTCCTGCGCGAGACGCTCGAAGTCCTCGCGACATCGCTCCACGGCCTGGATGTGAGAGCCGATCGCTCCGTCCGCCGGCTTGAGATGGAACATCGGCTTTCGGGCTTCGTGCGCGAGCGGCATCAAGCTCTGGTAGTGCCGCATGACACCCAGGCAGTGTGGATCGGACTCGGTGTCGCTCGGCTCGACGTCGTCTCCGACGAGGCTGCGATGGTACTCGCCAGGGATGCGGGCGACCCACTTCTGGTACGCCTTGATCGGTCGGCTCAGCCTCATGCCCGCTTGCATGACCACGTAGCCCAGCGGGCTCATGCGACCAGCCGGCAGCTCGAGTCCCTCCGAAGGACAGCGCTCGAGCCGCTCCTTCCAGCTCTTCCTCCACGAAGCAAGGGTAGGCCCGAGGTTTCGTAGACCCTGCATCGAGAATAGATCGGGCGCGAGCGGGGTGACGACGTGCGCTGCCGCGAGCAGAGCCGCTCGGTTGATGGCCCCCAGATTGGGGCCGACGTCGATGAGAGTGAGCGCGGCTCCGTGAGCACGTGCCGCGCTGAGCCCCACCCGATGGAACGCCGAGAGTGTGCGGTAGGCGGCCTCGTCACCGTCCAGCGCTCGAGGCCACGCATCCGAGAACTCGTCCTCGAAGCTGGAGATCCCCAGATCTCCCGGGACCAGCCCCAGCCCATCTCGAAGGTCCACCACGTTGGGCTCGGTGATGTCGCCGACTCCCCGGAGGATGGGCCGGACACAGCCGAGGATCGTGCCCTCGTGCTCCCCTTCGGCCGGCCACAGCCGCTCGAGCTCGTCCTCGTCGAGGCACATCGCCGAGAGGTTGGACTGCGGATCGAGATCCAGCATCAAGATCCGGAACCCCAGGTCGACGAGCATGTGGGCGAGGTGGAAGACGAGCGTGGTCCTCCCCACGCCGCCCTTGTTGTCGACGAACGCGAGGGTCGTCATGCGCCCCTCACCACGACCGCGAAGCTCCCCACGCCGAAATCGAACTCGGGCTCGGGGTTCCCGTTCTCCCGACATGCTTTCTTGGACAGCGGTACCCCGAAGCCGAAGCGCTGCACGTAGCCCAGCTCGTGCAGGGCAGCGGCGATGGTCGGGTTGCGGTAGTCGTTGCCTCCCGGGCGCCCGAAGCTCTCCTCGGTGGCCCGGCCGAACAGGCCCCCAGGCCAGGGTTGTGCAGCTCGACGCGGTCGGAGAACCAGTACCACTGGACCGGCGCGTTGCTCGACTCGTAGTTGCGGTGCATGACCGCGTTGCGCAGCAGCTGCTGGAGCGCCTCGATGGGATAGTCGGGATGGTTGCGCTCGCGGCTCGTGCCGGCGATCGAGGTCGACGTACGGATATGGGCCCGACTCACCTCGTCCATCTGATCCAGCACCCGGGGCAGCGGCCCGGTCAGCTCCTTTCGATCGATGATGGGATCGGTCAGCTCGGTGCCATCGATGCGCAGGAACTGCACGTAGGCCCCCTTGATGAAGGCGGTGGGCTCGTAGCCCAGCAGCAGCATGCCCGCCACGTTGGGGACGGCATCGGGGCTGGCGAGGTGCAGGCCGGCGAGCTGCTGGGGCAGCGACCGGTCGTTCTCGCGGAGCGTGTCGGGGTGCACCGCCTGCGGGAGATACTCGCGACGGAACAGCTCGAGGTCGAGCTCGTCGAGCTTCGCGCCCGGAATGGATCGCTGGTCGAATGGGCCGTCCCACGACCGACGACGCTCCGTGAGCACCCGCTCCTCGTCGCGCGTCGCGATGCCTCGCCGCGGGCCTACGCGCACGCGCACCGTCCCGCGCAGCCGGACCGGCGTGTTCTTGGACGGCTCGACCTCGACCACGGCGATCTCCACGCCCTCGAATCCTACCAACTTCTTCCCGCGACACGCGAGAGTCGAGCCCGACCCCGTCGCGCCGTACCTCTACAGCGGCTCGCAGAAGCGCGCGAGGATCGTCTTGGGCCCGTGCCCGGGGAAGCGCAGCTGGAGCTTGAGCTGCTCGCCCGTGCCGCTCCAGCCCTTGAGCACGCCCTCGCCGAATTTGCGGTGGCGCACCGCCATGCCCACGTACAGCGCCACGCCCTGCCCGACCTCGTCGTAGTGCGCTCCACCGCTCAGCTCCTCCTCGGTGAAGGGAGCATCGGGCGCGTCGTCGTACTCGATGTCGTCGTTCCAGCGGGGCGTGGGCGGCGGCTGGGGCGGCTGGGGCCGAGGAGCCGCGGCGGGCGGCACCACCGAGAGGTAGGCGCGCGGGCGCAGGCCGACCGAGGCGATGGCGTCCTCGGGAAGATCGGCCAAGAAGCGCGAGGGCTGACCCACCTGCAGCTGCCCGTAGATCCGCCGCCGCTTGGCCATGGTGAGCACCAGGCGATCCTTGGCCCGGGTGAGCGCCACGTAGGCCAGCCGCCGCTCCTCTTCCATCTGCACGGGATCGTCGAGCACGCGGGCGTGGGGAAAGATCCGCTCCTCCATGCCGGTGAGGTAGACCACCGGGAACTCCAGGCCCTTGGCGCTGTGGATGGTCATCATGGTGATGGCCCGGCCCTTGTTCCCCTCGCCCCGCTCGCCGCCCACCAAGCTGACCAGCTCGAGGTACTCGAAGGGCTCGGCCTCGGGCCGCTCCTCGCAGAATTCCTGGGCGTTGCCCAGCAGCTCCTGGAGGTTCTCGAGCCGGGTCTGGGCCTCCTCGCTGCCGTCTTCGTCCAGCCAGCCCCGGTAGCCGGTGGTCTCCACGATCTCCTCGAGCAGGGCGTCGAGGCGCAGCTCGTCGGCCCGCTGCCGCAGCTGCTCGATCATGGCGGAGAACTGGTGCATCCGCTTGGCGGCGGCCTTGCCCACGCCGGCCACGGTGGGCTCGCCCAGCGCGTCCCACAGCGAGATGCCCTCGGCGGCGGCGCGGTCTTGCAGGCGCGCCAGGGAGGTCTTGCCGATCTTGCGCGCAGGCCGGTTGATGACCCGGGCGAGGTGCACGTCGCTGTGCGGGTTGAGCAGCACGGTGAGGTACGACAGCACGTCCTTCACCTCCATGCGCTCGTAGAAGGCCACGCCGCCGATGATCCGGCAGGCCAGGCCCACCCGGCGCAGCTGCTCCTCGATGGCGCGCGACTGGGCGTGGGTGCGGTAGAAGACGGCGAAGTCCTCGGGCGAGGCGCCGTCTTCGATGGCCTGCACCACCTCGTGGGCGACCAGGCGGGCCTCGTCGCGCTCGTCGGACAAGGCCAGCACCCGCACCGCCTCGCCCTCGCCGCGCTCGCTCCACAGCTCCTTGCCCAGCCGGCCGCGGTTGCGCCGGATCACCGCGTCGGCGCAGCGGAGGATCCGGCTGGTGCTGCGGTAGTTCTGCTCGAGGCGCACCAGCTGGGTGCCGGGGTGGCGATCGGCGAAGCTCAGGATCTGATCGACGTCGGCGCCACGCCAGCCGTAGATGGCTTGGTCGTCGTCGCCCACCACGCACAGCTCGGCTCGACCAGCGAGGCGGTCGACCAGCTCGGCCTGGATCGGGTTGGTGTCCTGGAACTCGTCGACGACCACGTGCTGGAAGCGGGTGAGCAGGCGGGCGACGGGATCGAAGTCGGCCAGCTGCCCCGAGGCGGAGGGGGCGGGGCGCTCGGCCTTGCGCAGCAGCTCGACGGTGAGCAGCAGCAGGTCGCCGAAGTCGGCGGCGTCGGCCGCCCGCAGGCGCTTCTCGTACCGCTCGTAGGCCTGGCGCACGACCGCGGCCACGGGCCCGGGCAGCTCGAGGCGGTCGACGCCGGAGGGGCCCAGCCCGCGGTTCTTGGCCCGGTCGATGAAGCCCAGCACGCCGCGCGGGGTGTAGAGCTTGTCGGGGACCTTCAGCTCCTTGAGCACCTGGCCCATCACGGTCTGCTGGTCGCCGACGTCGTAGATGGAGAAGCGGGGCGACAGGCCCACGCCCTCACCGTGCCGCCGCAGGATGCGGGCGCAGATCGAGTGGAAGGTGCCGACCCACAGCTCGCGGGTGGCGTGATGGCCCCCGGCCAGCGCGTGCATGCGCTCGCGCATCTCGCCGGCGGCCTTGTTGGTGAAGGTGACCGCGAGCACCCGCCAGGGCTCGACGCCCTCGTCGAGGAGCTGGGCGACCCGGTGGGTGATCACCCGAGTCTTGCCCGTGCCCGCGCCCGCGAGCACCAGCAGCGGGCCGCCCCGGTGCTCCACGGCGGTGACCTGCGCCGGGTTGAGCGACATCGCCCCGTGATACCACGAGGTGTTACCCTCCGCGGACGGTGAGCGGCCGCGCTTCTCCGACGCCCCGGACGTCCCCCCGCCGCGAGGGACATGGACCCCCCGCGGGCCGGCGCGCCCGCGTGTGGCCTCGCGCCGTGGTCACCGCATGGCTGGTGGCGGTGGTGATCCTGCTGGCGCGGGTGATGGGCGATCCGGGGGTGGAGGTGTCGGGGGACACGCAGGCCCTGCTGCCGCCCGAGCACCGCGCGGTGGAGGGCGAGCCGCTGCTGCTGCTGACGATCCGGCCCGAGGCGCAGGAGGAGGCCGAGGGCGGGGTGGACCTGCTGCTGGCCGCGGCCAGCGCGGTGGGCGAGCAGCTGGGCGAGCGCCGGGTGCCGCTGGGCCCGCCCGCGGCCGAGCTGACCGGGTGGCTCGACGCGCACGCGCTGTACCTGCTGCCGGTGGAGGCCCACGAGGCGCTGGCCGAGCGGCTGAGCCGGGCGTCGATGTCGGCGGCGGTCGACGCCCTGCGGGCCCGGCTGTCCTCGCCGATCTACGGGCTGAGCGGCGAGGAGCCCCGCCGCGATCCGCTGCGCTTGCAGCAGCTGTCGCGGCAGTACGCGGGCCGGCTGACGCACCTGGGCAACGGGGAGGACATGCCGGCCGAGCTGACCCCGACCGGCGATCTGCTCGCGCTCGACGGCCAGGCCCTGCTCATCGAGCTGCGCAGCGACGAGCCGCCCGCGGCGCTGCTGGAGGAGGTCCGCGCCGTGCTGCCCAGCGATGCGGTGGAGGCGGCGCTCATCGGGCCCGGGCCGCGGCGCGAGCAGGTCGCGGCCGACATCTCCGCCCGCTGGCCGCGGCTGACCACGCTGGTGGTGGCGGGGCTGGTGGTGGTGCTGAGCCTGGCGCTGCGGGCCGTCCGCCCGGTGGTGGCCATCCTGCTGGCGGTGGGCTCGGTGGTGCTCGGCGTGGTGGTGCTGAGCCCCCCGCCCGGGCCGCACGACGTGGCGATGCTGGTGCTGCTGGCCGGGTTCGGCTGCGAGGGCGCGCTGCACCTCACCCGGATCTCGCCGCGGGGCTGGCCGGCCGCGGCCGCGCTGGGCGGCGCCTTGCTGCCGCTGTGGGTCTCGCCCTACCCGGCCTGGCGGGCGTGGTCGCTGGGGTGGCTGGTGGGGATCGTGGCGGTGGTGGTGCTGCTGCGGGGGCTGGTGCCGGGCCTGCTGAGCTTGGCGCGCTACACCACCGCGCCCGCGCGCACGGGCGTTCGCCTGCAGCCGCTGCGACCGCTGGCGGTGGTCTTGGCCGTCTCGGCCCTGGCCGCGGGGGCGTGGTCGCTGCCCCAGCTGCCGTTCCTCGCCCTCGATCGCACGCCGCGGACGGGCGCCGACGAGGGGCCGCAGCAGCTCGTGCGCGACGCGTTCTTCGATCCGCGGCTGGTGGTGCGGGCCACCTCCGAGGGCGACACGCCCGCCGCGGCGCTCGAGCGCGCGGCCGAGCACGCCCGGCAGCTGGCCGCGCTGGTCCCCGACGATGCCACGCGCGTGGACTCGCCCGGGCGGCTGGTGCTGCCCGCCGCCGAGCTGCGCTCGCGCCAGCGCTCGCTTCAGGCGCTGGAGATCGACGACCGCATGACCGCGCTGCACGAGCTGCTGGCCACCCGCGGGTTCCGGCCCGATGCGTTCGGCGAATTCCTGCGCGGCGCGACCGACCTCGAGGACCTCCCCACCCCCAAGGCCGCGCTCGAGGGGCCGCTGGGGCCGTGGATCGAGGGCTACCTCGAGGACGAGGGCCCGGCCCTGGCCACGCGCGTGCACCTGCGCCCCCGCATCGACGACCCGGTGCCGCGCCTGGTGAACGACGAGGGCGACGTCATCGAGCTGCGGGGGCCGGCCGTGGCCGCGCGGCGCGATCGCCTGGGCTTCGCCGACGGGCTGGGCCTGTACGTGATGGGCCAGCTGTGGATCGGCGCGCTGGCGGTGTGGCTGGGCACCCGCAGCCTGGCCACCGCCCTGGCGTGCGCCTGCGCGGCGCTCGTGGCCCAGACCGCGCTGCTGGCCGCCATGCTGCCCCTGGGGCTGCCGCTGGGGGCCGCGATGCTGCCGGTGGTGTTGCTGGTGGGGGCGGCGGCCGTGGTCGCGGGCGGGCGGGCGTGCCAGTCGGTGCGCAACGACGAGCGCCTGCACGCCACCGGGGTGCTGCTTTCGGGGCTGGGCCAGGCGGCGGCCGGGCTGGCCCTGTTCGCCAGCCGCGATCCGCTGTGGGAGCAGCTGGGGCTGATGGTCGCGGTGGGGGCGGTGATCGCCTCCGGGGCGGGATTGTTCGTGGCGCCCGGCCTGATGCGCCTGTTCGGCGGGGGTGGTCGAGGCGCGGCCCGGGCTCCCGTTCGGCCCGAGCCCGAGCCCGAGCCCGAGCCCGACACCGCCCACCTCTCCACCGAGCCCCTCTCCCCCGAGGCTCCGACCGCGACCTCCGAGGACGACGCCCCGTGATCGACCGACGCTCGCTGCTGCGCGCGGCCCTGCCCGGCCTCGCCTCCTGGTCTGGCCTCGCCTCCTGGCCGCGCCTCGCCTCGGCCGCGCCCGCGTCGGTGACCGACCGCAAGCTGGCCAACCGCCTCGAGCTGTGGAGCAGCTACGCCGATCGCACCCAGAACCTCATGGCTCGGCTGAGCACGCGGCGCGAGACCTCGCTGCTCGAGGAGCCCCTGATGAGCACCGGCACCCTGGTGTTCCGAGCCCCGCGCTTGCTGGTGCTGCGCGACGACGGGCTGCAGGGCAGCACCACCCTCGTCGACGGCGACGAGATCCGGGTGTTCCTCAACACCGAGCCCCACGACACGCCCGAGGCGATCGAGGCCGACACGCGCCCCGCCGCCCAGTGGCTGGCCCGGCGGCTGCGCCTGATGTTCGCCCCCGGAGACGGCACCGCCCTGCTCGAGGACACCCGCACCCACGTGCCGCGCGGTCGCGGGCATCGCCTGGAGCTGATGCCTCCGCGCGGCTCGGCCACGCGCCGGCAGCTCCGCAGCGTGAGCCTCCAGCTCGACCCGGTGGTGGGCACCATCACGCAGATCGTGATCGCCGAGGCCCAGGGGGATCGAGTGGTGATGGGCCTGAGCGACCACCGGCAGAACCTCCCCGACGAGGACATCACCTCGTTCCTCGAGCCGCTGAAGCTGTGAGGCGCCGGCGGTGTGCCGCGGGCGTCCAGGCCGCTACGGCTCGCTCGGGCTCAGCGCGGAGCTCGGCTCACCGGCGGGCCAGCCCCGCGCCCGGGCCCAGGTGACGTAGGCGGCCATCATCGCCGGGTACGAGTCGGGCGCCGGGAACTCGTCGCAGCGCTCGACCGCCGGGGTGGACGCCCAAGGCAGCCGCGTGGAGGCAAAGGTCTCGAGATACGGCACGAACCAGCGCGCGTCGTCGAGCAAGGTGGCGCGCACGTTGGTCAGCCCGAACGCCTCGACCCGCGTGAGCACCCAGGTCTTGCAGTGATCGCAGAACTGGTGGCGCAGGTCGTCGGCTCGCATGCCACCCTGCACCAGCTCGCCCTGCCCGATCTCGACGCCGTCCGTGGGCACCATGATCGTCAGGGAGAACGCGCTGGAGCTCATGCGCTGGCAACCGATGCAGTGGCACACCGCGGTGACGATCGGCGGCACGACGATGCGGAAGCGCAGGTCACCGCAGCGGCAGCGGCCGAGCCAGGGGAGCGCGGCGGGAGGAGGAGAGGCGTCTGCCATGCGGCACAGGATACGAGCCGGCGCCGACGGGTGCAGCCCGGGAACAGAGCGACCCGCCCCCGAGCGTGCCTTCTGCGGGCTTCACAGCGCGCGGACGCGGCGAGAGATCGAGACCTGGGCGCCGACCTCGGCCACCGCCTCGCACGTGGCTCCGCAGACCAGCAGCTCGCCGCCCTCGCACACCACGGGCTCCCCGGCGGCGCAGGAGGTGAACCGACACCCCTGCTCACCCACGGTGCCCCCGGGGCAGCGCAGGGTGCAGGTGGAGCCGGCCTCGCACTCCACCGGGCAGTTGGCGTCGTTGCACGCGAAGTCGCAGCGGCTGTTCGGGCCGCAGCGACAGGTGCCGTTGGCACAGGCGCCGGCGCAGCGCTCGTGCTCGCCCTCGCACGTCACGTGACACGGCCCCGCGTCACAGGCGAACTCGCAGCGCGACCCGACCGCGCAGGTGCAGTCCCCGTTGGCGCAGGTGCCGGAGCACTCGGTATCGGCCTGGCAGTCCACGTGGCAGGGCGGCGACTGGCACTCGAACGCGCACGCGCTGCCCGCCCCGCACCGGCACTCCCCGTTGCCGCAGGCGGCCACGCACTCGGGGTTGTCGCCCACGCACTCCACGGTGCACGGCGGGGCCACGCACTCGAAGTCGCAGCTCGCCCCCGCCTCGCACACGCACTCGCCGTTGGAGCAGTCGGCCTGCACCGGGCGGCAGGCCGAGCCCAGCCAGGTCAGCACCAAGATCATCAGAGGGGCGAGCACGAGGGTCGTCCGGGTGGTCATGGGCATCGCGATGAGTCTCCCCCTTCGTCGTGCACCCCGCCGAGGGGAAAACGATGAGAATTTCGCCCGCGCACCGAGCCCCCCCCGAACGTGACGACCGGATGACCGGCCGGCATCGCCACGGTCACCCCGGCGGGGCCCAGCTGCGTCGCCACCATCGCCGCGGCTGCCGCGAGCTGCCCTCGCCCTCGACCGGCCAGTTGCTGCGTGCCCACCCGAACGGCACGCTCGGGGGCGCCGGAGGGTGGTTGGCCGCACGCACGTGCTGGACGGTCGCGTTCACGAGAGGGGAGCTGGCGACCCCGCGCTCATCATCGTCGCCGAGCCCCACGAGGGCCAAGAACAGCTCGGCCTCCGCCTGCGCCTCCCGAGACTCGGGAACGAACGCCGCGAGGAACTCCCGGTCGGCATCCGACAGCACCTCCTCGGCCGCCTCGGCGTCGGTGAGCCGACGCCAGCGTGCCTCGTCGAAGCTCGCGGCGTTGCTGCTCACGACGACCTCACCACGGGCACGCCGCCCCGGTCGATGACGGTCGCGGCGGCGGACCGGAACCGATCGTTCTGGTGGGAATCCCCAACATTGGCGAGCACGAGCATTCGACAGCAAGAGGGACATCGGTCCCTCCAACTGATGAAAAAAATCCATGCGCCATGACGCTGTGTGCGTCCGGAAAGACTAGTAAAGGCCCCTGCGCATGGCTGCGACCATTCGATGCGGCGATGCGCGAGACCCCGGTCACCTCCGCGAGTCCTCGCGGAAGCGGCAGCTGCAAAGCTGTAAATTCCGTGGCGAGATGCAACACGACGGGTCACGAAACCACACTCGTCTCGCGGTCGCGGCAGAGTGACCCGAGCGTGACCGGTCGGTTGCGCACGACGTGCGTCGACGCTTCGCGCGAACTCGGTCGCGAGTAGAAGGGGATCCACTACGACGATGCGGATGGGGGTCGACCGACCCCAGCCGAGCCGCCGTGATCCAGGCCGCGCGTGCCCGCCCTCATCGTGGTCGCGCCCCTCCGGGCTCGCCCCGGCTCCGCGCCAGTACACTGGCCTTCATGCACCGCCAGCGCGCGTCGTTCCCCCTCCTGCTCCTCCTGGTCGCGACCGGCTGCGCGGGGCAGGACCCCCACGGGCCGAACGCGTGGCGCCACGGCGGGGAAGCGATCGACGTGCTGGTCTTCACCCGCACCGAGGGGTTCACCCACGGCTCCATCCCCGACGGGGTCAACGCGCTCGAGGAACTGGGGGCCGACCGCGGGTGGGCGGTGCAATCCACCGACGACGCGGCGATGTTCGATCCAGCCACCCTCGCCGCCTTCGACGTGGTGGTATTCCTGTCCACCACCGGCGACGTGCTCGACGACGAGCAGCAGCTCGCGCTCGAGGGCTTCGTGCAGGCGGGCGGCGGCTGGGTGGGCGTGCACTCGGCCAGCGACACCGAGTACGACTGGCCCTGGTACGGCGGGCTGGTGGGGGCCTACTTCATCAACCATCCCGCCCCGCAGGAGGCCACCCTCACGGTGGTCGACGCCGACCACCCGGCGATGGTGGGCGTGCCCGATCCCTGGGTGCGGACCGACGAGTGGTACAACTTCGATGCGGTCCCGGCCGGGGTGGACATCCTGCTGACGATCGACGAGTCGTCCTACGACGGCGGCACCATGGGTCGCCTGCACCCGATGGCGTGGTCGCACACCTACGACGGCGGCCGGGCGTTCTACACCGCGGGCGGGCACACCTCGCAGAGCTACGGCGACCCGGTGTTTCGCGGGCACCTCGCGGGCGGGATCGAGTGGGCGGCGGCCGATGACGAGCCGACCACGGGCAGCGGCACCGCGGGGTCGAGTGAGGAGGGCGGCTCCACGGCAGCCGCGACGGGCAGCGAGGGCGACGACACCGGAGCGGAGGGCTCGGGCGGCGCCGGCTCGGGCGACACCGGCGAAGACCCGCCGAGCACCTCGGGCGCGGGCTCCACGGGGGCCGGCGGCAGCGACAGCAGCTGCGGCTCCCCGAGCGACGACGACACCGGCGGATGCCGGCTGGGGGGCGCGCCCCAGCCCGCGTGGTGGGCAGCGCTGGTGCTGCTGGGCTGGCGACGACGCCGAGGCGGCTGCTAGCCGGACGGGCGAGCGAGCGCCTTTCGGCGCGCTCACAGCTCGTACGACCGGTCGGAGATCGCCAAGAGATCCACGGGCCGCAGCAGCCGCAGCAGCACGCGGGGGTGCAACATCGAAAGCGAGCTGCGGTGCATCTGCATCACGCCCAAGAATGCTCGGTAGACGACCGGGTCGACCGCACAGCGAATGTAGACCCGATCGAGCAGCCGGTGCATCAGGCCCACGGCCGGCGGTCGATCGCCTTGGGCGTGGGGATAGCGAAAGGCCTCGATCGAGGCGATGAGCCAGGGCTCCAAGATGATACCGGCGCAGTCCCGCGCGAACGCCAGCGCGTCGAGCTCGCCGTGGCGCTCGAGCCGGCGGTCGAGCAGCTCGGCCTCGAGCGCGCCGATCGTGATCCCCTGGCCGAACACCGGGTCGAAGCTGCACAGCGCGTCGCCCACGATGGCGTAGCCCTTCGGCAAGCGGCGCAGCTGGTCGAAGCGGAGCCATCGCTGGGACGGCACCTTGTACCGCCAGACCTCGGAGATGGGCTCCGCCCGGCGCATCAGCTCGTAGAGATCGGGCCGCGACATCCCCCGGGCGAATTCCTCGAAGCCCTCCGGGTCCGCCGGCGGGTGGTCTCCCCCGTAGCCGGACAGGCTGAACATCCAGGTGTCGTCCTCCACCGTGAACACCAGTCCATGGCGGCGATCGACCGGGCGCTTGCCGTAGATGATGCGGCACAGCCACTCGTCGGATGCATCGGGAGGCCGTCGATAGAGTCGCGTGGCGTAGCAGAGGTCCAGCCACGTGGACTGCTCGCGGGGTTCTCCGTAGCCACGCTCCCGCAGCCACCCGCGAGAGCGACACCCGCGGCCCGACGCATCGACGAACAGCGTGCACGGCAGGACCTCGGTGCCCTCGCGATCATGCACCTCGACCCCCGTGACCCGATCCTCCTCGAGGACCGGCGCGCGGACCTCGGTCTCCCCACGGATCTCCACGTTGGGCAGCGCGGCCAGGCGACCTCGCACGAAGTGCTCGAGGAAGGGCCGGGTCTGCACCCACATGCGGTACGGCATGTCACAGCGGATCTTCCAGTGATCGCCGTGATACCACCAGAATTGGTGGCCGAGATCGACATCGCGCGCGCCGTTCTGCCGCAGGTCATCGATGATGCCGGGCAGCAACCCCTCGATGGCCCCGCGCCCGCGGTCGAGCAGCAGGTGCGCATGGGTGCCCTGCGGCACGCCCTTGCGCGCGCTCACCTGCTCGGGCAAGCGATCGCGCTCGATCACCGTCACGCGCCGGGCGTGCCGAGCAAGAGCCGCGGCCGCCAGCATGCCCGACGTGCTGGCCCCCAGGACGATTGCGTGATCGAGCGCCGCCACGCAGCGTGCGTATCACGACGGCCAGGCCACGGGAACGCACCGCCGACCCGGGTCGGCACCGATGGTTCGTTCTCCCCCGCCCTCCAGCCCGCTGGGCGGGCTCCGTAGGAGGCAGCCCGCGGGGAGCGGCGGCCCTGGCTCAGCCCACGTCGCGCTGGTCGTCGACCGGCGCCTCGGTGGCGGCGACCAGGGGCTGCGGCTCGCGGCCGGGCCGCTGGGACGGCGCGGTCATGCCTCGCGCCAGGTGCCGCAGCTCGCGACGGCCGGCCTTGAACGTGCGCACCAGGTGCTCGCAGGCCAGCTCGGGCCGCGCATGCTCGCCGCAGGTGAACACGTCGGCGGCGGCGTAGCCCAGCTCGGGCCAGGTGTGCACCGAGATGTGGGACTCGGCCAGCAACCCCAGCGCCGTCACCCCCTGGGGCTCGAAGCTGTGGGCCGACTCGTGCAGCAGGGTGGATCGAGCGGCACTCGCCGCGCCCCGGATCGCATCGCGAACCAGCTCGAGATCATCGATGATCTCGGCCGGACAGTCGTACATCTCGAGAATCCAGTGGGAACCGATCGTTGGCACCGTTCCTCCTCCATGACGACAGCTCGAGCCGGAGCCTGGAACCCCGGCCGGAACGAGCAGGCCGGTGCCTGCCAATGAGAGAACGGCCACTCCGTGTACGAAGCCGCCTGAGAGTACGGATCGCGGAACGCTCCGCGAGCACGAGGAACGGACCATAGGAGAGATGTGCGTGCTCCGCAACAACTTTTTGGCGGCGACCGCGGACGAGCGCGCGGAGCAGGGCGTGGAGGCGACGCCGATCCGATCCGATCCGATCCTCCCTGTTAGAGCCCGCGTGCGACAATCGATGCACGATGAGGGGTACACGGGGGTCGATCGTGGCGCCGGCGATGGCCGGAGTGGCCGTGCTGTGGTGCCTGAGCTGTGGAGGGGACGACGGCGACGCGGCCGAGGCATCGACGACGGCGACGGCGGGCTCCACCACGCTCCCGGGCACGGCGACCGAGCCCGACGACTCGGCCGATTCCACCACCGGGCCGGGACCCGCCGAGACCACCGCGAGCGTCGACGAGGGCACCAGCGGCGAGACCACCGACCCCACCGATCCCACCACGGGCGAGGTGCCGCCCAACTGCGGCGACGGGGTGCCCGATGCCGACGAGGCCTGCGACGACGGCAACATGATCGAGGGCGACGGCTGCAACACCGACTGCACCGTGTCGGGCTCGGTGCTGTGGTTCCACAGCCAGGCCGGCGGCGTGGGGCAGAACGAGGACGCCTTTGCGGTGGTGGTCGACGCGATGGGCCGCGCCTACGTGGGCGGCGAGTTCTACGGGGAGGCCACGCTCGACTTCTGGGTGCGGCAGTACACCGAGGACGACGGGCTGGGCTGGACCCAGGCCTACGACGGCGCGGCCGGCAACGACGGGGTCCGAGCGCTGGCCCTCGGCGGCGACACGCTCTACGCGGCCGGCTACGCGCTGATCCCCGGCCAGAACAACGACATGTGGCTGCGGGCCTTCGACCTCGACGGCAACGCGGGCCTGAACATCACCTACAACGACGTCAACAACGGGTCGAACGTGGGCAACGGGGTGGCGGTGGACCCGGAGGGCAACGTGGTCGTGGCCACCAGCCACTCCGTGCTGATGGCCAGCAACGACATCCTGGTGCACGAGTACTCCCCGGCCGGGGCCCTGGTGTGGTCCGACAGCTACGGCGGGGTCGCCCTGTCCAACGACCAGTCCCGCGGGGTGGCGGTGGACGGGGCGGGCAACGTGGCGGTGGTGGGCTTCCACACCGTGGCCGCCCAGGGGCGCGACATCTGGGTGCGCTACTACGACACCAACGGCGTGCCGCAGTGGACGGTGAACTACGGCAGCCCCAACGCGCTCGACGACGAGGCGTGGGGGGTGGCCTTCGACCCCGAGGGCAACGTGGTGGTGGCCGGCTTCGAACTCGACCCGGTGATCCCGTGGCGGCTGTGGCTGTCGAAGTACGACCCCTCGGGCGTGCTGCTGTGGTCCCTGCCGTGGGACGGCGCCACGGCCGAGGGCGCGCGAGCGTTCGCCGTGGCGGTGGACGAGGCGGGCGACATCGTCATGACCGGCCAGCACCGGGAGGGGACCAACACCCACCTGCTGGTACGCAAGGTCAGCGCCGACGGCGTCGAGCGCTGGGTCACCAACATCGAGGGCGCCCCCGAGACCGACCAGGTGGGGCGGGCGATCACCATCGGGCCCAACCGGCGGATCTGGGTGGCCGGCGGGCTCGATCTCGGCGTAGACGGGCGCGATGTCTACGTCGCCCGCCTCGCGCCCTGACCCGGCCGCTCCGTCCCGGCGGCTCCGACCCGCGCCTACGCGCCTACGCGCTCACGTGCTCGTGATCCTCACGCACTCGTGATCCTCACGCGCTCGTGATCCTCGGAGACCGGGCTGGGTCGGGCGCTCGCGCCGTGCTCTCGCGGCCATGCGACCATGCGACCATGCGCGGGAGCATGAGCACCGCGCCGCTGGGCGGCCGACCGGGCTGATGCTGGAGCTGGCACGACCACGGCCGAACGCACACGCCCGCCGTGCAGACGTTCCAGTGGGGCGCGGCATTGCGGACGAACGCGTGCACCCGCTCGCGATGCTCCTCCTCGGAGACCAGGCCGCTGCACAGCACGCCGCCGCCCGACACGAACAGATCGAAGGTCATCGGGTACGAGAGCCACGACTCCGCCCGCAGGGCCTCGCGTATCTCCCAGGCCTCGAGCACCTCGGGGGAGCTGGGCTGCACCGCGTGCCGGCGCAGGTGGGCCACCACCCGGATGAACTCGGCGGTGTCGCGATGCCACTCGAGCACGGTGGTCGCCGCGCGCCACAGGTGGGGCGAGCCCCGGCTCGAGGTGAGGGCCAAGATGGGGAAGAACGACTCGTGGGCCCACCGCCGCAGGCTGCGACACACTCGGGTCGCGCGCTCGGGGTCTTCCTCGACCACCACGATGGCCAGGGTGTCCTCGCCCACGTCGCACACCACGTTGGCGGAGGACGTCTCGAGCTGGGCCCGGACGTCGAGAGCGCTGAGCTGCTCGCACACCGATCGGCAATCGAGGGGGTCCTTGCCGAGCACGAGCATGGATGGATGCTTCATGCTCCCGCTTCCTCGAGGCAATCCTCGGCGACCGCCTCGCACCGGAGGCGGCAGGTGGCCGCGTCGGTCTCCAGCGCGTTGCCGTGGCAGGGACCTAGGCAGCCGGCCAGCGTGCTCAAGCACCCGCGAGCCTCGTCGGTGGACTCGTGCGAGTCGGGCACCACGTCGTAGGCACACTGCAAGCGACACGTGGTGCGATCGGTGGTGCGATCGTCATCGGCGTCGAAGCAGCGGTCGGTGCAGTCGTGAAACCGGCGGATGATCTGATCGCGATCGAGCACGACGGACGTCGCGGAGGGCTCGGCCGTCTGCTCGCCCGCGGTCCGCTCGTCCACCGTCTCGGTCGGCGGGGCGGCCGACGGCGCCATCGGAGCAGAGGCGAGGATCATGGGGCGCCGCACCGGAGCGCGGTCCACCTCGGAGGACGAGTCGCACCCCAGGGTCAGCCCGAGCGATGCGACGGCAACACGTGCGGTCAGACCGTTCATGGGACCGGTCTGACACGCGGGCGCTTCGTCACAACCCATCGGGCGGCAGCCGGCGCGGCGACCGACCGCCCCAGCCCGCACAACCCCGCCTACCTACCGATGAACATCGTATGCACACGCGAGGCCGCGGCGCGATCCTTTGCCGCGGGCCCGATCGGGCGTGGCCCCACGCCGAGATCGCTCGCGGGGCGCTCACGACTCGCCGTAGCGGAACCGAACGATGTTGCCCTGCATCTGGCTGTCGTATACCGCCAACGCCTGCTTCGCGGGGCCCTCGAGCACCGAGCCGCGGTCGTCGAAGCGCGAGCCGTGGCACGGGCACCGCAGCGTCTGCTCCTCGTTGTCCCAGCGCACGGTGCAGCCGAGGTGGGGGCAGCGCAGCGAGAGCACGCGGACCTGGTCGTTCTCGAGGCGCTGCACCAGCACCGGCTTGCGCGCCCGACCCGGGCGCACCGCCAGCAGCCCGCCGGGGGTGAGCAGCTCGGGGTAGTCCTTCACGTCGAGCTCGACCATGCCCTCTTGCACCGGCACGGACGTGGTCTGCCAGGGCTCGGTCGAGCCGGCGCAGCCAGCGAGGACCAGGCCCACGCCGCCCCCCACGAAGGTGCGGCGGGCGAGGGCAAGGGACGGCGAGTCGGTCGGCGAGTCGGACGGCGAGTCGGCCGGCGAGTCGGTCGGCGAGTCGGACGGCGAGTCGGACATCGACGCGATCTGACCAGAGTCGGCCCCGGGTCGCAACGTGGTGCGCGGACCACGTGCGCGCGTCGCTCCGGGCTGCTAGGCTCGGCCGAATGCTGGCGATTGCCCTGGGAGCGTGCGTGCTCGCCCTCGCGCCGGGCGAGGCCCCCCGGGGCAACACCGTGCTCACCCGCGATCGCGGCGCGGTGTGGGGCGTGGCGGCGGTGCCCCGCGTGGCGGTGCTGGTGGGCGACGGCCGGCGCGTGATCCAGCCGGTCGGCTTCGGGGCGGAGATACAGTTCCGCGGCTACGGCCTGCACCTGGGCTGGCTGCGCCTGGGCGGCCAGGCGCACCTGGGCCACACCCGCGTGCTCCAGCAGGTCACCGTGCCGCACGACGACGGCTCGGGCCCCCGGCCGGTGCAGCGCTACGCCGCCCTGGGCCACACCGACTTCTCGCTGGGCCCCTCGCTGCAGGCGGTGCTCGGACCGATCATCCTCGAGGGCGGCGTGGCGGTGGGCCTGGGCATCTCCAACCTGGTGCGCCCCTTCGGCCCGTTCATCATCGACGAGGAGCAGGTCACCGACACCACCGCCATGCTCCGCGGCGGCGGGCAGCTGGCCGTGCCCATCCGGCGCAACCAGGGCATCGTGCTGGGCGCGCACGCCACCCGGTTCTTCTCGAAGGTGCAGGTGGTGGCCGACCCCGATCCGGCCAACCCCGAGGCCGAGCCCGACGCCAACCCCTTCGACTTGGTGCTGGAGATCGGGCTCGGCTACCAGATGTGGTTCTGAGCTACTCGCCCACGTAGTCGACCACCGCGGACCGGGCCGAGCGCACGTGCGCGGTGGGGCCGGTCAGCTCGAGGGTGGCCGCGTGCTGCAGGCCGGCCGTGAGCGGGGCCCGCACCGTCACCCACGGCCCCTCCGACCACGGGCTCACCTGCACCGGCAGCTGCTCGACCAGGGTGTCGCCGGCCCACAGCCGCAGCGCGTGGTCCTCGGTGGGCGCGGTGAGGTAGCCGCGATCGGTCCACCACTGCGCCTGGCCGGTGCTCGTGTCCACCGCCCCCACCAGCACCGCGTGATCGTCGAGGTCGCGCATGTCGGCCGCGTCCCAGCTCGACAGCTCGGCGATCCGGTCGTAGGTGGCCCGCCACTGCCAGTCGGAGACCCACGTGGGCGAGCAGTAGCTCATGTAGTCGGTGTGGTCGCCCGCGCCGCGCAGCTGGCCGTCGATCACCCCGTAGCCCCACACGCCCACCAGGCCGTCGGGATAGGGGTAGGTGGCATCGGGGCCGCCCGCGTTCACCCCCGGGCACGCGACGTGCTGCCGACCCTGGGTGTGGCCCACCTCGTGCACGAAGGTGGTGATGCCCAGGTCGAGCAGGCCGCCCCCGCTGGGATCGTCCAGCTCGCTGGCCCCGATCGCCACCCGCTCGCCCGCGCTGCCCATCGACGCGTCGGGCAGGCCCGCCGCCACCCCCAGCACGCAGCCGCCCAGGCCCTCGAAGCCCACGCACTGCGCACAGTTGTCGAAGATCCCGTAGTAGTAGACGTTGGGATCGGGCTGCTCGGACGCCCGCAGCTGCTGCATGCGACCGAGCAGGGTGAAGAAGTCGTTGGCGTCCGCCAGATCGAGGTCGTCGACCAGGTAGGGCGCGTGCACCTCGATGTCGATGGTCTCCAGCGGGTTGTGCTGGAACATCGCGTCGGCGTAGGCCTGCACCGTCTCGGGCGAGGTGTCGAAGGTCGCGCTGCAGCCCGGCCCCTCGTACTGCACCGGCACCAGCACCATCCGCATGGCCTGCGTGCTGGACTCCACCCCCATGAACCCGAGGCCCTCGGAGGGCAGCCGCGGCGCGGCCGGCTCGGGCTCGGGCAGCGCCTCCCAGCCCTCCTCGCCGGCCTCGTAGAGCACCACCTCGAATTGCAGCTCGTGCACCATCAGCTCGGCGGGCACGGTGAGCATGAAGCTCGACGCCAGGGTCTCGGTGACCGAGTCGCCGGTGATCGTCTCCACCGCCGAGATCGTCTCCTCGGTGCCGTCGGGCCGCACCAGCCGCAGGCGAG
>JGI12210J13797_10077788_pt1 | contig 20052 bp, 11 predicted proteins | sample ElkSlonscriptome_3_FD_13797 | JGI IMG/M metagenome (IMG submission 13797)
TGTGTGTCCGCCCGCGTCGATGGTGGCCCTTCTCAGCTTGAATTCTCCGCCCTGCGCCACAGGCGCGCTGGCAGCGGTCGACGTCAGGAACAGCAGCAGGGCGCTCAACGCGACCGCGCGTTTATGGGATTCTCGATCGGCCATCATTCTGCAGCGGTAGCGCGCACGGCGGGCCGATCGTCGAATCGTCGGTCCAGCCGGGTTTCAAGGGCCCGGAAACGCACCTCCAGCCGTTCGATACGGTCCGCCTGGCGGCGGATGACCTGCTGTTGATGAAGCAGCGCACGCTCTGCAGCAGCCTGGCCGATGCCCACTGCCGCCCGCACGCTGGTTCGATCGGCCGGTTTCGATTCCCAGGCCGCGCCGATGACCGGGCCGTGCTGCGCCGGGTTCCACGAAGCGGAGTCGACGGCAATGGCGTACCCGTCCGAATCGCCCGAGGCCACCAACAGGTCGCCGGCCGAGACCGGACCACGCACGCGCACCGGCACCTGGCCCAGGAACGCCACCGGCATCGAACCGGCGGTCCGTTCTCCTCCGGGCGCGTTTCCGACGATGATCGGCTGGGTCGAGACGACCATCAGCTGCTGCGCCCCGCGAGTGTCGAGGCCGATCCGGCCGTCGATCACGCCGACGACGTCGCCCGGCCGCGGCATCGCCGAACCGGCCCGGACCGGCAGCAGTTCGGCGAAGTCCGCACCGCCGGAGATCATCGTCACGCCGCCGCTGCCGTCGCCCTCGATCGCGCCGACGTTGGCGCCCGCGGCCTTGAAGGTAATGAAATTCTCGTCGCTTCCCGGCGTGGCGGTGTTGGACTTCAGCGCCAGCACGTGGCCGTTGTTCGTGGCCTCGTTCTCGATCACGGCCACGTGGTTGGCGTTCAATGCGCTGCCGGTCGCGGTGCGCCGGACGTCGAGCTGGTTGCGCGGCGCGTTGGTGCCGATGCCGACGCCGCCTTGAGCGCGGATCAGGAACTGGTCCGGACCAGTCGACTCGGTCGTGAGGCTCTGGCTGTCGCCCCAGATGAACGTGCCCTCGTCGCCGCAGCGACCGACGGACGCGGTGCAACTCCCGTTGACGTCGGCCTCCCCAGTCAGGTCAGCGCCGCGCACCCGCACGTTGCGACCCGCGGCCAAGCTGCTGTCGCCGCCGGCTTCGGTATCCTCATTGACGGCCATTGCGGCATCACCGGAGGCGGAGGTCGATAGCCCCATTGCCGTGGATGCGGCACCGGCCGCGGCCGAGCCGAAGCCGGTTGCCAACGACAAACTGCCGGAGGCACTGGTACTGAAGCCGAGTACGGTCGACGTCGAACCGGACGCTTCGTTGTCGGCGCCTAAAGCGGTCGAGAGGTCGCCGCTCGCTGTGGTGTTGGAGCCGGCGGCAAAGGACTCTATACCGCTTGCCGTTGTATCGGCACCCAATGCGACCGCGCCCTCTCCCTCGGCATCGGCGTTCCTGCCAATGGCCGTCGCGTAATCCGAGATCGCTCTACTGAAATCGCCGAACGCGGTCGCACTTCGGCCTCTCGCCTGTGTTCTATTACCAGCGGCAAGCGAACTGCGGCCTGATGCCGTCGACCCAAAGCCCATCGCCGTGGCGGAAAAGGCGCTTGCCCGGACGCTATCACCCATGGCAACGGAAGATAGTCCACTGGCGCGGTTACCGCGACCGCCCATCACGGTTGAAAAATCACCCGACGCCAGATTACGACAAGACTCGCTCCCTCCGAAGCCGCACACGGGCCAGTCCGCCGCGCCGCCACCGAGCACCGAGGCACCGACCGCCTGTGCATCGACCTCATTCTCGGACGCACCGATGACCACGTTCGGTGCGTGTTTGTTCGAGTTCGGACCGCTTCGACCATCCAACAGTCTCACCAAGCGTTCGCTCGCTACCCGAAATTCCAGCGGCCCGGTATTCGTGGTTCCAAGAAAAGCACCTGGAGATATCGCGTTGCCGCTCAACGACCAGCTTGAGCCACTACCGCCCGATGCATTGCAGGTCACCGAACCATTGGCCGCGATGGCGCCGATGGCCTCACCGGACGAACAGCTGCCGGTCACGCGCGCCTGGACTTCGGCAGGATCGATATCATCGCCGCGGACGCTGCCGTCGGCGAGCTCGAGCGATCCGACCACGCCCGGCTCGACCGACTGCGCGTTCAGCGCAATCGGTGCCGGCGTGATCTTCTGGCGAGGCAGCAGCGAGATGAACCCGCTGCCGGAAGCGCCTTCGCGAACCCGCACGTCCAGCCAGAGGTCGGCGAGCCCGTAGACGTTTCCGAAATCGAGCTCGACGCTGAACAGACCGCCGTCGACGAACAGGTCCGCCACCGAAATCGCGCTGGCGACCTGGGCGCCGCCGGTCTGCATGTCGTAGAGACGGAACTCGAAGTCGTAGTCGCCGGTGGCGGGCGCGTTCGATTGCTCGAGTTCCCCCTGGTAGGTGAAAGCGGTCGTAACCTGCGCATTCGCCGTGCTCCAGGCCAGCGCAGCGATGGCAATGATGAATCGGATTCTCATGTCAATCTCCCGATGGGTGGAGAATTCGCGTGTCCGTGCATTCAAAGTTGGACTGCGGTGTTTTTGTACTCCTGATACGGGTACGCTGCGCGAGAGTGATTCCGGACATCGCTCGACTGCCGGGCGGCGGGCGGGCGGCTGTCGCGGTCCGGACGCGGCGCCCGCGTCATGCGTACGCGCCGACAGTGGCCCCCTGGCTCATAGCCGGCAATCCGGTCGTCGCACGGTGCTGGCAATCGGCCCGGGGCGCGTCTATACTGACCTTCCCGAGGCGGGGTGCGCTCCAGCCGGGGAATCCACGGCGGTTGCTGCCGCTTGCCATCGTTCGCCCGACCGCTTGTCCGCCATTTCTGCGATGCCTGAACACGACTCGTTGCTCGATCTCGACAGCCGTACGATCGATGCGTTGATGAGCGATGCCTATGCGCGTTTGCGCGCGCTCGCGGCCGGTCAGCGTCGACGGTTGCCGGCCGGCGAGACGATGTCGACCACCGTGCTCGTTCACGAGGCGTATCTCAAGGTCAAGCGCGTCGGCGTGCGCGGCGAGGTCGATCCGGACCGATTCCTCGGGTTGTGTGCGACCGCGATGCGCCAGATTCTGATCGACGAAATCCGGCGCCGCCAGCGCGCCGGTGCCAATGCGACTCTAAGAACGGGCGACGGAAAGCAGCTACCGAATTTGACCGACATGCTGCATCTCGACGATGCCCTGAAAAAGCTGGCGACGCACGGCAAGCGCCTGGTCCACGTCGTCGAGTGCCGGTTTTTCGCCGGCTACACCGAGCAGGAGACCGCGCGTGCCCTGGGCGTGACCGAGCGCACCGTGCGGCGCGACTGGACCAAGGCGAAGGCCTACCTCACCCGCGCGCTGGCATGAGCGACGATTCAGAAAAAACGGCGCATTGGCGCCGGGTCGACCGATGTTTCGACGAGATACTGGACGCGCCGTCCCACGAGCGCGCCGCGGCGCTGGCGGCGATGGTTGGAAAATACCCCCGCTCCGTGGTCGACGAGGTTCGCGAACTGGTCGAATCGCTGGACGCGACGCATTCGATACTCGCCGAACCGGCGCCGCTGCAGGTCGATGTTGCCGGCGCCGTTCAGCCTTCTCCCCCGGAGCGGATGGGCCGCTGGCGGATCGGAGAGTTGCTGGGTTCGGGCGGGCAGGGACAGGTCTATCGGGCGACCAAGCAGGCCGAACAGTTCGAGCAGACCGGGGCGCTGAAGATCCTCAGCGACCATCTTGGTCCGGAAGCGATGCAGCGCTTTCTCAAAGAGCGGCAGACGCTGGCCGGACTTCGTCATCCGAACATCGCGCTGCTGCTGGACGCGGGCGCCGGCGACGACGGGCGCCCGTACCTGGTCAGCGAGATGATCCGGGGCCGCACGCTGGATCGCTATATCGACTCGGAGAAGCCATCCAACGAGCGTTGCGTGAAACTGCTGCTGCTCATCGTCGAAGCCGTGGCCCATGCCCATCAGCAGTTCGTGCTCCACCGCGACATCAAGCCGGCCAACGTCATCGTCGACGAAGACGGGGTGCCGTATCTGCTGGATTTCGGCGTATCCGCGGCCATCGCCGATAGCGCCGGCGCTGCGGCAGGCGAGGGCGGCGGCGTGGCGCCCTACACGCCCACCTACGCCGCACCCGAGCAGATCAGGAACGAAGCGGTGGACGTGCGCACCGACTGCTGGGCGCTTGGGGCGTTGCTGTATCGCGCGCTCGCGGGCCGGAATCCGTTTGGCGCCGATACGGCTGAACGCACTATTCACGCCGTGCTCCACGCCGAGCCCGAGCCGCCGAGCAACGATCCGGAACTCAATGCGATCGTCGCCCAGTGCCTGCAAAAGTCGATCGACGCGCGCTACGCCGACGTTGGGCAGCTGCGCGACGACCTGCGGGCGTGGCTGGCCGACGCGCCGGTGCGCGCGGCGGCGAACAGCCGACGGTACCTTGCCGGAAAATGGCTCAGGCGCCATCGCGCCTTGGCCGTTAGCGGTGTGCTGGTTGCGCTGTCGCTGGTCGTCGGCGCCGGCGTGGCCACTCACCAGGCCCAGCGCGCCGCCGAGCAGCGCGATCGTGCTGAAGCCGCGGCCGGGAAGTACCGCACCGCCATGGGCCTGCTGGTGGACGTGTTCAACGGCGCAAATCCCGCTTTGCAACGCGGCGAAGCCGTGTCGGCTGAAGATCTGCTCGCCGAGGCCTACGCGCGAGTGACCGGAATGGAACGCCAGGCCGGCGTCCGGGCGGCGCTGGCGCATGAGCTGGCCGCGGTATTCGTCAATCGCGGCGAGGCGACCCGCGCGGCCCGACTGGCGACTTACGCGCGCGATCATTTCGAATCCGTCGGGGAAACCGCCTCGGAGCTCTATGCCAACACGCTGGTCATCCTCGCCAGCGCCGAGAAGATCCAGGGTCGGTACGACCGGGCCCTGCAGAATCTCCGGCGCAGCCTGCAGGTTCAACGCGATCACCTGTGGTCGGCGAGCGACTGGCGCTACGCGTATACGCAGAACATGTTGGGCAGCATCCATACCCGGATGGGCAGCCACGGTCGGGCAGCCGAGCTTCACCGCGCTGCAATGGGTACGCTGGGCCGGTCGCCTGATGCACCGGACTGGCTACAGGGCACGGCCGTGCGCAATTACTGGGACGCGCAGCTCCGGCTGGGCAGGGCAACCGAAGCGAGGCGCGCCCTGGTCGACTGGATTGACGAGCACGTACCCGGTGCGCCGGAAGAACCGAGCGCCTACGTGCATGCCAGCCTCGGCGAGATTGCGCTGCTCGAGGCCCGCTATCGCGATGCTCAAACCGCTTACGCCGAGGCCGGCCGATTGATGTCGGCCGTATACGGGCAAGGCCATCGCGATGTGCTGCTCTATCGCGACCGGACGGAATACGCGGCAATTCTGGCCGCCGGCGAGGTCTCGGCGGACGCTCGCGAGCGCCTTCTGGTGCTGCAGGACCAGCGCCTGGAAAACGACCGCGAGCAAGCGCGCGTGCAGCTGGCGATGGTCAATCATCGTCTCAGCCTCACGCCGTACCTGGCGCGCGGGCAGCGCGCCGCGTGGCTGAGCGAACAGCAGCAGCGCCGATCGTCGACGCCGTATCCGGCCCGATTGGCCCGTCACGAGCACCTGTTGCTTGTGGCGGTCAGCGCGAGTGCGGCCGGGCGCGATGGCATTGCCCGCGATGCACTTCGGCGCGCCGAATCGGCCGCGCTTTACGACACGCCACAATCGCAGTGGCAGCGGGACGTGCAAGAGCTCTTGACCGCGCTGCTGCGCCGGACCGATGAGGCAAGTTGCCGGGCACTGCACGCATCGCTGGAGCAGCCGTATTCCGTCGAACTGGCCGTCGCCGCGCGAGGCCTTTCCTGCAGCGCGTATGGGCAATCGCGCTCGGCCGGGCCGGCGAATGAATCAGCAATCAAAGCCGTTTTGGAATGAGTCATGGTGAATTGGGTCGTGTCGATGTCGAAGTGTGGCGGCGCATCGGTTGCACCGTACCAAGGACGGCTTCTGTCGGCGATGACGGTCCACGAATCTCGCAAATTTCGAGGGCAGGTCTTGATGCTTGCATTTTGCGCAGAAAAACGTGCGCGCCCATCTCCTCAAACCCGGAGCTAGTTGGGGCTCACCCTTGCTACGGCTGGCATTGACGTTCGAGGTGGGCGTCCGGACTTGCATACGCGACTTGCACTCGACTGGGCTTCCGCAGCATCTGGCGCCCGTCATTGGAATTCGGGTGATGGAACAACTATACTCTTGAGCCTTTTTGATCAAGAGATTTTCTATGTTGACTGCACGCATGTTCACCGCTTCATTCCTGGTTGCTTGCCTTTCTGCCGCCAACCCCGCGCAGGGCGACACCGAGTTGCGCGACCGCTTCATCGCTGCGGGCCAGCAAATGGGGGAGGGAATGCTGAAAGTCATGAAGGGCTGTGCGCCGGACATCGACACCAGCGAAGTCGATCTCGAGTACACCCCGCGCATGACTGAGGCCGTCAGCTGTGTAGTTGATCGCCATATCGAGCGCTTCGGTCGAGATGAAACAGTGGTACTTGTCGAGCAGGCCGAAGCGATGGGTGAGCGCCCATTCTCTTCGCTGCAGGAAATGGCAACGATTCAGGAAGATTATCCGAAGCTGTCCACGCCCGCGATGGCTGAATTCAATCAGGCTTGCGGCATGGTCGAAGCGTCCCAGGACTCGTCCATGGCCCGTTTGATGCAGGAAAACATGGCTGAGTTGACAGCCTGCTTCGCGCAGTAGGGATCGCGGCTGGAACGGAGAGTCTTGGGGCAGGTCTTGATTCTTGCATTTCGCGCAGAACAACGTGGACGCTCATCTCCTTATACCGCCGGCGCGATCTATCAGTCGGCGAACTGGAGTCGCAGCAGTGGGCTTCTCGCGCCGGCCCATAACGTCTTCAGATTCTGTGCCGGGCTGTCGGCGCGCGACTCGGCATACGCCAGCAGAGAATCGAGCGCCGCGCGGTCGAAGTAACGGCCGTCCAGGAACAGCGCGCGGATGGCTCTGGTTTGTCCGACGTCTTCGAGTGGATTGCCGTCGAGAAGCAGCAGGTCGGCGACCTTGCCTGTGGAGACCGACCCGAAGCGCTCGGCCACACCGCTGAATTCGGCCGCGCCCAGCGTTGCCGCGCGCACTACATCGGCAGGCGAGAGTCCGGCTTCGACCAGCGCTTCTAGCTCGTCGTGCAGGCCTGCACCGGGGATCACGTAGGTGTCCATCGCGTCGGTGCCGACCAGGATCTCGACGCCGGCCGCATGGGCTTCGGCGACCTGGCGCTGGGCCAGGCGATACAGCTCGCGCCGTACATTGCGGCCTTCTGCGTCGATCGCGCTCGCGGCCATGCGATCGGCGTCGGGGAACCACATCAGGCGACGGACCACCCAGGGGATATAGCGCAAGCGCTCGTCGTCACGGTAGGCAGGGTCGTTGGCAAACCCTTCCATGCGGAGCGTAAGCAAGGTGGGGGTCCAGGCGGTGTCGGAATCGGCCATGCGCTGCATCAGCGCGGCACAGCGGGTAGGGTCGTGCTCATCGATCAACCGTCTCCGCAGGTCGGCGTTGTAGGCCGACTTCGGCCGATCCAGGGCACGAAAGTCGTCGGCGCCGGCGAAGCATTCGATTGCGAACAATCGACCGTGCTCTATGCTGCGCTGTCCAGCGCCGATCGCCTGCTCGAGCGAGACCCGGAATGGCTGATGTCCGGCGATGGAAATGCCCGCGGCGCGCGCGGCGTCGGCCAGGGCGGCATAGCTGTCCGCCTGCAGCTCGGAATAGACCTTGAGGGTGTCGACGCCGTTTGCGGCATAGAACGCCGCAAGCTCACGCGCTTCGCCGGGCGTCGAGGCGCGGAAAAATGTCTCATACCCGGCGGGTACTTCATTGCCGCCGTTGATCTGGAAGCTCGACTGGCCGACGTAGCGCGGATTCACGCCGTGGCCGTCGACGATCGCGTCGTTCCAGCGCCGTCGATCGTCAGCGCAAGCGATGAATGGGTCGGGCCGCGACATACACCCCCACATCTCGCGCACCGCCGTGACACCGTTTGCCACGAACAGCGGGTGCTGGAACTGTGGCGCAAACGTATTCGAGTGGGTGTGCATGTCCCACAGGCCGGGCATCAGGTAGCGGCTGCTACCGTCGATCTCGGTCGCATCGCCGGTCAGAACACCGATACCGGACGGTTCGATCGACACGATCATGCCATTGCGCAAAACAACATCGCGCCCGCGTTGCACGGTGCCGGTCTCGACATCGATGACCGACACGTTGCGTATCACGAAGTCACCGCTGGCGCTCCGGTCGGGCGGTTCGGGCGCCGGCCAGGCGACCAGCGCGGCCAGCAGCGCTGCGACGCCAATCACCAGCACCAACGACACAATTGCAACGCGCTTCAGGAAGCGCAGCATCGGCGGAGGCCTTGAAGCGATCCTCGACGGCAGAGCGGGCTCGGGCATGGGGTTCGGCCACCTGTAGAGGGTTATGCCAGTGTGTTCGCTGTTCGCTTCAGGCGCCAGTGCCAGTGGTCATGAGGCGGTTGATAGCGTTCAGGACGCATCAACGCTCCATTTGCTTGTTTCAGCCAAACAACGTGGATATAGATGGATGCATACCCAAAGTCAAGCCTGTATTACTGATGATTTCATTGATCAACACATATTCAGCGCATCAGAGCCGGCCAAGAGCAAAGCTTGTCTCGTTGGGGAGCAAAGCGCTATCGGCAACCACGATGCGCCGCGCATTGTCGATCTTGCTGACTCGAAGCGAAGTTCATACCTTATTCGAAACGAGAAATTATGAACATGAATGGCGCCAGACTGAGATGGCAGTCTAAGCTTTTCGACCGTTATCTGACTGCAGTTCGAACAGATGTCGCATTAGCGCTTTGACAAGCTGTAACAAACGCGTTCAATGTGGTCTTCTATTTCGTTTGCCATATCGATAAAAGACTTAATCGCGCGATCGGACTCGTATACACTCAAGGTATAAGGGGTTGGCACTCAGGGAGTCTGCATATGCGTAGGCAGCAATCCGAGGTGGCGATGCCCTCGCGACGAGCTCTATTCAAGGTTCCAGTCAGGAACCGTACTTTTCAGCGTCAGGCGATTTCTTCCCGTCCGGCCGGTGACGGACTGCTGGCAACGAGATCACTTTCCGATAGCTCGCCAATTCCGCCGTTTGCGGTGCGCGTACTCACGCGGATGGGCTTCGGTCCACGGCGGACCGAGTCGATTGTCCGATCCACGCCTGAACCGGGGGTCGTGTTTTCCGACGATTTCGAACAACCGGGATTGCTGGGCAGGGACGATGTCGCTTACTTCGAATCGCTGGGTGATACCGATGATGAGCGGCTGGAGCGATACGTCGACGAGCAACTGGACACTCAGTTGCCGGATCCGGAATGGGAACAGCGTCGCGATGCTTATCCCGTTAGCTTCGATACGCTCGATGAGCCGCTGGCGATCACTTACTCCGAACGTGAATGCCAGGGCTTTTCGAACTACGTCGTGCCCCAGCGGCAGGTCGAGCGGGCCGCCTTCGCTCGCGCGTGCTACAGCCGGCGCCAGCTGTTCGAGTTGATGGTCGACTTCTGGCACAACCACTTCAATATCTTCAGCGGCGGTGACGAGGATATCTACGTGTCCTGGGCGCACTGGGACCGGGCGGTCATCCGCGACCATTGCTTCGGCAACTTCCACGACATGGTTCAGGCCACGGCCAAGCACCCGGCCATGTTGCATTACCTGGACAATTACGAGAACGAGGCCGGCGGGTTCAACGAGAACTACGCGCGCGAGCTTTACGAAAGACACACGCTTGGCGCGATCCACTATCTCGGAAACGAACTTCCGCAGAATGTCCCGAAACTTGACGCCAACCCCTACGCCGGACTCAACGATCCGCTGCTGGATGCAATCGTCGGTCTGACGTCGCTCGACATCCAGAGCAAGTACGTTGACAACGACGTCTACGAAGCAGCCAAGGCACTGACCGGCTGGCGCTACGACGACCAGGATGTCGACGATTCCTCCGGCAACTGCATCAGCGGCGGCACCGGCGAGTTCATGGTCGACGAGATAGAGCATGAGGGCAGCGCAAAGGCCATTCTGGCAGGGGGGTTCCAGAACATCCCGCCCGATCGCGGCGCGCAGGAGGACGGCGAAATTGCAATCAAACTGGCCGTATACCACCCCGGCACCGCGCGCTACATTGCGCAGAAGCTCTGTCAGCGACTGATTGCCGACGACCCGCCGGAGAGCCTGGTCGAGGCCGCAGCCGATACCTTCTACGCCAATCGCACGCACCCCGATCAGATCGCGCGGACGCTGCGCACGATCCTGCTTTCAGACGAATTCAAGGACCCGACCAACTGGGGAAAGAAAATCAAGCGTCCTTTCGAGTACGTGGCTTCGGCGATGCGCGCTGCCGAATGCGACTATACGTGGCGGTTCGACGATCAGGACTCTAGAAACTTCCTGGGAAGGTTCGAAGGCACCGGCCAACGCCTGTTCTGGTGGCGAGCGCCGAATGGCTACCCCGACGAACGGGCGTCCTGGATGGGTTCGAATACGCTTGTCCAGAACTGGCGTACGGTGAACTGGTTGCTCGAAGAAAATCATAACGACGACGACAATCGCGTCATGAGGGTTGTCGACGCCACACTGGCCAACTTTCCGGGCAGTCCGTCGCCGCGCGAGCTGGTAGCGTTCTGGTGCCGGCGAATTCTGGGGTTCACCCCTGCCGGGGGCTGGGTCGGGGACATCGGCACCTTTTACGCCAACGAGCCGACTGCGCTGGGACGTGCCTGCATGCAGTTTGTTACCCAGCAGGGCTTTGGCGTTGAAGGCGGTGACGCGCCGTTCTTCGGGCCCGAAGAGCCAATCCCGCGCGACGAACTGCGCGACGACGATTGGCCGAATCGCTGGCACCGTCGACTGCGAGGCATGGTCAAGCTGATTCTGTGGTCCCCCAACTTCATGCAGCGCTGAAGCCGGATCACCAACAAATTTCCAGGATTATTCTTATGAAACATTCGCGCAAAAACCGCGTGCTCAGGCATCTTGACCCCACTCTGAGCCGTCGCCGATTTCTGCAGATGTCCGGCGCGGCCGCCGGAAGCGCAGCGCTGGGCCTTACATTTGCGCCATCGGCGCTGGGCGGTTCAGCTAACCGGAAAGTGCTTGTCTACGTTTTCCTTCGCGGCGGCATCGACGGCCTGAGTCTGCTGCCGCCGGTCAGCGGCGCCGACTACGGGCACTACGTGGACGCGCGCGACCGAACGCTTGTCAACATCAACGACGCTGACAGCGGCCGCCGGCCGATTCCGCTGGCCAACGGCGAGGGCCTGGGGTTTCACCCTTACTGCAGTGGGCTGGCCGGCATCTACAGCGAGGGCGGGCTCGCCGTCGTGCAGGCGGCCGGGCATCCGCCGGATACCTTTACGCGCAGCCACTTCGATGCCCAGGAACAGATCGAACTGGGCCAGCCGCTGCTGGTAGGCGGCACGGGCCTGGGGTTGCCGGGCTCCGGATGGTTGACGCGCTATCTCCAGACGCACCCGAACGTGCCGGCGGTTGACTCGGTCTTTACCGCCATGGTCTCGAACTCGATTCCACCGAACAGCCTGAACGGCTGGTCGGATGTGGCCACGCTGGATTCACCGGACAACTTTTCGCCGAACTCGTCCCAGTTCAGCGCAACCCACCGTGCCATGCTGGGTTCGCTCTACAGCGGCACCGGGCAGCTCGACATCGCCGGCGGCGCGGCGCTGGATGCGATCGACCTGATTGCAAGCCTCGACCTGGACAACTACGTTCCGGCCGGGAGCGTCGAGTATCCCGAGAACAACGTGGCCGGCGACCTGCAGCTCATTGCGCAGTTGATTCGCGAACCCCTGGGCATTGCCTGCGCAACCACCGACGTGGGCGGATGGGACACGCACAACGACCAGAACGTATTCGGCAACGGCTTCGGGACGAGAGTTGAAGATCTCAGCGAGGCGCTGACCGCGTTCTACCGCGATCTAGAGGCGGCCGGCTGTATCGACGACGTTGCAGTCGTCGTTCAAAGTGAATTCGGGCGCCAGGTCCGGGAAAACGCCAACTTCGGTACCGATCACGGTCTCGGAAACCCAATACTTGTCCTCGGCGGCGGTGTCGTCGGCGGCCGCGTCTACGGTCCGACCGACGGCATTTCACCAGCCGCACGCGAGGGCGACAGCCTGGTGCCAAAAACCGACTTTCGAAACGTGCTTGGTGAAGTGGCTTCCGGCCTGCTCGGCAACAACAACGTTGGTCTGATTTTCGACGATCCCGGCTTCTTCTATCAGCCGGTCGGCTTCTCTGTTTGATACGGGCGCCTCTCAATCACGCTAAGCGGCGCGCTTTCGCACAACGATCAGGGTGACGCGTTTCGCGTTCGTCTTCACACACCCTGCGCGGGCGGCAGCGAATTTTCATGGTGCGTGGCGCGCAATAGAAGCGACGCATCGCCATCGAGCCTCTACTAATCGAGGCTCGTTGCTCGTCAGCACTTGATTTCGAGCGTCGCTACCGAGAATCCTCCCCGACCGTCGCTGATGCGGTAACGAATCGAAAATGCCGAACCGTCCCAGCCGGTTGACTCGAAACGGATCTGGTTGTCTTCGGTTATCGTGATGAGCGCAACATCCGAACCGGGAAGATCCAGCAATTCGGTAATGGTCAACGGGTCACCGTCCGGATCGCTGTCGTTGGCGAGTACGTCCGCCAGCGCGGTACTGACAATGGGCGTGACCAGCACATCGTCCCGCGCGATCGGCGCCCTGTTGGTTGATACAACAGTGATCGTCACTGTTGCAGTTGCGGTACCACCGCTTGTCTCGCGAATTGTGTATTCAAAGCTGTCGGTGCCGACGAAACCCGTGTCCGGTGTGTAAACGATAGCGTCGCCTTCGATGCGCGTGGTGCCGTTCGACGGCTCTGCGACGCTGTCGATCGTCAGCGTTTGACCGAACCCGTCTATATCATTGGCGAGAACGTCCACGCTGACGGGCTGGTTTTCATCCGTGCTGGCGTTGTCATCCACCGCGGTTGGATCCGGCGCCTCGATGTCAATCGAAACCGTGCCCGTGGCGCGCCCGCCGTCCGACTCGATTTCGTAGGTGAAGCTGTCTGAACCCGCGCCACTGGCATCCGGCGTATAGCGGATCTGGTCTCCGACGATTTCAACCGTGCCTCTGGCCGGCGTGCCGACGCTGATCAGCGTTATCGGGTCGCCGTCGGGATCAGTGTCGTTGGCCAGCACGTCAATGTCGACCGATTGACCAATGGTTACCTGCGCGGAATCCGCTGCGGCTGCGGGCGGCTGACTGAGGACCGTCACGGTGACTTCGGCGGTGGCCTCGGCCCCGCCGGCGTCGCGCACCGTGTAGGTGAAGGTATCGGTGCCGCTGAAGCCGTCTGCCGGGGTGTAGCGAACGTCATCGCCTTCAATCGTGGCCGTGCCGTTGCTCGCACTCGAGACGGTGACCAGCGAAAGTGCGTCGCCGTTGGGATCGGAATCGTTGGCCAGCACATCAATCGTCACCGGCTCGCCAACGCGCGTCTCGGCGCTGTCGGGCTGTGCGGTCGGCGCATCGTTGACGACCGTCACCGTGACTTCGGCGGTGGCCTCGGCCCCGCCGGCGTCGCGCACCGTGTAGGTGAAGGTATCGGTGCCGCTGAAGCCGTCGGCCGGGGTGTAGCGAACGTCGTCGCCTTCAATCGTAGCCGTGCCGTTGCTCGCACTCGAGACGGTGACCAGCGAAAGTACGTCGCCGTTGGGATCGGAATCGTTGGCCAGCACATCAATCGTCACCGCTTCGCCGACGCGCGTCTCGGCGCTGTCGGGCTGCGCGGTCGGCGCATCGTTGACGACCGTCACGGTGACCTCTGCGGTGGCCTCGGCCCCGCCGGCGTCGCGCACCGTGTAGGTGAAGGTATCGGTGCCGCTGAAGCCGTCTGCCGGGGTGTAGCGAACGTCATCGCCTTCAATCGTGGCCGTGCCGTTGCTCGCACTCGAGACGGTGACCAGCGAAAGTACGTCGCCGTTGGGATCGGAATCGTTGGCCAGTACATCAATCGTCACCGCTTCGCCGACGCGCGTCTCGGCGCTGTCGGGCTGTGCGGTCGGCGCATCGTTGTTGATTACTACGGTAACTGTTGCGGTCGCCGTATCGGCGCCATCGGAGACCGTGTAGCTGAAGCTATCCTCACCCTGGAATCCAGCGCCTGGCACGTAGGTCACAAAGTCGCCGTTGTTTATTGCCGTGCCGGAAACGGGCTGGTTGACGCTGGCTACCGTCAGTGGATCACCGTCGGGATCGGAGTCGTTGGCGAGCACGTCGATGAAGACTTCCGAGCTATTGCGTGCCGCCGTTGCCGTATCGTCTTCCGCCAGTGGGGCACGGTTCAGGAATTCGCGCTCGCCCAGGGCTACCGTGGTGGCGCTACGCTCGAAGCGGTATACGTCCACGGTGCGCTTGTGCTGGGCCGGGTTGCGCAGCGCGCGCAGAACCCATGCCGGCGTCTCGCGAACAGGTTCCTCTCGGACCGCCACTGTTTCAGGCATTGGTTCTGCTTCGATTCTTACGACCTCTTCTTTCTCCTCCACTCGCACGAACTGCACGTCCACGCGACGATTGAGTTTACGATTCTCTGCCGATGTATTCGGAACGAGAGGGTCGGACTCCCCTTGCCCGTCGGTCACGATTGCGTCGGGATCGACACCCATGCTCACGAGCGCGCTCTTCACCGACTCCGCGCGGCTGTTCGACAGTTGCTGGTTATAGCTCTCGGGACCCAGATCGCAGGTATGGCCCACGACGCTGATTCGACCAAGAATCTTGCCGCTGGTGATCAAGTCCGCCAGCCTTTGCATCGTCTCCCGGGAATCGGGACGGAGTTCAGCGCTGTCGAAAGCGAAGAAGGCATCGGACTCCATCTCCACTTCGTTGCGCACGATGCGAGTCTCGGTACGGATGGGCCGCGGCGCTGTTTGCACGGCCGAGGCCGGCGGCGTCATCGCCTGTTCTGTCACCCTGGAGCGGTACGTCCGATCGAAGGCATAGCGCCAGATCAACATGCCGCGGACATCGGAATCGCCAAGCTCGAAGTCGCCGGACTTCTTGTACCTCTCCACCGAAAGGGCGAGGCTGTGACCGGTGCCGGTGAAGAATTTTTCCGCCGTTGCAGACAGGGTTGTCTGACTCGAGTCGAAATCTCCCCACTCGTAATCCAGGCCGCCCTGAATCCGTATGTTGGGGGTGTCGAAGTAGCGGCCGAGGCGAAGGCCAGCGCCGTAGTCATAGGCCTGCTCGAAGGTCTCGGTCAGCACGCTGGTTGTTTGCAGCTGGCGGAACGGTCGACCCGAAGCGTCGTTGCCGAACACGAACTCTTCGAATACATCGGTGAAATCGTCGACGAGGCGCTCATCGGTCAGTCCCAGCGAAAATTGGGCGGAAAAGAAAACGTCCTGCTTTTCGTAACCGGCGCCCAGACTCAGCTTGCGATCATCGTGCCGGTTCTGATCTGCCGCCAGATACAACTTGTATACGCCCGGCAGGTTGTCTTGTTGCGCTGGATCACCGTCGCCCGGCAGCCAGTGATAGTTGAGCTTCAGACCACCAGCTCCGTCCTGGAACCAGCCTTCGGCGACCCAGGAATCTCGTTCACCGTAGGCCAGAACCCCGAGCAGTTCGGCTACAACGTCGCCCTCGTCCGACAAACCGAAGCCGACGCGCCAGTCATCACCTACATAGTCGAGTCGCGCATTGTTCTCGCTTCCCGACAGGTTGACCGAATCCGAAGCGACCGGAGAGCCGGCGAAAATCATGGCGAGGGCGAGCAAAAAGAGCAAAATACGCATGGTCAATCCTTGTCCTGATCCAGTAGCAGCGTGCAATGGTAGATGCGGAGCAAAATTCCGGCCGGCGGCTTCAATCTCGTCCCGGTTGCCTGAGGTTTCGCTTCCAGCAGTTCCGATTAAATATCGATGTACGGTATCCGGCTCTTTTAACACTATATCCGGCACCGCCCCGGCAATTGTAGCCGGAGAAACAATGGAATGACAAAACCAGGCGCAAATAGTAAAACGCTCGATTCTCGATTGCCAGTCGAGGAACTTGATGCTGAGCCTGGTCGGTTGTCACGCCTGCAGCTAATCTCGGGCGCGGGCGCCAGACGAGCAGATTCGAATTGAGTCGAGGTCCCGTCTGGTCCCATGGAAGGTGGACGCCTCGACTCGGGATTGAGTTGCACCTGAAACCGCGCGCTTGAGTTTCGCCTGTCTGGGCTCAAGCGGTGGGTGTGTCAGATATCGAGAAATCGGGTCTTCGAAGCGGTGACAGGCAGCCCGGGACGATACCGCTCTCATCGTCGATGTATTCGCCGACGTTAATCGGATTCAAGTGCGTCGTATCTATCCTCGGGTCGGCATAGAGTTGTTGCTGAAGTCATTGCGCGGACCCGGCGCTAGGGGTAAGCTAGCCGGAGTAATCAAAAAAACATACCCAAGCGAAACCACGCACTTCGAATAAGGACAATAAGCAAATGGCTGAAGCAAAAACAAAACCGGAAAAAAATCGCGGCGATACGATGATGGCCATCGGTGTCATCATGATTGTGGCTTCGATACTTCTTCCCTTCATCAACATCGCGACCGGTCAGACGATCAATTCTATCCTGCTATGGGGCGGGCTCGGGATCGCGATCGTCGGGGTGGCCGTCCGGAGCAACTTGAGGAAAAAGGTTAAAAAGGCTCACGCAAGCGCCAACTAGACCCGGGTGCGGCCGTCGTTTTCGTTTCTGTACTTTTTGATTTGCCGCATCTCTTCAATGGCGGGAATGTTCCGGATCGATCTTCAGGCTGTCTTTAACCCAGTACTTCTGATTGCATTATCAACCCGGCATATGAGTAGGTATGCCGGGTTAATACCCCATGGAACGGCCGGGGCCGCGAAGCAAAGCCGTTTTCGGACATGCGCCGCTAATGGCGTGCATCAAACACCGTAGGTATTTTGGTTCCATATCAATATAAAGCGGCTGCTGCTCCGGGCTCGATCACTTTTTGCGGAGATCGTCCCAGAGCATGAATGGTCCGGAGAGTCGTCTACAGGCGCGATATCGGCTTCAATTCAGTCGCGATCGACAAAGATATCCAAGGGAAGAACTGCCGTGACGCCCACATTCGGCACGTCGACAAGTTGCCCGATCCGCAGGTCGACTGCGACGCTGGCGATGATGTAGGCCTGTGTTCGGGTATAGCCGTATTCGTCGACGATATAGTCGATCATCGCGGCAAGTGCATTGCGTGCAGCCAGGTGAAGGTCTGCAGACAGGTTGGCCAGCCTGGAAATCTTCGGGGAGTGCAGATAAGCAAGGTTGGCCGGAACGCTGTTCTTGTCCTTGAGTGGAAATCCGGTCGTGGCGTAGAAGCGCTCGGAGGGAATTCGAAGTACCGAAGCCGGTCCTTCGTAGTGCGGCCCGTGCGAAAGATCTGGCGGATTATCAGTAATCCGGGTCGTGACGGTGAGGGTGCCGCCCATTTCGATCGCGGTGCCCGCGACCTCGCCGTCGCCCTGGGCGTAGTGAAAGTCGCCGACAGCCAGGCCGCAGCCGTCGATGAGGCAGGGCAGATAGACGGTCGTGCCGGTTGTGATGTAGCGGATGTCCATGTTGCCGCCGTGCTCGCGCGGCGGGATGGTCCGCAGGCATTCGGCCGGCTTGGCTCCGGCTAGTCCACACAGCGCTGCCGGCGCGGCTTCATCGGAATCAGGGGGTAACACGGCACCGCCGGCGTCCAGCAACGCTGCTTCGCGCTCCAGCACTTTTTCGAGCAGCGCCCGGTCCGGCAGCGTCGTTACAACACCTGGGAAGCTGGCATTGGGGATTCGCACACCCGGAAGCGCTTCGCTGACGGCGTAGTCATCGTTGAGGCGCCAGATGATGAACTGCCCGTCGGTTCCGAACTGATCGCCGGCGAAGCCGAACGGGCTGGCTTCGGTCCAGCCGACCGAGTCGGGTTCGAGGGACTCGATGGTAACGGCCAGGACGTCGCCGGCCTTCGCACCGTTGATGAACACCGGGCCGGTCAGCGCGTGGACGATGCCGACACCTTCGCGCGGGATGCTGTCTGCGCTCGAATATTCGTCCGTGTCCAGCGTCAGGTCGAAGGCATCCCGGCCGTTGAAGACGATGCGCGCGCCAGGCTCGGCCCGGGCGACCATCGGGATGTCGGGGTGAAGGCGGTTGATGCAGGCGGGATCTTCCAGACAGCCGACGCTGCGGTCGCCCACCAGGACATCCGCCTCAGCGTTTGCGAATCCGGCGAGGATCAACATCAATCCTAAGATGCGGAGCTCGGTAGGGACAGTCTTCATAAGTTCGCTCCGCGGGCATTCAATTACAAGCCGCCAGCTTAAAGCAGCGTACGCGAGAAAGCCAGCATACGTGCAGAATCTGCAGTATGGATGTGCTGTCCTCCGTTCTTGAATTGCTGACGGTGGTAACGATCAATTGACCAAGGCGCCGGACAAGCGGTGACTTGAATTGACTTATCGGATCGATTGATTCATCAATGAGTTTCACACGCGCGGCCTTATTCGTTTTTTTGCCTGGGTTTGGCGCGTCTCTGCGCGTCGGCCCATGCGGCGGCGTATTTGTCGAACGTATAAATGGCATAGACGATTGCCATGAGCAGGCCACGGCGACCGTCCAACGCGCCGAGCCGGCGAATGTAAAGCAGAGGAAACGCAATCAGTCCGCGCACCAGAGCGGAAATCGGCCCCGGATCGGTTCGGCGGTCTTTTTTTATGGAATCCGCGCGGATCATTGCGTATCTGGAAAGCTTCGTTTTCAGATGGGAGTAGTCTCGAAATGTTTCGTGGATGACCGGTGACGCCAAACGCGCGACCTTGCCGTCAACGATGATATCTTCGTGGACATCGGCTTGATCGAAGCGTGCATTTTCGCGTCGGAACAGCCGCTTGTGATAACGGCCATCCGCGCCGAAGAATACCGGCTTTCCGAAAACGATCGAGATCCAGCAGATCCGGAACGCGTTGTATCCAGGGCGGGAAGATAACCAGGCATCCACTTCCTGCTTTAAGCTTGCGTCGATATATTCGTCCGCATCCAGGTTCAGCACCCATTCGCTGGAACATTTTTCCAGTGCCCGCTGCTTCTGGCGACCGTATCCTTGCCAATCCGTGCTGAATACGTTTTGGGTGAATCGCCTTGCTATGTCTGCAGTACCGTCCGTACTTCCGGAGTCGAGCACTATTATCTCGTCGGCCCAGTCTGCCAGCGGACTCAGGCATCGCTCGATGCGATCCGCTTCATTGCAGCAGATCACGATTGCCGACAGTGAAGCTGTTCGAGAGGTTGCTCGCTCGGTCCAGCGGTGCCAGAGTTTTTCGACAAGCACCAAAGCACCGGCCAGCAACGCCCAGCAGAACAGAATGACACCGTGCGGCACGGCAGTCGAAAAAGCAAGAAGCGCCGCCACGACGAAAGCCTGCAGGCCGGCGGCAGTGGCCGAGACGCGAACAGCCCGGTGGGGCACCACAATAAAATGCGCCAGCAAGGTAAATGACGAGCCGACCAGCATTGCGCCGGAAATGACCGCGACGGCCGGCGCGACGGGTTCTGGCCCGGTCATCTCGAGACAGGTGATTGCGAGCGCCAGGAGAGCACCGCCGGGAACGATTGCCGTCCAGTTTGCACGTTTGGTGATTCCGAATAAATACAGCAGCGTGATACCCGCTATCCCGGGCAGATACGGCCAGGCGGTCGAGTTCGATACGAAGATCAGGATTGCTGCGAGCACCGAAAGTGCCGTCCAGATCCGATGCCTTCGTTGGAAACGAGTGTCGATCACGATATTGGATATGAGTGTTCCAAGTCGCTCTTGCTCCCGCAAGAAGGCTAGTGTACCCCGTCGTTAATCCCGTAACATTCAGAGTGTGACTGAGTCGAC
>JGI12210J13797_10605345_pt1 | contig 20050 bp, 17 predicted proteins | sample ElkSlonscriptome_3_FD_13797 | JGI IMG/M metagenome (IMG submission 13797)
TCCGGTTGCGCAGGCGGCAGACCAGCACATCCACCACATTGGTTTGCGGATCGAAGCTATAGTCGTAAATATGTTCGAGGATGGCGGTCTTGGTTACTACGCGCCCCGGGTTGCGCATAAGGTATTCGAGCAGGGCAAACTCGCGGGGTTGCAGCTCGATGGGCTCTCCGTTTCGTTCTGCCTTTCGCTCGGTCAGGTTCAAGCGCAGCCCGCCGGCTTGCAGAACCGTCGCCTGGGGAGTGCGTCGAGAGCGCCGTAGCAGGGTCTGGACGCGAACCAGCAGTTCCGAGAAGGAGAAGGGCTTGACCATGTAATCGTCGCCCCCGGCCTGCAGGCCGCGGATGCGATCGTCCACCGAGCGCTTGGCACTGAGGATAATGACCGGGGTGTCGGTGCCCTCGGCGCGCATGCGTTCGATCATGCCGAGACCGTCGAGCTTTGGCAGCATCAGATCGGCGACGATCGCGTCGTAGACATCCTGCCGCGTCATCGCCAGTCCGTCCTCACCATTTTCGGCAATGTCGGCGGCGTAGCCAACTTCTTTGAACCCCTTCTTGAGGAAGGAGGCGATTTTTGGATCGTCTTCAATAATTAAAATGCGCATGGGCGGCTCCTGGCATCTTTTTCGAAATACACATTAGAGCTAATCGGGCGGGGGGTGTTTTGTCAACCGGGAAACAATTACGGCTTTGTAATGTTTGGGAAAGCCCGTCGAAAGGGTGGCGGGGTCTATTACAGACGAACACTGAACCGGAAGGAGGTGGTCGATGAAATAGGAAACAGAAGATATGGAATCGAACTGGACAAATAACGCAACCAAGGAGGTATCAAATGAAAACGATTAGTGACAAAGCGGTACAACGAGAAATCGTCATAGGAACGATTGCGGTGCTCGTGCTGCTTGGCGGCGGCATGGCATGGGCAGGGAAGCAAGACGGCAAGATCCAGTTGAAGAAGGATGAACCGGCAAAGCAGGAACAGAAGGCGCCGGAACTGATGCAAAGGCCTGATCCGTTCCGCGACCTGTTCAACCTTCAGCAGGAAATGGACCGGTTGTTCGGTAGCACCCTGAATCCCTACGTTGGATTCCCTGAATTCGATGCCGTGTTCGATCAGGAGCTGCTGCAACAGGCGATGGATCTGCGCGAAAAGCCCGATGCCTATGTGGTTCAGATGGATCTGCCCGGACTGAAAAAGTCCGACATTGCGATCGAGGTCAAGGACCATGTTCTAACGGTCAGTGGCGAACGGCAGCAGAGCCAGCAAAAGAAAGAAGATGAAAAGGTCATTCTGCAGGAACGCAACCTAAATTCGTTCAGCCGCGAAGTGATGCTTCCCAAAAGCATTAAGGCCGACGATGTGACGGCGGAATACAACGCCGGCGTACTGACCATTACTCTTCCGAAAGCCATGAAAGACCAGGAGGCGCGGAAGATTCAAATCAAATAAAACAGGCTCATGCACCGGGCGGGTCTTCTCCGCCCGGTTCCTCGTGGGGGAAAGGTGATCAAAATGATTTCCAGCAATAACCCGAAGGAACGCAGCTTGTCGGGAGCCGTTGTTTCCGGCCGCATGGCCGATGGGCGTGTGTCTCTTCTACAACACGAACATCCATTTCGGAAGGATCCCAGCTGGTGGGAAGGGAATCAGCGCCGCACAGCATGGTCGCTGACGGCCTGGCTAATCAAGTGCAGCAATCAAACAAGAAAGGATGCAGGTCATGATAGAGATACTCAAAGAAAGTTCGGGCGGGATGCTTGGTATGTCACTGAGCGGTAAATTGCACGACGAAGACTACAAGACCTTCGTACCTCAGATGGAGGATGTGATCGCACGGGAAGGGAAGTTGCGTCTTCTCGCCCACTTCTACGAATTCCATGGTTGGGACATCCATGCCGCGTGGGACGACATGGCGTTTGGCGCGAAACACTACGCTGACATCGAAAAAGTCGCGCTGGTGGGCGACCGCAAGTGGGAGAAATGGATGGCCAAGGTCTGTAAGCCTTTCACCCGGGCAACAGTGAAATACTTCGATGCCGGGGAGATCGAACGGGCATGGGACTGGCTGCGCGAAGAACGAAGCGAAACAGAAAGGGGGAAGGTATAATTGCCTGTCCACTGCACGAAGAAAAGCGACTGCTTCATATGCATCCGATAATCCCAATTCAAAAGTCGGACTTCGATGAATTGAAGCGGAAGGTCGATCCCTTCGTCGAAAACGAGGGCAAACTGAACGGGCTGGTGATTAAGGCAGAGGATTTCTCAGGATGGGAAAGCTAACGTCAATAGGAAAGGAGTAATCGAATGAAAATGAAGAACATGAGTTCCATGGCTCTGCAGGTGCAGTTCCGCCATATGCCAAAATCCATCGAGATTAAGCAGCTTGTACGGCAACAGGCTGAGCGGCTTCGCCGCTTCGACCTAGCCTGTAGCCGCTGCCAAGTCGTGATCGATGAGATGCACCACCGTCACAGGGGCAATATCTTCAAGGTGTCCATTCGTCTCACTGTGCCTGCCAAACGAACCTTCGTGGCACATGCTGAAGAAAAGAGCGGGACACATGATTATTTGTACATTGCCGTACGGCTGGCTTTTGACGAGATCGAACGACAGCTTGAGAAAAGGGAAAAACGGATGCGTCGCCGCGGGGCAAAACGGATTGCGGCCTAGCATTCTGAAACCGGCGAATCCAGATGTGGGGTCAATGCAATGCCAAAACATTACCGCCTTGTAATGATTGTGAAAGACTCCGGAAAGGCCGGTGAGTGCATGGTTTTCGACGCTGATCAAGAAGAAATCAAATTAACAAGGAGAAGAGCATATGATCAAAGCAGTTGATTTGGTCAAGGACTTCGGGAAACGGCGCGCAGTTGATGGCGTGTCGTTCGAAGTCGAGAAGGGAACCGTATTGGGTTTCCTAGGGCCTAACGGCGCCGGAAAAACCACTACGATTCGCATGGTGGCTGGATTCCTGCCGCCCACCGGAGGCAATATACACGTCAGGGGCATCAATGTTGCCAACGACCCCGTCGCCGCACAGAAGAGTATTGGCTACATGCCCGAAACCACGCCGCTCTACGAGGACATGACCGTATCCGGTTTCCTGCGCTTCCTTGCCGAAGTGCGCGGCTTCAGCGGCACCGAGCGCAACAGCCGGGTCGATCGCGCTATCGAGCGTTGCTTCCTGCAACCCGTGCGTAACCAGACGATCGATACCCTGTCGAAAGGCTACCGCCAGCGCACTTGTCTTGCGCAGACGCTGTTGCACGATCCTGACATCCTCCTGCTTGATGAACCGACCGAAGGGCTCGATCCCAACCAGAAGCAGGTCGTGCGCGACATGATTCGCGAGATGGCCTCGGAGCGCGTCGTTATGCTCTCAACCCACGTTCTTGAAGAAGTTGAAGCCATCTGCACCCGCGCCATTATTATCAGTTCTGGTAAGGTGGTTGCCGACGACACCCCCGCTGCACTCAAGGCGCGAAGCAGCCAGTACAACGCCGTCACTCTTTCCGCCGAAGGGGAGGGCATTGCCAATAAGCTGGACCAGCTGCCGAGCGTCAAGGAAGTCCAGGCATTGGAGGACGGCAAAATCGTCGCCTTCCCGAAGGCCGGCAAGTCCATTGCCGCCGATGTGCTCGACACCGCCCAGCAAAACAAATGGAAGGTTTCCGATATCAAGGTGGACGAAGGCCGGTTGGATGAGGTTTTCCGCAAGATCACCACTACCGAAGACACGAAGAAGAAGGAGGTGGCGTAATGAATGAAGCAACCTCGCACGTCCTCGCCGTCGCCAAGCGCGAATGGCGCGCCTATTTCGATTCGCCGGTAGCCTATGTCTTCATTATCATCTTTTTAATGTTGGCCGGGTTCTTTACCTTCTCGCTCGCGCAGTTTTTCGAGGCGGGGCAGGCGAGCCTGAACGGATTTTTCACGTGGCATCCGTGGCTCTATATGATTCTTGTCCCGGCGGTCGCCATGCGCCTGTGGGCGGAGGAGCGGCGCTCGGGCACCATCGAGCTGCTCTTCACGGTTTCTGTAACGCCGTTGCAGGCCTTGCTCGGTAAGTTTGCCGCTGCCTGGCTCTTTATGCTGTTGGCGTTGTTGCTGACCTTTCCTGTGCCGATGACGGCTTCCTACCTCGGTTCTCCGGACATGGGCGCAATTGTTTCCGGCTATATCGGCAGCGGCCTCTTGGCCGGCGCGTATGTCGCCGCCGGGATGTTCACTTCCGCCCTGACACGTAATCAGGTGATCAGCTTTATTCTCGCCGTTGTGATTGGCCTGTTTTTGATCCTGGCAGGCTATCCGCCGGTGACTGATCTTCTGTCGCGCTGGGCACCTATGTGGCTGGTCGACGGCGTTGCCTCATTCAGTTTCATGCCGCACTACGAGGCGTTGCAACGCGGGGTTATCGACGTTCGCGACCTCGTCTATTTTGCATCGGTGATGATCTTCATGCTCTTTGCCACGCAGGTTGTCCTGAAAAATAAAGTCGGCCGCTAACCAGGAGGATTTTTAAAATGAACCAAATGAAAAAAATGACCGGCCTGGCGGGCGTGTTGCTTTTGCTGGGTATATTGATCGCCTTCAATGCGGTGTTGCGCCCGATGCGAATGCGCGCCGACGTGACGGAGGATAAGCTCTACACGCTCTCCGATGGAACCAAGCAACTGCTCGGTGAGCTCGATCGTGACGTGACGCTGAAGTTCTACTTTTCCAATAGCAACGATCGGCTGCCGGTGCCGATGAAAAACTTTGCGGCGCGCGTGCGCGATCTGCTGAAGGAATACGAGTCGAGATCCGGTGGCTACCTCGTGGTCGAGGAATTCGATCCGAAGCCCGATTCCGACGAGGAGGAATGGGCGCAACGTTACGGCTTGCAGAGTCAGGCGCTCGACATGTTCGGCATGGGCGGCGGCCTCTATTTCGGTATTGTTGCCGTCTCCGGCAACCGCGAAGCAGCCATCCCTATGCTTGCACAGAGTGCAGAGCCGCGGCTGGAATATTTGCTGACCCGCATGGTCTCCGAAGTCTCTTCGGAAAAGTCGGCCAAAGTCGGCATTATGAGTGCGCTGCCGGTGAATGGTTCCATGCCGTCGAACTCCTATATGATGCAGCAGGGTGGTGGTTCGAGAAAGTGGGCGGTGGTATCCGAGATCGAGCGACAATACGATGTCGAGGAAATCGATATGACCGCCACCAACATTGCGGCGGATATTGACACGTTGGTGGTTATCCATCCGGCGGGCATTTCCGACGACACGCTCTATGCTATCGACCAGTTCGTGCTGCGCGGTGGACATCTGCTTGCATTCACCGACCCGATGAGTATCACCGCACAGGAGAACGCCAACCCGCAACAGATGCAAATGGGCATGCCGCCTCCGCAAGGGGAGTCCGACCTCAACCGCTTGACCTCCGCCTGGGGTATTGAAATGCTTTCGGGGCAACTGGCGGCCGATGAGTCGGCGGCGAGCCTGCTCAATGCGGGTGGCGGCCGTGCTCGGCGCAATGCCACCTGGCTGTCATTGCGCGATGCGCACATCAATCGCGATGACATTGCCACCGGCTCGCTCAACGAAATGATGATGCCTTTCGCCGGTGCATTCGAAGTGACCGCAAGCAATGGGGTTGAGGTAGCCGAACTGCTCTTCACGGCCGACGATGGCTTTACCGCCAGTACCATGGCCGCCCGCTCCGGCCGGATTGATATTCCGGCGACCAAGAAGCGCGTGCCGTTGGCCCTGCGTCTGACCGGCAGCTTCAGGACCGCCTTTCCGGACAGGGATGGAGGACTCAAAGAGGCCGAAAAACCCGGTGTTGTGATTCTCGTTTCAGATGTTGATATGCTGGCCGACCGCATTGCTACCGATAGCATGAACTTCATGGGGCAAACCATCGTACAACCGCGCAACGACAACCTGACGTTTGCCGTCAATATGGTTGAGCAACTGTGTGGTAGCGAGGTACTGATTGGCCTGCGCAGCCGTAACTCGTTCGATCGCCCGTTCGACCGCGTGATCGAAATGGAAAAAGAAGCCGCTTTCAAGTGGCAGGCCGAGGAGCAGCGGCTCAATGCAAAACTGCAAGCCACGCAGACCAAGCTGTCGCAGCTCCAACAGACGCGCGACGACGGCCAGCAAATGTTCCTCAGTACGGAGCAGGAGGCCGAACTCAAGAAGTTCCGCGAACAGGTGTTCGAGACCCAGCAGTCGCTCAAGGAGGTGCGCAAGAATCTGCGTCGCGAGATCGAATCGCTCGGCGTGCGCCTCAAGGCGATGAATATTGTGGGAATCCCGATCCTCGTCGCCATCTTTGGTATCGCTCGCGGACTCTGGATCAGGAAAACACGTTAAAGGAGAATTGCGATGACTGGAAAAAAACTAATCGGAATGGTGATTGTGCTGGTGGTGCTGTCGGGCATCGTCCTCATGCAGAACAAGCGCGGCAAGAAGCACCGGACGGACATGGACAAAACCGCTGCAACCCTATTGAAGGGGCTGGATCTTAACACTGTTGATGGCTTAGCCATCGCGGAGGGCTCAAACAGCGTTTCGCTGGTCAAGGAGGATGGCAAGTGGGTGGTAAAATCTCGGTTCAACTATCCTGCCAACTTTAATAAATTGGCCGATGCCCTGCGTGCCTCTTCGGAAGTGAAGATGGGCAGCCCGGTTCGTTCGGCGAATGTGGATGTGTCCGAGTTTGGGCTGGATAAAGCCAAGGCCATTGTCCTGAAGACCGGCGGGAAGGAAATGGTTAAATTGGAGGTCGGCGCACGGCGCGATGCCTCCAGTACAGCAGGGTGGGCAAACCAGCACTTTGTCCGAAAGGCCGGGGCGGATGATATCTATCTGGTCGATTACGACTTCCGTCCTTTTGCAGAGGAAGCGGACGACTGGATCGATACCGAGCTGATCAACGTACCATCTTCCGATATCGTCTCCGTTAAAGCGGGTGATGTGGAGCTGAATTCGGTCAGCAATACATGGACTCTGGCAGACCTCGACGAGGAGACCGAGGAGTTCCAATCTTCGGAAGCCAACAAGCTGCGCATGGCGTTGCAATACCTCAATTGTACCACCGTAGCCGATCCGGCCAGGACCGATGCCGATCTCGGCTTCACCAACGCCGTTGTCTATACGGCCTCGACGACCAACATGTCCTATACGGTCACACTGGGCGGCGAAACCGACAATGGCCGCTACATCCGCCTCTCCGGCGATGTGCCCGAAAAGTTCAACGGCTGGACATATGTTGTGAGCGCCTACGAAGCCAACGATTTCTTGATCACCCGCGACAAGTTGGTGAAGGAGAAGGATAAACCTTCAGAGGAAGGCGAATCAGGAGAAGAATAATGAAAATGATAAACGTAATTGCCGCCGTTGCCGTGGGTCTTGCTTTACAGGCCGGGGCGGGCGAAGAAGAAAAAATCGATGTGTTGCGCCAGACGGGGAATGCGTTTGCCGAGATTGCCAAGCAGGCGCTTCCCGCTGTGGTTTTCATCGATGTGGAAACGGTGGTCGAGGTGCCGCAGTATGGCTACCGCTACCAACCCTTCCGAGACAACTGGGGACGCCGCGGTTACCTGGGCATTCCAGAGGAGCGCGAACCGAAGCGGTACAGTCAGGGCGGGCAGGGCACCGGCTTCATTATTTCGAAGGATGGTTACATCTTAACCAACAACCATGTGGTGCAGGATGCCGACCGCATCACGGTGACTCTCGCCGACGAACGCAAGTTTTCCGCCAAGGTGATCGGCTCAGACCCGAAAACAGAAGTGGCACTCATCAAGATCGAGGATCCCCATGAGCTGCCGTTCCTGGAATTGGGCGATTCCGATGAGTTGGAAGTGGGCGAATGGGTGCTGGCGGCCGGTAATCCTTTTGGCCTTTCCCAAACCGTGACGGCCGGCATTGTCAGTGCCATGGGGCGCAGCGAAGTTGGAATTGCGGAATACGGAAACTTTATCCAGACCGACGCCGCCATCAATCCAGGCAACTCCGGCGGACCCTTGCTGGATATCGACGGCAAGGTCGTCGGCATCAATACGGCCATTTTCACCAGGAGCGGTGGCTACATGGGCATCGGTTTCGCGATTCCCGTCAACCAGGCCATCCAGATCAAGGACCAGTTGATCGAGCACGGCAAGATTTCCCGCAGTGTGCTAGGCGTATACATCCAGGATGTGGACGAGGATTTAGCCAAGAGTTTTGGGCTTAAGGAAAAGGCAGGCATCCTCATTTCGCAGGTCATGGAGGACTCTGCCGCCAAGGAGGCTGGTTTGAAAGAGGGCGACATCGTGGTCGAGCTGGACGGCAAGGCCGTCGGTAAAACCGCAGCCTTCCGGAATCGCGTTGCGGCCACGCCGCCCAACACCAAGGTTAAGCTTAGAATTTTCCGCAACGGGAAATATAAGAACATCTCCGCCATCACCAAGGCGATGGGGGGTGAAATGTACGCCAACCCGGACCTGCTGGATAAAATTGGCATTTCGGTGGATGACACCGATGGCGAAACCGGACGGCGACAAGGCTGGCAAAGTGAACCCGGCGTGCTGATTACGCAAGTCGATCAAAATAGCCCCGCCTGGCGGGCAGGCCTCCAGCCGGGACAGGTCATCACCAGTGTGGACCGCAAGTCGGTTGATAATGTGGACGATTTCATTGACGTGCTTTCGGAATCGGATGGCAGGCGCATTCTTTTCCTTGTCAACGCTGGGCGCAGCTCGCGTTTCGTGGTCATTAACCTGGAAGAGTAGAATCTCTGCGCTATGCGCTGGCTTGCAGTTGTATGGAGGCGCCAGATATTGGCAGTTTTACCCGGCAGTCCCCGCTTCATGCGGGGGCTTTTTGTTTGTCCGGCTAAGCAAAGCGGGCTACCCTGTTTTCTTTTGTGAGAAGAGTATGACCGAAAGTCCCCTTAATCCGAATCCGCTGTTTCCTGAAGTTCATGTTGTTCAGGGTGCAGATGCATATGCGAATACCATTGCTGTGCTCAAGGCGTTCGATTTTTCTCCTGTGACCGGGAAGAAGGTTCTGCTGAAACCTAATGTGGGACGCATGTCCGAAGTTGGCAGCGGAGTGAATACCAATCCCCTGGTGGTCAAAGCTGCTATTGATGTGTTTCGCGAAGCGGGGGCAGAGGTGGCGATCGGTGAGAGTCCGATTACCGGGGTTAAAACCATGGAAGCCTACGAGCTTTCCGGGGTGGCCGAGGTTGTTCGTGAGAAAGCATGTCCGTTAATTGATATGGATGAGCGCAAGTCGGTCATCACATCGACGTGTTATTGATTCCCTGAAAGTCTGTGCGGATGTCTTCGATTTTTATTTTGTCGTTTCCATTCCGGTAATGAAAGTCCACATGCATACCGGTGCGACGCTTTCCAGCAAAAATATGAAGGGCAGAAGCAAGGTCGATTTGCATATGCTTCCACAACTGGAAGGAACCGCCGACAAATCGCTTGATATTGCCATCGGCGACATGGCCACCGTCTTGAAACCGGACTTTGCGCTCTTTGATGGCTCCATCGGACAGGAAGGACTGGGTCCGGGCGCCGGAACACCAAAAAAATTGAATGTGGTTGTGGCAGGTGGCGATGCTTTTGCAGCAGACGCGGTGGCCTGCCGTCTGATGGGACGCAATGCCGACGAAATTCCACACCTCCGGATTGGCGCGGCCAAGGGTTGCGGGATCATTGATCTGGATCAGATTTCGGTGTCCCCGGGAAACTGGATGGATTTTGCGTCCGAATTTAAGGCCGCCCCGAAAAATCTCTCCTTCGAATTTCCGGATGTGGAAGTGCTCGATAAAAATTCCTGCAGCGCCTGCCAGTCCACCCTGCTGCTGTTTCTTCAACGCTTTGGTAAATCGCTGGCCGACTATATTCCCGCCGACGAACCGCTCAGGGTCGCCATTTGCAAAGGCCACGATGAACTTCCCGATGGAACTTTGTGCATTGGGCAATGTACTGTTCGCCGGAAAGAGGGCGGCATCTATGTGCCCGGCTGCCCTCCGGTCGGAAGCCAGATTTTTAAAACCCTCCAGCAGCATGCCGAAGAAGATGCGCCCGAATGATACTGACCGATTGGCTTTCCTATGCTAAAACTGGGCGATATGAAACGAATCGGAATCACAGTTGGGGATATAAACGGAATCGGACCGGAAGTTACGCTTAAAGCGGTAACAGAAGGTAAATGGGCACGCGACGTGGAGTTCATGCTCTATGGCCCTGTGTCGGCGATCAAGATGCTGGTGCGGGAGATGAAATTGGAGCTTCCGGAATATGTGCACTTGCGCGATGTCGGGGTGGAGGTGTCATGGAATATCGGAGAAATCGCGGTCGATGCTTCACGCGCTGCCGATGCCGCAATACGCAGGGTGGTCGAAGGCTGCTTGTTCGGCGATCTGGATGCGATGGTTACCGCTCCGATCTGCAAAGAGGGATTTCATAAAGCCGGAATCGATGTGCCGGGCCATACCGAACTGCTGGCCGCGCTGACCGGGACCGCCAATTTCGGAATGATGCTTATCGGCGGGGGCCTGCGAGTAACGCTTGTAACACGACATTTACCCATTGCTCAAGTTGCCGGTACGCTAACCAGGGAAACGGTTCAGGAACACATTGAACTGACGGGCCATGCGCTCAAGATGTTCGGTATTGAGAATGGAAAAATCGGAGTCTGCGGCCTCAACCCGCATGCAGGCGATGGCGGCATTCTCGGGCGTGAGGAAATCGAGCTGATTAATCCGGCGATTAAACAGGTTCGAAAAAAAGGGTACAATGTATCCGATGCAGTTCCGGCCGATACCATTTTCTATGAAGCGTTGAACGGGAAATATGATGCGGTGGTGGCCATGTATCATGATCAGGGCCTTGCTCCATTGAAAATGATCGGCTTTGATGAAGGCGTCAACGTTACGCTGGGCCTGCCGATTATCCGCACTTCGCCCGACCACGGTACCGCCTTCGGTATTGCCGGGAAAAATGAAGCCTCACCAAAGAGTATGATGTGCGCCATCGAACTGGCCATTGAAATGGCTTCCAATCCCAACCCTTGGAAATAATGAGTCGCAACGAGTCCCGTCATCGGAAAAATTCGTTGTGGATAAAAAGTGAAAATACAATGTCTGACGAATCTAAATTAACCAGCCCGAAGGAAGTGCGGGCTTTATTGGAAAAGCTGGGCCATCGCCCAAACAAGGGCTTGGGGCAGAACTATCTGATCGATGCCAATATTCTCGACATCATCGCCAATACGGCAGAAATCCAACCTTCGGAAAAGGTCTTGGAGATCGGCCCCGGTCTCGGAGCACTGACTGAACGGATTATTCCGAAAGCGGCCAGCGTCACCTGCATCGAAAAAGATCCGACGATGGCGAACTATCTGAAAACGAGGTTCACTGATTTTACCCTCATTGAATCCGATGCGCTCGACGTCGATATGAATCAGCTGTTTGCGGATGGGATCACGAAGGTTGCAGCCAATTTGCCGTATTCGGTGGCCAGCCGACTAATGGTTGATATTGCGGAGTGCGTATGCCGCCCAGAACTGATGTCATTGACCATTCAAAAAGAGGTGGCCGATCGGTTGTGCGCTCCGGCAGGGGATAAGCACTATGGCGTGTTGTCCGTGCTCACGGGGGTTCACTACGATAACACGCTGGTCAAAAAAATAAGCCCCACCTGTTTTCTTCCGCCCCCGAAAGTCTGGTCGGCGGTTGTTAAAATGAAGCGCCGCGAAATTCCATTGGTTGGACCTGATGTCTACCCGACTTTTAAGAAACTGGTTAAGCACTGCTTCTCCCAGCGTCGCAAGCAGGTGGGAACCATTCTGAAGAGAATCGATATTTCACCGGTCGATGACATATTGTTCGAAGCTGGAATTGAACACACTGAGCGGCCGGAGAAAATCGAGATTGAGCGCTGGGCCGAACTTGCCCAAATTTTATCATAAATTAAACTGCAGACACGAAGTGTTCACAAAGCGGACAAAAGTCCCTCCTTTGAGATCTTCGTGTCTTAAGATTTTGTTGTTTTAGGCTTCCGTCGAAATCCATTTTTGATGGCCAATGACCAGACGACCCATAGGGCTTCATAGACAATGTTGCCGCTCATCTTTGACGTGCCTTCCTGGCGATCTTCAAAAACAATCGGTACTTCACCAATCCGGAAGCCTTTCATCCAGGCTTTGTGCGTCATCTCAATTTGGAATCCATATCCGTTGGCCTTGACCATGTCGAAATCGTAGGACTCGAGGACCTCCCGCCGGAAGCACTTGAAACCGCCGGTTGGGTCGGAAACCGGCATGCCGGTAATGATATGGACATACATCGCCGCACCACGGCTGAGCAACAGGCGGGACATCGGCCAGTTGAGTACGCGAATGCCGCCGCAGTAGCGTGAGCCAATCACGAGATCGTGACCTTCAAGGATCTTATTGCGAAAGTTTGGAATTTCCTGGGGGTCATGTGAAAAGTCACAATCCATCTCCATGACCAGATTATAGTCGCGCTCCAGCGCCCACTTAAAGCCGGCGATATAGGCTCGGCCGAGCCCATCTTTCGAGCTCCGATGCATCACATGCACGCGGGTCTCTTTTTTAGAAATTTCATCGGCTATCTTACCGGTTCCGTCCGGAGAATTGTCGTCAACAATAAGGATATCGACATGGGGCGAAGCGTTCAGCGCCGCAGTCGTCATTTTATTGATGTTCTCTTTTTCGTTATAGGTCGGGATGATGACCAACGTGTCGATATCACTCATAGTCAAAAAATGTAGGCTGAATGACGGTAAAACATCAAGTGCTTGCGGCTTAAATTTCGATGGGGACCAAACGGGGTCCAGCATGGGAAATTACGACCAGCTGGGTCGAATGGCATTCGGCATGGGGGAAAAGTTTTACGGCGGCCTGGTGATAGAGTTTCATCTGTCCCCGATATGAATCGGATACAGACTCGTCTGAAGCCTCGGTAAACTTATAGTCGAAAATCGCATAGCGGTCTTTGGTCTGGCACAGGAGATCGATCGTGCCGTCGATCAGTTGACCTTCATCGTACAGAACAAACGGGAGTTCCGGTCGCAAGGTGTTCATGTCGGCTGTCGCCGCGATCATCATACTACGCGTTTCCTCTATTCGATTGATGAGTTTGGCCGCCTGTTCTTTACTAGCCCCGAATTCATCTCTCAAACTTTCCAACCATTGGAAAACATCGCCTTCCCAGTGGTTCAGGGCCAACTGCTCCAAAACGGCATGACCCAGCGAGCCCAGCGCTGCGGCATTTTCCAATGTTTGGAAATTGCCGGATTCATAAACCGGATCAGGATCCTGTTCGTCCTGCTCCTTGGCCAGGTGAGTGGCGGCTATGCGTTGCAAGGATGGTTTCTTCGGTGGTTGCGGGAGCTGGTCGAGGGCGGCCTGTAAGTTTCCAAGGGTTGGAAGGTTTCGGGCCTGGGGTTCAATCGGTCCAACGGCTTTCGCCAGTTCCCTGTATGGAATAGCCGGAATTTGATTGCCGGTCAGTGGTTCTAGATATTTCAGCCAACCGGCCGGACTTCGGCCCACCGATGCCGAGGTCACTACAAGGTCGCGCGCGCGGGTCATCGCCACATAAAACAGGTTTTTATCTTCGTGCGTCCGAACGGTTTTGGCATCGGTACTGGCCTTTTTAAAGCCGGGGGATTCGGCCTTGGTTTTATCAACGTTGGTCAGGCGGATTTCCAGACGGTCCTTTTGTATGCGTGTAAACCCTTGATCGCCCGCATCGGAGAAGCTGCAGTCTGGAAGCATGACCACGCGTTTTGTGAGGCCTTTAGATCCGTGAACGGTCATGACGGTGACGGCGTTTTGTGCGGGATCGAGCAGGGCGGCTTCCGGCACCTGTGGCGGCTCGGCGATCATATCGGCCAACTTTCGGGCGACCATGGCCGGAGTGGTCTGGGCTCCGCGTTCCGTTTCGCGCAGCCAGTCGAGGATTTTGCGTAAATTAGCCAGTCGCTGTTCACCCCGCGGTAGACCCGCCAGCAACGCATCATATCCGGTTTCGTCGATCAGCATGCGTACCAATTCGGATGCAAGATGTGTCCCCGTCAGTTGGGCATAGCGGTCAATCACATCGGTTTCTTGGTCGTATGACGCTTTGAGTTCATCGATAGAGAATCCGTTTTTGTTCCAAGCCAACTCGGCAATCTGCACATCGGAAAGGCCAATCCAGGGAGAACGGAGAAAACCGATCAGCGATAATGCATCGTCCGGATTGGTAATCGCGGTGAGGAAAAGGGCAACATCCTTGGTTTCCTGCCGACTGAAGAGGCCGCGCCCTTTACCGCCTAGGGTATAGGGAATTCCGGCATGCTGGAGTGCGTGCTCAAGCGCCGATTGATTGGTCGTTCGGCGCAGCAGAATCAAAATATCAGAATAGCGGTAATCGTTGTTTTTATCCAGAGGTTGGAAACCATCGGAATAGCGATAGTTGGGTTTCCAATCATGGGAACCTTTCACGAGCAGTTGGATGCGGTTGGCCACGGCTTCCATCTCATAAGCGGTCTTGTCCCGACGGGGCAGCTCTTCATCATCGTCAAACATCAGGAATTCAACCGAGGCTTTTTCGTCTGCCGTGGAGAAGTCAGGATTGGGTTTGAGCTGATTCGCTTCGGTATAATCTTCGGGGTCGTAAACCGTGGAGAAGAGCGCGTTGATGCATTCGATAATGGGTGCTTTTGAGCGATAGCTGGTCTGGAGGTTTTCCAGCTGGCTGTTTTCCCGCGCAAGAATGGCTTCTTCAAGATCGGGCATGACCTGCGGGTCGGCGCCGCGCCAGGTATAAATGCTCTGTTTTTTATCGCCGCAGATGACGAGGTTGGTTTCGGGTGGTAGGGCGCGATCGCCGAGCGCGCCTAGGTCAGCCCGGCGGTCTGACCCTACCCAAAGGGATTGAATCAGGTCGCACTGGATCCGGGAGGTGTCCTGCACTTCGTCCACAATGACATAACGGAATTCAGGTTGCGCTTCGCCGGATTTGAGTAGTTCAGCCGCCATGTGGAGCTGGTCCGCAAAATCCACAGCATCCATTTCGTGTTTGGCCTCCTTGAAGCGTCGGCAGACGATTTGGGCATATTCTGCATAGGCCTTGGCTGCGGGGAAACTGCGGGCATAGCCCAGAGCGTTCCGAGCATTTTCCAATAATTCAAAGAAATCATCGGAGATAGGTTTCCATCCTTTTCCTCGACCGAATTTTGCAGGCTTTAATTTTGTCAGTTTTTCGATCAGCTCTTCCGGACTTCCAACCATTGGAAGCAGGGTTTCCAATGCCTGGAAAACGGGTTTTGCCGATGCTGTAATTTTTGGTTGTTCCTTCATTCGCTCCAAGATGGAGACAAAATTATGGAGCGGGGGGAGGGGCTGCGGGGAGGGGAGTAGATCGACAGCGTGATCGAGCGTGATTCCTGCCGAGTTGGCGGCTTCGATAAGTTGCGGAATACTCTCGGTGATGCTGGAGCCGAATCCGCCGGAACCGATGATGTGCATGCCGGCACAGAAATCGCGGAAATTGGGATCACTATCCAGTTTTTTCAGCAGTTCCTCTCGGCAGATGCGATCGAGCAACTCGCGGTGTTCGTCACCCTGCAATACGGTAAAGCCCGGAGAGAGCCCGGCATCCAGCGCATGTTCGCGCAACAGTTTGGTGCAGAAAGAGTGGATGGTTCCTATGGGGGCCGAGGGAAGGTGATTCAGTGCCGTGATGGCCCGCTCTGCGGTCTCAAAATCATCCTGTTGTTCGGCCGCTCGCCGCGCCTTCTGAAATCGATGGGCCACGCGCATCCGCAGCTCGGCGGCGGCATTTTCCGTAAAGGTCATCAATAGGATTTTGCGCGGGTCGATGCCCTCTTCGAGCACCAGTTTTTCATAGAGCCCGGTAACCTGATACGTTTTTCCGGTTCCGGCCGAGGCGTTGTAGACAATATTCATAGATTAGCGCACGAATTCGAAACAGATGGGATTGCCTTCGAAATCGATTTTCTGACCGGTAAATTCAATACGGCCTGATTTATTATCGATGCTGAAGACGGCGATATTTTGCGAGCGTTGTCCGCCAACGATGAGCCATTTTCCGGTGGGATCAATGTTAAAGTTGCGCGGAATGGAAACCTGTGCGAATGCGGTGTCGATGCGCGTGAGCCCGGCGTCGGTGACTTTCAGTTGCGTGATCGAGTCACGGCCTTGGTCGTCGAGATCGCGGATGGAGGTGTAGATAAATTTTCCGTTGGGATGAATGCGGATTTCGGCGGCGGTTAACTGCTTTTTGTCTGTATTTTCCGGAAGGATGGAAATCGTGCTCAGGAATTTAAGCTGGCCATTTTCCAATGATTGGAAAGTCGAAACGCTCAGGTCGAGCTCATTCAGGACATAGAGGAGGGAGCCATCGGTATTCCATTTCATATGGCGTGGGCCCATAGAGCCGCCGGGTACTTCGGCTGAACCGGCGGGCATTAGTTTCCCGTTTTCAAGATCCATGGCGTAGATCATTACTTCATCAGTACCCAGGTCGGCGGCGTAGGCATGGGTGTTGTCCGGATTAGGGTAGATAGAGTGGGCGTGCGGTTTGGTTTGTCGTTTGGGGTGCGCACCTGATCCTTCTTGTTTTAGGATCGAACCGAGGGTCAATGATCCATTTGTATTTATTTTGAAGGAAGCGATGGCGCCGCTGCTGTAATATGCGGTCATGAGCATATTGCCGGAGTGGTCGGTGCTGACATGGCAGGAGTTGAGTTCTTTGGTTTTCTGCGCGCCGGTTTGGGTCAGCGAGCCATCGGGGTTTATTTTAAATGCAGCTACGCCCGTGGAGTAGAGGTGCTGGTTGTCCGGCGAGATGGTGATGAAGCCGACGTCATGGGCTTGGGCAGCCAGTTTCGGTGTTGTCAGTTTTCCGGTGCCGGTATCCAGATCGGCGAAAAAGATGCCGGGGCTCTTTTTGGTGCCGATATACATGCGTTGTGTTTTGGTTGATGCGCAACTGGTGAGTACGGCGGTGGTGAGTGCGCCGAGCAGTATTTTGTACATAAAAAAACTCCCGTTAAAATTCGGGAGTTATATTAGGGGAAACCCTTTGTTTTTCCAGACTCTGGAAGATTTAAATGAGCCCTTTGATCGGTGTGCCTTTGTAGCCGACGTTAAAGGGCCGGCCGGAATCGGACATGATCACTTTTTTGATCGGCATACCCATGGCGGTGCCGATGGTGGCGTGTAGATCGGGAATAAGGACTTTGTCTGCGGCCACTTCATGCCCGCGGTCGGTAGCGCCGATCACCTGCCCGGTTTTAATTCCGCCGCCGCCAATCATGGTGCTGAAGGCCTTGGCCCAGTGGTCGCGTCCCATGGACTCCGGTTTAAGTTCCGGGTTCCGACCGAATTCTGTGGCTACCACAACGATGGTGGAGTCAAGCAGTCCGCGGTCCGATAGGTCCTGCATGAGGGCGGCGAGCGCCCGGTCGAGATCGCGCGCATTTTCTTCGGGCATTTCGTTGTGGCTGTCCCATCCGCCTTTGGTGACTTCTACGCAGCGCACGCCGTGTTCAATCAGGCGCCGGGCCAGCAGGCAGCCTCGGCCGAATTTGGATTTTTCACCATACATGGCTTTGGTTTCTTTGGACTCCTTGTGAATGTCAAAAGCGGTCAGGTCTTCGCTTTCCATCAGGGTGACGGCGTCGGCGTAGAACTTTTCATAGGCCGTGACGGATCGTTGTTTATATTTTTCGCGGAACTGGCGGTCGAAGGTATTCGCGAGATCCAATTGATCGTGGTACTGCTTTTCGTTCACCCATCCCGGTCGTTTGCTGAACTGCAGGCCTTTGGCGGCATCGCCGATCGGCACGGCCCCGAGTTCGGGAGGCAGGAAGCCGGCGTATGCATAGTCGGAGCCGGGAGCAATGACAATATTTCCGGGCAGGGCCGGATTGATTCTTCCCTGATGGAGCATAGACCAGCTTCCAAGGGTTGGATGCACGATGCTGCCGCGCGGTTCGTAGCCGGTGTGCATGAGATAGTTGCCCTGGCCGTGTGCGCCCTGTGTGGAATACATCGAGCGAATGACGGTGAGTTTATCCATCTGTTGCGCAGTTTTCGGGAAAAATTCACTGAGCTGAATGCCGTCGATATTGGTGTTGATGGCTTTGACCGGTCCGGCTTCTTCGGTGCCCGGATGCGGGTCGAAGGTATCGAGATGACTCATGCCGCCGGCCATGTAGAGGAAGATCAGCTTTTTGTCGGTGTTCGGCAGCATATTTGCGAGGGCGGGATTGATGAACGGTGCTCCGACGCCCACGCCGAATGCGGTTTTGGCGACCCGGCTCATAAAGCCGCGGCGACCGAGTTGCCCTGCTTGATTAAATGGATGGCTCATATTGTTCTCCAATCATTGGATATACATAAATTCACGGGTGTTCAGCAGAGCCCAGAGAATCATCCGGTAGCCGGTCGGGCCCTTATTTGCAGCCAATACGGCCGACGCAATTTCGATATCTTCTTCGGTTGGATTGCGCGTAAGTACACTGCGGAAGATGGCAAAAAGTTTATCTTCTTCGATCTCCTGTTCGGCAATTTTTTTGGCGAGCACCGAAAGATTGTTATTCAGAATGTGGTGGATCGGTCCATTCAGGATATTGAGCACCTGCGTGATATTGGGGTCGGTGCGGCCACTACCGATAATTTTGCGATCGGATTGCCCAAACTGGCGGATGAAGTGATAGGCCGGGGCGGGAGAGGCCAGTTCGGAGGCGCGCACGAGACCGCGGTCGATCCCGAGCCATCGCGGATCGGTCATGTGCTGGAAGCTCCAGGTTTTAAAATTAGCGCCATATCTTCCAGCCTTACGTTTGGTTTTTGAATTGAAGATTTTGTTGGCTTCTCTTTCTGCCTGTTTGCGCGCCGCTTTTTCCAGATCGATATACTCATCGGTGTAGTAGGCCACGAGTTCTTCGATGGGGGTGAAGTAGAGTTCATCGGCATATTCAATATATTCCGGGGAGGTGTAGCGGGAGCCGTGACCCTTGCGTTCGTCGGGATCAACGATGGCGAGGGAGACGAGGGAGTCCCACATCTGCTCACCGGTCATGCGCAACAACGGCCGGCCTTCGAAGTGATAGTTGGCGAGGTTTTCCGGCAGGTCGGAGGTGAGCGTTTCCATTTGCCAGGTTTGGGTATTGAACAGGATGCGAAGAAAGTCCTTCAGGTTGTAGTCGAGCTCCTTCAAGGTCGCCTCAAGATAGGTCATCAGGGCCGGGATCTGTGCCTCGGTGTCGTACTTGATGTTATCGACCGGCTCAATCAGGCCGATGCCCATGGTCTGTTTCCATAAGCGATTGGCGACGGCGACGGTAAACCATTCATTATCCTCGCTGGTTATCCAGGTTCCGAAGGCTTCGCGTGCACTGTCTTTAATTTCGGGTTGATGACCGAAAATGACCTGAGGTGGAACCGGTTGTTTCGGTTGCCCATCCGCATACTGGTAATCTTTTGGGAGCCGGTTCCATCGGTTGAAGTGCGGTTCCCATACGGCGTTCTTGTAGCGGTAGGACATGTTGTTTCCAAAATATTTTTCCTGCTTAACGGTTAGCTCAAGGCCCTCTTTTTCGGCCAGTTTGACGAAGTGATTATTTCCGACCCCATTCCACCGCAGACCGCCGAAATAGGACGTGAGGCTTTGGAATTCATATTGGTTCCAACGATCGTACGGGTGGTCATGACACTGCGCGCACTGCAATTGCATACCCAGGAAGGCCTGCATGTTGTTGGCCATATGGTCGGGCGCCATTCCGGCATCGCTGGCGGCCCAGCCGGTGGCCCCGTTCTGGTAGGGCATGCCGGTGGCGGTGACGAGCTCATAGGCAAATTGGTCATACGGCATATTGTCGCGCAGGGCCTGCTTGATCCATTCGCCGTAAAAAACGGAGGATGGAAAACGGGTGGTCTGCACTTTCAGGAGGTCGGCCCAGAAATTGAACCAGTTGCTGGTATACCCTTCTGTATTGATCAGATCATCAATGAGTTTTGTG
>JGI12210J13797_10342579_pt1 | contig 20043 bp, 21 predicted proteins | sample ElkSlonscriptome_3_FD_13797 | JGI IMG/M metagenome (IMG submission 13797)
ATTTCAGTGTGATTGCAAGCCGGGTCGAATGTGTCAGGCAGCCATCCGGCTCCAGCGCATCGCCAGTTCGGCAGTGGGCGCGAAATGCCGCGCTAATGCAGCCATGCTGCGGGCACCGGTCCCGGTTTCAGCGATCCGCCAGATCAATCCCGCAACGCCGATCGGTTTTCGGGCGCGGACGGCGAAATCGCGTTGATATGCGGGCGCGGCATTCGCGCCGCCGTCGATCCACGCATCGGCGGCGGCCATTCCGCTTGCCACGGCGATGCTCATGCCCTCTCCCGCAAGCGAGGGGATGACTGCGGCCTGGTCGCCCAGGCGGAAGAGGCCCGGCACGGTCTCTCGTGCGATCCAGCCATAGGGCACGGCCGCGATCGTATCGATCGGCACGGCGTCGTCCGGCCTGCCGAGCCGTGCCGCGAAATGCGGGTGCCTGTCGGCGAGATGGGTCAGAAGGTCGCGCGGATTTCCACCGCTTTCTCTCAGGCTGGATTTGCGTACCGCCAGACAGATATTCGCGCTGCGATCCTCCTGCAGGACGATGCCGGCATACCCGCCCTCGAACAGGTGCAATTCTATCGCGTCGCCGACGAGATCGTCGAGATCGGTACTGGATGGCAGGCGCAGCCGTAGGCCCAGCGCGAGGTCCTTGCCATCGCGCGGTCGCCGCTCGCCCCTGACATCGTGCTTGCCGCTGGCCATGAAAAGGCTCGAATATTTCCACTCATGTCGTTCGCCCTCGACCACCCCCGGTGCGATCCGTCGCGCATGATCGAAGTGGAGCTGTGCCCCGGCCGCAATGGCACGCTCTCGCAGTGCGGTATCGAAGGCTTTGCGCGACAATCCGAAAGCGGGGGCGGGCAATTTCGTTTGCGCCATCGTGTCGCGCGCGAACAGCCGCAGGTTCTCTACCCGGTGTGCGCCCAGATCGGAGAGGTCGAGATCGAGCGAGGCAAGGCTTCGCGCCGTGCGCCAGCTCATGAACCCACCGCAAAGCGCATCTCCGACCTTTTCGTCGCGATCGATCAGGGTTGCCGCAACGCCCGCTTTTCCCAGGCGTATTGCGGCCGCGCAACCTGCCGGACCCGCACCAAGGACGAGCGGCGCGTTCATCGGCGCTTCTCGACGCAAAGCCGGAAAGGGAACGCACGAAAGACACGCGCGCCTGCGACGCCGGCCTCATTCAGGATGGCGGGCCATTCGTCCGGGCGATAGGATCGGGCAATGCTCATGCGTCCGTCATGTTGCACGATCGGATGCCATCGGGCCAGCCGCGCCAGCAAGGGATAGGCGGTATAGGCAAAGCCGTGCCGGTGCAGATCGTTGATGAACCACCCACATTGCGCCTCACTTTCCATGAAGCGCAGGAACGCCAGCAATTGGTCGCGGGTCATGTGGTGCGCGACAAGGCTCGATATCACGCAGTCGAAGCGTTCTCCGGCCAGATCGGCATAATCGCCGGTGCGGTATTCGATCGGCAGGCCGGGATCCGTCGCCGCGCTCGCCGCTTGTTCGCTTCGCGAATTGAGGTCGATGCCGACGAGGCGGGGGGTCTTGCCGCGCCGATTGGCCCAGTCCGCGATAGCGCGCAGCATGTCGCCATCGCCATATCCCACGTCCAGCAGCGAGAAGCTTTTCCGGTCGCCCAGGGCACGGTCCATGAAGCGCAGGGTCGCACGCCGCGCCAGCGTCACCGTATTCACCCGCGCCAGATCGCGCAGAACGGCGTGATAGGTCCCCGCATCGAGCGCGGGATCGTCCATCAATTCCTCGGCGATGAGCCGCTGTTCGAGCATCTGCGTCATTCCGCCCAGCCGAAGCGGAACCCCTCCATCGCCAGCCCCGGTCCGAATGCGAGCGCCACGCCGCTTTCCGGCCGGTCGCGCAGCACTCGTTCTAGGACGAACATGAGAGTGGAGGAGGACATGTTGCCGAAATCGCGCAGGACGGCGCGCGAATGGTCCAGCATCTGCGGTTCCAGGTCGAGACCCTTCGCCACCGCGTCGAGGATCGATCGCCCGCCCGCATGAACGGCAAAGGCTTCCGGTCGCTCGCCCCCCAGGACACGGGTCTGGACATCGTCCTTTGCCAGCGCGGCGGCGATACGACCGGGCACTTCGCCCGACAGGTGCATCTGGAACCCTGTATCACCGATCTGCCAGGTGATCAGCTCGTCGCTTTCCTCCAGCGCAGCAGAGATGCCTTCTTCGATGGAGAGGCCTTCGCCGCTATCGGTCACGATGGCCGCCGCGGCCCCATCTCCGAATTGTGCGCCGGCAAGCAACGGTTCGATATCGATGTGGTTCTGATGGTGCAGGGTGGACAATTCGACCGTGACGGTCAGCACCCGCGATCCGGGTTGTGATCGCACGATATGGCGCGCGGATCGAAGTGCGGTAACCGCGGCATAACAGCCCATGAAGCCGACCAGCACCCGTTCGACATTGTCGGACAGGCCCAGCCTGCGGGCGATGATCTGATCGATGCCTGGGGCGATGAAACCGGTGCAGCTGGCGACTACCAGATGGGTGATGCCGCCTAGATCGGGCAGCTTGCCGATCGCGGCGAGGGCAAGGCGCGGTGCTTCCGCGGCATAAATCTGCATTCGCTGCGCGGTCGTGGGCGCCTTGCGGGCGTAAAATCCATCGCCTTCGTCCAGCCGCGCATCTTCCTGCGTCAGGACCGACCAGCGATGTTCGATGCCCGAACGCTCCGCCATGCGCGCGTAGAGCCTCGCCTGACGCGTGCCTCCAAGCTGTCGCTCGGCCCAGCGCCGGTACTCTTTTTCGAAGTCACAATCCGGAACAGCGGAAGCGAGCGCCGATATGCGTGCGGTCATTGTCCATCCCCTACGTCCACGATCAGTTAACGCCTGAATGTGCCAATCGCTCCGCACCGGCAAGCTTTTCCGCCATCGTGGTCACGAACGTGCCGCACGAATGCGCATGCCTGTCGGGTTACAGCGAACGGTCCGATGCCGACGAAAACGAGGGAGCCGGAGAAAGGCCGGGTTCGAAATCGGGGTATCTCGACGATCTGGCGATTGCCGGTCGGTTGCGGCATCGTTCGCCACCGACCGAACGCAACTTCATGAATCCTGGAGGAGTGGTGGACGCACTAGGGTTCGAACCTAGGACCCGCTGATTAAGAGTCAGCTGCTCTACCAACTGAGCTATGCGTCCGTACCGATCGGCATTGCCGCCCATCGCGATGGGGCAGCGCCACTGTTTCGAATCGCGCCACCAGGCGTGAAGGCCGCTGCATATAGCGTGCCTTTCACGATTGAAAAGGGCTTAGGCGATCTATGCGACGATGTCCGGGCCTACGAGCCTGTCGAAATCCTCGCGCAAGGCGAGGCAAAGCGATACCGGTGCAGCGAACCTGTCGACGAATTCCTCGCCGATGCGGACCATCCCCTCGCGTTCGAGCAGGTGCACGACACGCAGGGCTTCGGGTTGTTTGATTTCAAGAAGGATGTGCAGATCGCGCAGACACGTCGTCTTCCCGTTCAATTCGCGCTGACGCAGCACGGTCAGCACGAATGCGGCCAGGACGATACCGCGATCGCGTAGCGGCGGTACGTCCTGGCCCCGCGCGGATCGGCCAAGCCCCCGTGACTTGCGCAGCAATAATGCCATCATTTATGCCGACCCCCGAGCGCGAATTCGATCTTGCCCCGACAACGAAGGAAGCCCGTTGGGGAGGGTTCCTGCGCTGTCGGGGTCACGGCGTCCAACTTTACTGACGTTGCAGCAGCGACCCGAACGCCGTTTCTTCTTGCGAAGCGGCGCCCCAGTGGCGCAAGGACGTCAGGAGTAAAAGTCGCCTATCGGGGTGACTCACCTCGCAGGACATGGGAGGTCTTCGATGCAAAGATACTTTGCGAAGATCGAAAACGCCGATGACGTCGGTGAGCTCATTCACATGGGCTGCGCCATGACGGCTGAACAGGGCGTTGTTCGACAATCCTATCACAGCCTCGCGCCCTTCGAGTCTGCCACGTCGATGAAAGCCGCGATCTATACGCGTGGTTTCTCGGATGAGTGGTTGAAACTCTACAACGATGAGAATTTCCGGGCCAACGATCCGATCCCTAAACGGATTCTGGAAAACGGGATGATGATGACGTGGCAACAGGCCATGAAGGCGGAGGAAAACAGCCCTGCGGAACGCGAATATTTTGAAGCGATGGAACGGCACGGGCTGAAACACGGGTTTGGCGTGCCGCTGTTCGGCCTGTATGCCTGCGATGCCTATGCCGCCTTCGACTTCGACATCCCGATCGAGGAAGTAAGCGATGCGAAACTGGGGATGGTGCGTGCCCTGTCGCAAATGGTGCACCAACGCATCTGCGTGCTGATCAAGAGGTCCGAAAAATCCTACGACCTGTCGGAGCGCGAGACCGAAGTGCTAGAATGGCTGGCGCGGGGAAAATCGGTCTGGGCCGTTGCCGCGATTCTCGATATCTCGCCCGATACGGTCAAGACCTATTGCAAGCGTATCTACGCCAAGCTGGGCGTTTCGGATCGTGTGGGCGCGGTGGTCAAGGCGCTCAAGCTGGGTCTCGTCAAGATTTGAGAGACGGCGCGCAGCCACGTGACCCTAACCCGACAGCCCTCCACGCGGGGCGCTGCGGTTCCAGCTGTTGACCATCAACAGCGCGCCGATGCAGATCATGTTGGTGAGCATCGAGGAGCCTCCATGGCTCATGAAAGGCAGGGGGATACCCACGACAGGGGCAAAACCCATCACCATCAGCAGATTGACCGCCACATAGAAGAATATCGTCGCCGTCATTCCAGCAGCCGTGAGGCTGGCGAAGCGATCTTTCGACTGATAGGCTACGCGCATCCCCCAACGCAGGATGATGGCGAAGACACCGATCACGAACAGGCCGCCCGCCAGCCCCCATTCCTCTGCCATGGTCGCGAACACGAAATCGGTCTGCGGCTCGGGCAGGTATTGCAGGTGACTTTGCGATCCGTTGTTGAAACCCTTTCCGAACAGGCCACCCGATCCGATCGCGATTTTCGACTGGGCAATGTGATACCCGGCGCCAAGCGGATCGGCTTCGGGGTCGAACATCGTCATGACGCGGCGCTGCTGATAAGGCTGCAATGCGAAGAAGAACGCGACCGGAGCCGCTGCCGCCGCCGCAACGCCCGCACCGATGAACCAGCGCAGCGGCAGGCCCGCCAACAGCATGACTACGCCCCCGCCGAACGCGAGTGCGAGCGAGGTCCCAAGATCGGGTTGCAGCAGGACCAGCCCCATCGGCAGTGCGATCAGCGCGCCCGGGACGAGCAAGGCGCGCCAGCTGGTGATAAGGCCCGCGGGCAATTTCGAATAGTACAACGCGAGTGTCAGCACGATTACCGGTTTCATCAACTCGGAAGGCTGCAAAACCATGAAGCCCAGGTCGAGCCAGCGCTGGCTGCCGCCGCGTACCTGTCCGAGCACCTCTACCGCGAGAAGCAGTATCAGGACCACGATATAGGCGGGATAGGTCATCAGCCGAACAAAATTGCGCGGGACCGATGCAATGATGCCTGCCATCACCAGGAAAACGCAGAAACGGATCACGTGCGAGGAAGCGTAAGGGTCCATGGACCCTCCTGCAGCGGAATACAGTACCGCCGCGCCGAATGCGACCAGCATGAACAGCGGAATCAGCATGCCCCACGGCTGCCGCGAAATCGGTTCGGGAATGATCGCGCCGCGTGCGATGCTCATCACGTGCCGCCGGATCGCGGATCGGAGCCGGGGGATTGTCCCAGCGGATTGGTTGGCGGCGTGCCGGATGGATTGGCATCGGGTCGCGGCGCAACGAATTTCTCCCCGACGCGCTGGGTGCGTTCGGCGGCGAGGCGCGCTTCGGCTTCAACCTGGTCAAAGATGTCCTCGTCGCGCCGGGGAGGGGGCTTCACGGTCTCGCCGCGCTCGGCTGCATAGGCGGCATAGCTGCGATCGAGGCGCTGCTGCGCCGTTCCACCCCATTGCTCCTCAAGCGTCTTGAGCGCCTCAAGGCCCTTTGCCGGGTCGAACATGAAGGTCATCACGTCGCGCGCGATCGGATAGGCAGCGCCCGAACCGCCGCCATGCTCGATCACGACGGCTCCGGCGTAGCGCGGGTTTTCCAGCGGCGCGAAGAATACGAACAGGCCGTGATCGCGATATTTCCACGGCCCGCTGCGCCCGTCCGATACGCTCAGCGACACGACCTGCGCGGTCCCGGTCTTGCCCGCCATCTGGGTATTGTCGAGCGGCAGGCGCGCGCGTCCCGCCGTTCCGGGTCCATTGACGACATCGCTCATCGCCTGGCGGATATAGGTGATTTCGTCGGGAGCAAAATTGTAGCTGGCCGGTTTTGGATCGGCACCTGACAGGACCAGCCGGGGGTTCAGCTGCTTGCCTGTCGCCAGGCGCGCGCTCATGACCGCGAGTTGCAGCGGACTGGCAAGGTAATAGCCCTGCCCGATCGAGGCGTTGACGGTGTCGTAGGGCTGCCATTCGCGGCCGAACTTGTTGAACTTCCATTCCGGGTCCGGGACCGTGCCATAGAACTGGCTGGTTACCGGCAACGGGTATTCCTGCCCCATGCCAAGGTTCTTGGCCATCGCCGCGACCTTGTCGAAACCGACCTGCTGGGCAAAGTGATAGAAATAGCTGTCGCAACTCTGATAGATCGCCTTGGCCATGTCGACCTGGCCGTGATTGCTCCAGCAATTGAAGAAGCGATTGCCGATCCGCCGTCCGCCGCCGCACGTGATCGTCTCGGTCGGTTTCACGCCAGCCTGCAGGAACGCCATGCAATGCATCGGCTTCACGGTCGAACCGGGAGGATACAGTCCCTTGAGAACCTTGTTGCGCAACGGGACGCGCTGGTCGTCGCGCAGCATGGAATATTCGACGCTGCCGATCCCGTCCGAAAATGAATTGGGATCGAAGCTGGGCATTGATGCCATGCACAACAGGTCGCCGGTCTCGCAATCCATCACCACGACCGATCCGCTCTCCAGCCCGATCCGCCGTGCCGCATAATCCTGCAGCGGCCCGTCGATCGTCAGCTTGACCGGATCGCCCTGAATGTCCTCGCGCGTTTCGAGGTCGCGCACGATGCGTCCGCCGGCCGTAACCTCGACTCGCCGCGCGCCGGGCACGCCGCTCAGATCTTCCTCGAATTGCTTCTCCAGACCGTCCTTGCCGATCTTGTAGCCGGGCGTGATGAAGAGCGGATTGGGATCGGTCTCGTATTCCTCCGCCGAGGCGGGACCGACATAGCCGATCAGATGGCCGACCGAGGACGCGGTCGGATAGAATCTGGAAAAGCCGCGCTGGGGCACCACGCCTTGCATGTCAGGCAGGCGCACGCTGATGGTCGCGAACTGATCGTAATCGAGACCGCTCGCGACCTCGACCGGGGTGAAACCGGTCGATGCCGCGACCTCGGTCTTGATGTCGGCAATGCGATTGGGCTCGAGCTTCAATAACGAGCCGAGCTGGTCGATCGTCCGTTCCGGATCGGAAAGCCGTTCGGGTATGACGTCGACTCGAAAGTCGGCCCGGTTGGAGGCGAGAGGGGCTCCGTTCCGATCGAGAATCCAGCCCCGGCGGGGCGGGATCAGGGTGAGATTGACCCGGTTGCTCTCGGATTCGAGTTCGTATTTCTCGTTTTCCGCGATAGCGATATAGCCCATCCGCACCGCGAGCAGCACCGCGATACCGCCCTGAATGCCGCCGACGACGACAGAGCGGCGATTGAACGTATTCTTGAGCGTAGAGGCGTTCATGAGCGGTCCGCGCCGCTGCACGCCGCTGCGCCATGGCAGCCATTTCATCACCCGATCCTCCGCGAGCGCGATAGCCGGAACCGGTCGAGCGAGGCGATTATCCGCGATACCAGAGGATAGACGAGGATAGAGGTCAGGATCTGCGGCAGGGTAGCCAACAGGAGATGAACGGAAAGAGTCGCGCCAGATACCACCATTGCGGCGAGTATATACATGATCACGACTAGACCGGCGGTGAACCAGTCCTGCCAGAAGCCGCGCCAGGGAAACCGGCTTTCCAGGGCCTCCAATCCGATCATCGCCAGCGACCACAGGAATATACCGCTGCCAAAAGGCTGGCCGGAATACAAATCGTTAAACGCCCCCAGCGGCACCCCGACCCACAATGGCAGGACGCCCGGCCGCATGATGCGCCAACCGATCAGGAACATGAATCCCAGCGGCGGAACGAATGGCATCACATCGGCGAGGAACAGAAACGGCACCAGGGATGCGAGCATGATCGAGGCGTAGGGCGTGCAATATTCGCGGATCGGCGATTTTGCGCGGTTGATCCGGCTGCCGTACTGGTCCCGGCGGGCCGAGGGGGCGAGCCTTTGCATCAGTCGCCCAACTCTTCGTCGGTCAGTTCGTCGCGCGCGCGCACTTCAGACGCCTCGACCGCGAGCGGTTCGTAGATCGGCTCGATCGTGACGTAATTGGTGGCCGAAGGATCGGCCACGAGCCGCGCGATCCCGCCATCGGGGGTCAATTCGTTGAGGATCGCGACCGCCACGCCGGGCCGGTAATAGCCGCCCGCGCCGCTCGTGACGAACACGTCGCCGACCTCGAGCGGGTTGAGCCCCAGATTGATCAGCCTGATCCGCAGGAGCCCGTCGCCGCGCCCTTCGGCAAAGGCGACGGTCCGGTCCGATGCCCGGCGAACGGGCAGAACACTCTCGCTATCGGTCAGCAACAGGACCCGGGCCGAAGCGCGCGCGACTTCGAGCACGCGGCCCACGACCCCGCGCTCGGAATGGACCGGCATACCGACCTCGACGCCGTCGGCCTCGCCCTTGCCGACATAGGCAAAGCGCCGGCTGCTCGCCGAACTGGACCCGACAAGCCGCGTCGTCGCCACCGCCTCTGAATCTTCGCCCGGGAGGCTGAGCAGCGCCTTGAGCCGGCGATTTTCGACCTCCACCGCCTGTGCTTCGGCAAGGCGGATGCGGGCGATCTCTATCTCGCGCCGCAAGGCAGCGTTCTGGCTGCCCGCCCTCCAATAACCGGTGATCGTGTCCCAGACGTTCTTGCGGCCCGAACGAACCGCGGCGGTCGCTTCCCCGGCAGGAGCGACGACGTCGGTCGCCGGTCCGCGCAAGGGCTCGAAGCTCGATGGCTGCCAAAGCGACAGGCCCAGCAGCGCAAGGCCTAGCAATGCACCAAGCGAAGCGAACAGGTACCCGGTGAAGACCGAATATTGCTGCTTTTTCGAAAAGCCCGTTCGACGCTTTGATGACGGCGACATGGCCTTCACACTTCCCTTGTTCGTACGCCGTGTTCCCCGGCCACCCGGTGGAGCGGCCGCAATCTCGTCACGCGGTCATCAGCACGCCGCGATAGATCGGATCCTCCATCGCGCGGCCTGTGCCGATCGCGACGCAGGTCAACGGATCTTCTGCGATAGAGACCGGCAGACCGGTTTCCTCGCGCAGATGTTCGTCGAGCCTCCGGATCAACGCGCCGCCGCCGGTAAGCACTATACCCTGATCGACGATATCCGCAGCGAGTTCGGGCGCGGTGTTTTCCAGTGCGATGCGAACGCCTTCGACGATGGCGCCGATCGGTTCGTTCAGCGCCTCGGCCACGTGGCTCTGGTTGATGGTGATTTCCTTGGGCACGCCGTTGACGAGGTCGCGGCCCTTGAGCGTGATGATCTCGCCTTCGCCATCCTCGGGCGTAACTGCGATGCCGTAATCCTTCTTGATCCGTTCAGCCGTGGCGTCGCCGATCAGAAGGTTGTGATGCCGACGGACGTAGGAAACGATGGCCTCGTCCATCTTGTCTCCCCCGGTTCGCACGCTGGTCGTGTAGGCGAGTCCGCGCAAAGACAGCACCGCGACTTCGGTCGTGCCGCCGCCGATATCGACCACCATCGAGCCGACCGGTTCGGTCACCGGCATGTCGGCTCCGATCGCGGCGGCCATGGGCTCGAGGATCAGGTGCACTTCGGATGCGCCCGCGTTCGAGGCGGCATCGCGGATTGCGCGCTTTTCAACGGAGGTCGAGCCCGAGGGTACGCAAATCACGATCTCGGGATAGCGGAAAAGGTTACGCTTGCCATGGACCTTGCGAATGAAGTGCTTGATCATTTCCTCGGCGATTTCGATGTCCGCGATGACGCCATCGCGAAGCGGGCGGATTGCCTCGATCGTGTCGGGCGTCTTGCCCATCATCATCTTCGCATCGTCGCCAACGGCCTTGACCCGCTTGATCCCGTTGATCGTCTCGATCGCGACGACGCTGGGTTCGTTGAGGACGATCCCCTGATCCTGCAGATAGACCAGCGTGTTGGCCGTTCCGAGGTCGATCGCCATGTTCTGCGAACCGAATTTGAACAGGTTGGCAAAGAAGCTCATTATGTAAATTATCCGTGATGGTGCGCGACTGACGCGAGCGAATTGGCCCGAGCCCGAGCCGCCGGGTTGCAAGACCCCTTGCGCCTAGCGAACCATTGACGAAAAGGCTAAATTTTTCGTTGCTCACCCACCGGATTTTCCCCCGCTGCACTCGAAATCGCGACGTCCGGCGGCTAGCGTGCGACCAATGCCCTCACAACGTCCTTCAATCCGTCGTCTGCCCAACGAATTGGTCAACCGCATCGCCGCCGGAGAGGTGGTCGAACGGCCTGCAGCGGCGCTGAAAGAGCTGGTTGAGAACGCCGTCGATGCCGGTGCGCAGCGAATCGCTGTCGCCCTGATCGATGGCGGATTGACCCGTATCGAGGTTTCCGACGACGGCTGCGGGATGAGCGCGTCCGAAATGGAACTGGCTCTTGAACGCCACGCGACATCCAAACTGCCCGAAAGCCTGCTCGGCGAAGCGGGCGCGATCGAACAGGTTCGCACGCTCGGCTTTCGTGGGGAGGCGCTGCCGTCCATTGCCAGCGTCGCGAAGCTGACCCTGGAAAGCCGGACGCCTGATGCCGAGGAAGGCTGGCGCCGCGTGGTCGATCACGGCGCCGTAATCGAGGACCGACCCGCCGCATTGCCCGTCGGCACGCGCGTCCGGGTGGAGGCGATCTTTGCCCGCGTGCCTGCCCGCCGCAAGTTCCTGCGCACGCCGCGCAGCGAATATATTGCATGCCTCGATTGCGTCCGGCGGCTTGCGATGGCGCGGCCCGATATCGCGTTCACCCTGGAAAACGGCGCGCAGGGGAAAGTGCGAAAGACGCTTTCGACCCAGGCCGACGAGACGCTGGCGACCCGCGTGGCTCAGATCGTCGCGCGCGAACTCGCCGACAATTCGGTCCCCATCGAACTGGAGCGGGAGACGCCCTATGGCCCGATCCGCCTGACCGGGATCGCCGGCCTGCCGACCTACAATCGCGGCGTTGCCGATCACCAATATCTCTTCGTCAATGGCCGCCCGGTAAAGGATCGCCTGCTGACCGGCGCGGTTCGCGGGGCCTATTCCGACATGCTGGCGCGTGATCGCCACGCGGTGCTGGCGCTGTTCCTCGACATTCCGCCGCAGGATGTCGACGTCAACGTCCACCCGGCCAAGACCGAAGTGCGGTTCCGCGATGCGCGCGCGGTGCGCGGCTTCATCGTTTCAGGGCTGAGAGAAGCATTGGCGACCGGTGACAGACGTTCGGCGCAGGGACCCGATCGCAAGGCAATGGAGCGCTGGCAGCGGGAAGGGGACGCGCGGGAAGCTTCGCCCGCGCTGGGCTCGATTTTCGCAGGTGGGGGATGGGCGGATGCGGCTGCGAAGCCGGGCGTTGCGGAAGCGCGCGCCGAATGGAACCCCGGACCGAGAGACGACGCCTCGCCATCCGGCCGCGCGGAAGAGGCGACACCCCTTCCCGAAGATGCAGCGCGCTACCCGCTCGGCATTGCGCGCGGGCAGGTGGCGAACACCTATATCGTCGCCGAAAGCGCCGATGGGCTGGTGCTGGTCGATCAGCACGCGGCGCACGAACGGCTCGTGCTCGAAAGATTGAAGCGCGCCGGGGCAGAGGAGGCGACCCACCGCTCGCAGGCGCTGCTGGTGCCCGACGTGGTCGAAATGGACGAGGCGGATTGCGACCGGCTCGAGGACGCCGCAGAAGGTCTCGCGCGCTTCGGCCTTCAGGTTGAGCGGTTCGGCCCCGCCGCCATGCTAGTGCGCGCCGTGCCCTCCGCGATCTCGAAGGCCGACACTGGCAAGCTGCTGCGTGACCTCGCCGACGACATCGCCAAACATGGGCCGCAGGAGGAGAGCGGTTCGCTGTTATTGGCCGAACGGCTCGAATATGTCCTCGCGACCATGGCTTGCCACGGATCGGTGCGGGCAGGGCGGGTGCTGAACGTCGCGGAGATGAACGCCCTGCTACGCGAAATGGAGGCGACGCCGAAGTCCGGCCAATGCAATCACGGACGCCCCACCTGGGTGAAGCTGTCGATGGAAGACGTCGAGAAGCTGTTCGGCCGGCATTGAGAGCGCGCTAGAGGGTGCGGGGTATATCGAAGTCAGCCTCGTCCTCGCCGTCCCAATAGGCGGCTCTGGTCGCTTCGACATGAATGAGAACCATCTCATCGGTTTCGACACCGTCCTTGAACCAGCGGTTGAGATCGTCGCTCCAATGCTGTTCGAACTGGGCCCTGTCACGAATGATTTTGGCATGGCCTTCGACCGAGATGAAGATACCCGGGGCCCCGCCTTTTTCATGGCGCCCCTGCAGACTGAGTCCAATCTTCGAATTGCGCTTGATGTCCTCGACCATGAGGCAATCTTCCCATGTGAAGTAATAGCTGTCACCGTCGTAATCCACTTCGCGATTGTTACTCATGGGGCGATGGCCGATTTCTCCACCCTTCGTATGCGTGCCCAGCATGACGAAATCGATGTCCTTCATCGCCTCGGCAATATGGTCGATATGCTGTCCAAGGGTTCTTTCGGCCACGATAATTCTCCTGCAGGCTCATTTAACTCGTCGGTGCACTAAGGTGTTGAACAGTTCCGGGCCGCAGAGGAGCCGAAGGGACGGCATAACCATTGCTCGCTCGCCGACCACGCAAGCAGTACGTTTTCTCTGCCGCCGATACGGCCTTGCCCATACACAGCACGGCACATTCCTGACGCACCGGGCCGGTGGGACCTGGGCCCGTTGCGTCGCGGTGTAGCTGTCCTAAGAAGTCCGGAACTTCGGCACGCCGGCGTCGGAATCGAGTTCAGGGATGATCCGGTAGCGTGCGAGGATCAGGCTGAAGAGGCCGAAGATCAGCAGGCCTGCGGCGGTCACCGTGAAGATCCAACCCTGTCCCGCCAATTCGGCAAGTGCATCGCCGAGCGAGCGCACCTGGCTTGCGCCTTGCGACAGGAACCCGGCCTGGACCAGCGACCAGCCGATCACCGCATAGACCACGCCGCGTGCGCAAAAGCCGACGCCTCCCATCCAGCGGGTTGCATCGGGTGCACGCGGCGAAATGCGTTGCATGAATTCGCCGGTGATTCCCTTCTTGAACTGGAACAGGGCGACGATGAAGAAGATCAGGCCCAGAACGCCCAGAATCGTTCCGCCGAAATCCATTCCCAGCACGCCGGACGCGGCTTGTTGCGCGCCGCTTCCGCCGCCGCCCGACCCGCCGCCGCTGCTGCTGGCGAACTTATAGGCCGACCACGCGAGCGCGAGGTGGCCGACAGCAGAACCGGCATGGCCGATACGCTTGCCCCAGCCCTTGGCGTCGGACCCGTTGTTCTCGATATCGAACAGCGGGGAGCACAGCCTGAACATCGCATAGAAGAACAGGCCCACGACCATGATCCACAGGACCACGGTGCCGCCGGGGAAATTCTCGATCGCGCGGAAGATACCATCGGTCCCCTCGCTGATCGCGGACGCACTGGTCAGCGCGATGAAGCCGAGCATTATATACAGGATCGCGCGCGAAAAATATCCGACCCGCACGAGCCAATTGAACTTCTCAGACTTGTCGACCACGCAAAATTCCCCTGTTCGTGTTGCTGCTGATGCAACGATGCTTGCACGAAAGGGGTCCCGGAAAATTGGCTACACGTTGAACTTGAACAGCAAAACGTCACCATCCTTGACGAGGTATTCCTTGCCTTCCTGTCGCAGTTTGCCCGCATCCCGCGCCGGGGCTTCACCGCCAAGCGTGACGTAATCGTCGTAGCCGATGGTTTCGGCCCGGATAAAGCCGCGTTCGAAATCGCTGTGGATCTCGCCTGCGGCCTGCGGGGCCTTGGCACCTTGGGGAAAAGTCCAGGCGCGCGTTTCCTTGGGCCCGGCGGTGAAGAAGGTATTGAGCCCCAGCAGCGTGTATCCGGCCCGGATCACGCGGGCGAGGCCGCTTTCCTCAAGGCCGAGTTCGGCGAGGTAATCGGCGCGGTCTTCGGGCTCCATCCCGATCAACTCCGCCTCGATCGCGGCGGAAACGACGACGGCCTGTGCGCCCTCCGCCTCGGCCTTGGCGAACACCTTTTCGCTCATCGCATTGCCGGTCGCGGCCTCATCCTCTGCGACATTACAGACGTAAAGCACGGGTTTCGCGGTCAGCAATTGCGCCTGTGCGAACAGGCGCGCTTCCTCGTCATCCTTCGGCTCGGTAAGCCGCGCCGGCTTGCCGTCGCGCAACAGGTCGAGCGCCTGTCCCAGCACGCTGGCGAGCACCTTGGCTTCCTTGTCCCCGCCGGTCGCTTTCTTCGCCGCGGCAGGCACGCGCTTTTCGAGGCTTTCGAGGTCGGCGAGCATAAGCTCGGTCTCGACCACTTCGGCGTCAGCGATCGGGTCGACGGTGTTGGACACGTGCTGGATGTCGTCGTCCTCGAAACAGCGCAGGACATGGACGATGGCATCGACCTCGCGGATATTGCCGAGGAACTGGTTGCCCAGACCCTCGCCCTTGCTCGCGCCCTTCACCAGGCCTGCAATGTCGACGAATGCGAGCTGGGTCGCGATGACTTTCGCGCTCTTGGCGATCGCGGCGATCTTGTCGAGCCGCTCATCCGGCACCGCGACCTGACCGACATTGGGCTCGATCGTGCAGAACGGATAGTTGGCGGCCTGCGCGGCCTGCGTCTCGGTGAGTGCATTGAAAAGCGTGGACTTGCCGACATTGGGCAAGCCCACGATCCCGCAACGAAAACCCATGAAAAAGCTCTTTTCTAAATCGTGTGAAGCCCGCGCCGATAGCGCCGCAGGGCTGCAATGGCCAGCCCGATCATACTGGTCCCATTGCGGGGCAGGCGATCAGGTGGCGTGCACCGCCTTGATCAGCGCACCGTAGCCGCTTTCGCCCAGCCAGTCGGTCTGGACCTGGTCGATCACCTCGTTAATCGGTATCTGCGGCTTGCGACCGGGATGGACCGGGACGCGCAGGGGACGCGCACCGCCCGGCATGGCGATCAGCGCAGCGATGGCGCGCGGCACGTCCATCGGATCGGCAGTGCGGCCCGATCCGTCTTCTTCCCCCATTCCGGCGACCGCGCGCGGATAGCCTGCGAGATGCTCGGCCTCGGCTCGCTCCTTCAACGCGGAGGTGTAGCGGTTGCGGTTGCGCCAGATATCGGTCGGATAGCCGCCGGGCTGAACGATGGATACGTCGATGCCATGCGGGACCAGCTCATAGGCGAGCGCCTGGTTCATCGCCTCCAGCGCGAACTTGGTCGGCGAATACTGGCCGGAATAGGGCACGATGACCTTTCCAAGCTGGCTGGAGATCGGGATGATCAGACCCGATCCGCGCTCGCGCATGGCGGGCAGGGCGGCACGCACCATGCGGTGTGGCCCGTGAACATTGGTGTCGAACATCAGGCGGGTCGACTCCATGTCCTGCACCTCGACCGGCCCGCTCACCGCAATCCCGGCATTGTTGATGAGCACGTCGAACGGACCGCCCCCGATCCGCATCGCTTCGGCAACGCCCGCCTCGACCTGTTCGTCGGACGTCACGTCGATCGCGATGACGTGCAGGTCGAGCCCTTCGTCGCTCGCAAGCTGGCGCAACTCGTCCGCCTCGGGGCGCGGGATGTTGCGCATCGTGGCAAACACCGTCGCGCCCAGCCGCGCGTAATGCTGCGCGCCCAATCGTCCGAAACCCGACGATGTGCCGGTAATCAGCACACGCTTGCCGGACAGATCGGGCATCGCCTCGACCATGTCGGCCTGCGCGAACGAAGCCGTCGCGGCGAGAGCGCCGGTCGCGGCTGCTCCGGCGAGCAATGTGCGGCGATTGAGATCGGGCATGTCGGTGTCTCCCAGAGATTGCGACGATGACCCTAACCGGGCAGCGGGCGCAAGACCACACTACTTGTTCCGATTCAGTCCGGCTGTGCTTTTCCGGGCGGACGACGTCCTATTCCCCGACGCTCTCCAGCTGCCGGGCCAGTTCGCCCAGATCGACGTCGGGCCCGATAATTCGCCACTGGCCGGGCGTGCGGCTATCGACAAGGACGACGCCGTTCTTCGGACAAATGTCGAGACACGAGACTTCCACGATGCCGAGGGGCGCCTTGCGACCCTTCTTCGTCCCCAGCGTTTTTTTCAGCGCCTTGGGAAGTGTGTCGGCATCCTGACCGAAGCGAATTCCGCGCTTCCGGGCTTTCTTGCTGCATTTCTTGCACACGAGGATCGCGTGGGACCAATTGGATCGTATCTCTGTTTTCATATACCCGTCCAACGCATCAGACGGGCGAGAGTTCTCGAAACGGTTTCGTTCAGCCCTGCAATCGCAGCGCGACGTCGCTCATGAAGCGGGCCCCGTCGCCCGCCGCCAGCCACTCGGCCTCGGCTGCCATCGCGCCCAGTGTCGCGGCAAGGTCGTCCATCTCCGCCTTCGCGTAATTGCCCAGAACGTGTCCCGTCACCCGGTCCTTGTGCCCGGGATGTCCGATACCGATCCTCACGCGGCGGAAATCGCTGCCCAGATGCTTGTCGATCGATCGTAGGCCGTTGTGCCCGGCCGTGCCGCCGCCCTGTTTGACCTTCACCTTGAACGGCGCGAGGTCGAGTTCGTCGTGAAAGACCGTCAGCGCGTCCGGCTCCAGCTTGTAGAAGCGCATCGCCTCACCCACGCTTCGACCGCTTTCGTTCATGAAGGTCGCCGGTTTCAGCAGCAAAACCTTTGACGGACCGATCCGCCCTTCCTGCACCCACCCGGAAAACTTCTTCTGCACCGGGCCAAAGCCGTGCATGTCCCCGATGACGTCCACCGCCATGAAACCGACATTGTGCCGGTGCATCGCATAGCGCGGTCCGGGATTTCCTAGGCCTGTCCAGATCTGCATGAGCGCGATGTAGCGCAAGACGCGCCCGGGGCAACGATTGCGTTCCGCTCGCATTCGATCCGGCGTGCGTTCGCCTGTCCAAACCACTCGAAAAATCGTGAGGGCTGGTCCCCTCGGGCGATCCGCGAGCGCGCCCGCAACGCCGCCGGTAAAGGATATCGCGCCCCGAACGGGGTGCGGAAAACAGGAACGCCGGACTGGTTTCCCAGCCCGGCGTCCTTGGTGATAACCTGGCGTAGACGCGCTTACTCGTCGTCGGGCGCCTTGTCTTCCTGTTCCTGTGCGGCATCGTCGTCCGGACCCTGTTCGGTCGCGGCAACGCCGTCTGCGGGGACTTCTTCCTCGTCGTCGCCTTCTTCTTCGCTCTTCTTGAGAGCGGACGGGGCGACCAGCGTGGCAATGGTGAAGTCGCGATCGGTGATGGCGCTCTCGCTACCCGAGGGCAGCGTGACTTCGCTGATGTGGATCGAATCGCCGACTTCCTTGCCCGCGACGCTGATTTCGATCTGATCGGGAATCTTGTCCGACTCGCAGACCAGCTCGAGCTCGTGACGAACGATGTTCAGAACGCCGCCCTTGGTCAGGCCGGGCGATTCCTCTTCGCCGGTGAACACGACCGGAACCTCGACCTCGATCTTGGAATCCTTCGACAGGCGAAGGAAATCCACGTGGATCGGACGGTCGGTCACCGGATCGAGCGCGACATCCTTGGGAATGGTGCGAACCGGCTTTCCATCGACTTCGACCTGCACGATCGAGTTCATGAAGTGACCGAACATCAACTGGCGGACCAGTTCCTTTTCCTCGAGATGGATCGAGGTGGGTTCTTCCTTGCCACCGTAGATGACGGCGGGGGTCCGACCTTCGCGGCGAAGTGCTCGGGAGGCTCCCTTGCCAGCCCGTTCGCGGCGTTCGGCCGGCAGAGTGAGAGCGTCGCTCATGAATCGTGCCTTTCGAATGCGTGTTTGCAAATATTAGCGATAGCGCCCCGCCTCCAGGGATGATCAGAGCGCCGAAGGGCGGGCCATTAGAGCGCGTGGTGTGAATTGGCAAGCGGTTTGCCGGGATCGCCGCCCCGATCGGGAAGGTTCGATCCCGGCCGGCTCGCCGCACTTTGTCGCCCCGCTTGAGCCTATTGGACCCGCATCGTTTCGATCGAGCGCTGCGAAAGATAGTCCTGCACGCTGCGCTCGCCCGCGAGATGTCCCGCGCCGACCGCGATGAAGACCGTGCCGGGCGTATCGAGCCGGGTGGCGATCCAGTCGGCCCAATTGGCATTGCGCGTGTAGAGCAGCGCCTCGGCCAGTTCCGGATCGTCGAGCCCTTCATTCATGATGTCGGCCAGCCCATCGGCATCGCCCTCGACCCATTCGGCGACCATCGCGTCGAGCGAGTTTACGGTATCGGGCATGTCCTCGACCGCTTCCATCAGGAACGCGACCTGTTTGTCCTGTGGCAAACCATCGAACAGGCCGAGCTGGAATTCCGGGGTTTCGAGCGCGTCGGCCTGCTTTTCGCCGGCATTGCGCAGGATGATCTTGTCGACCCCGGCTTCCATGTCATAGCCCTGCTGCATCAGCGGCAGCATGGTCAGCGTGAGGCCCGCCATCCAAGGTTCGAAAGCGTCGAACGCGGCCGGAGGCACGCCGAGCCCGGCCAGTGCCGCCTCGTAAGCGGCAGTCTGTTCCTCGTCGAGCAGTGAGCGAAGGGTCGTTCCATCGGTGAACATGCCCTGCTGCATCGCGAGTTGCTGCATGGCGGCTTCACTTGCCGGGTCCATCTTCAATTCGGTGACGACCGTATCGGAGCTGGTCAGGGCCTCGGCAATTTCGGCATCGTACCATTCGATATCACGCGGCAGCAGGTGGACCGTGCCGAACAGATAGATCGTGGTGTCCTCGTCGGCGACCTTCCACAGCGCGGGACCTTCCGGGCCGGCGGGCAGGGTGGCCGTCTGCTCGGTCATATCGGCCGTGGCATCCACGTGCGCGTCGGCAAGGGCGGGCGCACTGGCAAAAAGGGTCAGCGCGGCAGCGGTAGTGCTGAGAAGCGAAGTCGGATTCATTGTAATTCTCCGTTCAAAAATCGTGATGCTCTAGCGGGATCTGTTCATACGCACGCCCATTCGGCGTGCGGCATATGCAGCGATAGCTACGAAAAAAGTGGCACCGTAGATGGCCCAGTGATCGATCGGTGGAGCGATGCCAGCATCATCAAGGACAAACCAGGCGGGTAGGGCTGCGATGTAGAAATACACCGCTACTGTGGAGGCCCATAGATTGTCGAGCAAATCGAGTTCGTCGGTCCGTCGAAAATACTCCACGCTGAACCAGGCATAGCCGATCAGCACGAGGGTCGTTGCCAGGACGACGATCCACGGCGCGAATTCAGAGACTCCTCGCGCCACGATCACGCCGGTGGCAAACCCCGCGATAAGGGCGACGCCCACGCCGATCGCGACGAAACGGATGAAATTGCGGCGGCGGTTCTTAAGGCGCTGCTCACCGCTCTGGGCCTTGGATTCATGCCTGTCCATCGTCGAAAATCTCCTCGATCGGAATGTCGAACAACCGGGCAATTCGAAATGCCAGGGGGAGGGAGGGGTCGTGCTTGCCCGTCTCGATCGCATTGACCGCCTGGCGCGATACGTCGAGCCGTCCGGCCAGTTCGGCCTGGCTCCAGTCACGCTCTGCACGAAGGACGCGGAGGCGGTTTCTCATCGGCTGTCAGGCGATGAAGTCGACGAGCTTGGCCGCGATATTGC
>JGI12210J13797_10073525_pt1 | contig 20031 bp, 15 predicted proteins | sample ElkSlonscriptome_3_FD_13797 | JGI IMG/M metagenome (IMG submission 13797)
GCTCGCTTATTTGGAAAACCGATTGGTATAACTATTGGCACTCGCCCAAGCCAAGCCTGAGTATCCTGCAAAGGTGCCGTCGCGCCCGCGCAGAGTAATTCAGAGGTTTCTTAGATCGATGACCAGAATAACAAGAACCCAAATAATGATCCAGGTAAATGATCCATCGCTGGACTCACAGCAGTCGAACCGTCTCGAAGTTTTCATTATCTTTCGCTTTCATATGGTCTTAGCTCAACCTGCATGTTGTATCAGCCATTAATCTGACTCACCCGGTGTCATGATCAATACTGTGCCGATAGCTTCAATGTTTCATGTATTACACCAGGTTGACGGTTAGATTCGGCAATAAACAATTCAGCAGCCGCTCGTATATCGTTTATCAAACAGCCATCCCATCGCCTTCGGCTTGTTAATGACTCTGCGATGGCTAAACCACAAATACGGTGCTCGTCGGGGCGATGTCATCGGATGAGCCGTCAGTAGGGCTCGCGCCCAATCACTTGTGATGAAATTTCAGTGCAGCGCTTGTTGGAACATTGTTAGGGTCAGCCGCAAGGATCTATTGTTGAATAACCGCCAGTATCGCTAGTTGAAAGACGAGGGCATCGGTCGGTGGGTGTTCTAGGTGTTCTAGGCTGAGGGACTTGCAGTGCACGTGTCATACTACAGACCCGTTGAACGCCAAGCTCGATTCAGTCACATGCGGTTGGTTTACCCCCTGTTGCATGGATCTGGCATTCTATGCGATTAATTTGCCCAAACGCGCGGGCTTTCGCGTGGAGAAACGCGCATGCAGAACAGTACAGCAAAGAAGATCGTGATCGTCGGCGGAGGCTCGGGTGGCCTGAAGCTTGCGACCCGGCTTGGACATTACTATCGCCGGAACGCCGACGTATCGGTCACGCTGGTCGACGGTACGCTGACCCACGTCTGGAAGCCGCTGCTGCACGAGGTTGCAGCCGGTACGCTGGATGTGCATGACGATGAATGCAACTATCTGGCGCACGCTCGGCGACACCATTTCCGATTTGTCTGGGGCCGGATGATGGGGTTGAACAACCAACGACAGCAGATCCGACTTGAACCGCTGGACGGAAACGGCGACGGACGTACAGTGCCTGAGCGCGACCTCGATTACGATGTGCTGGTGCTCGCGGTGGGCGGAATCAGCGATGACTTCGGCATCGACGGCGTTGCCAATTACTGCTACCGGCTCGATTCCTCATCCGAAGCCGAGCGCTTCCGCCGCAGCCTGCTTGAGGCCTACCTGACGGCTGGACAGGCAGCCGAAAAGCCCGAACCCGGTGAGCTCGATGTCGCCATTGTCGGGGGCGGCGCAACCGGCGTGGAGCTGGCCGCAGAGCTCGACAAGATGCGGCACGAGCTGAACCAGTACGGAGCCGTCGGCATTGATGCTGTGAAAGACACAAAAATGACGCTGCTCGAGCGCGTGCCTCGACTACTGCCAGGACTGCCTGAAGCGCTGGCCGAGAGCACTGAACGAGAGCTGAGCTCACGCGGCGTCAGCGTTCGAACGGGTGAGGCCGTCTCCCGCGTCACCGCCCACGGTGTGCACACCGAAACCGGGGACTTCATTCCTGCACGCTTTTCGGTCTGGGCAGCCGGCATTCGCGGGCAGCCATTTCTGGCCAAGCTTGACGGGCTTGAAATCAGCCAGCACGACCAGGTCATGGTCAAGCGGTCGCTGCAGACCACTACCGACGAGCGAATCTTCGCACTGGGCGACTGCGCGGCCTGTCCGCTGGATAACGAAGGCTCGGCTTTCGTCCCGCCGCGCGCCCAGGCCGCCGACCAGCAATCGAAGTTCCTGAGTGCCCAGATCCCGCGCTTTCTCGAAAATCAAAAGCTCAAGCCTTATGTCTACCGCGACCGGGGTTCGCTGGTGTCATTGGATGACACTGCCGTCGGCACACTGATGGGTGCGCTGATGGGTAACGTCAACTTCGAGGGCTGGGCTGCACGCATGAGTTACCGCATGCTGTATCGCCAGCACCAGCGCGCACTGCACGGCTCGTTCCGCTTGATCGTGCTGTGGATCTCCGATTTGATCAGTCGGCGAACGCGTCCGCGATTGAAGCTGCACTGAACTGCACCAGTAGCGAGCGGCCGTGCGATGCCCGGTGCTCAAGCCGGACGGGGTGACCTTGGCTTTCATATTTCTGCAATACCCCGGTCATGGCCGGTAAATAATTCAAGCCTAGTGTTGATCGCTGTTCTTTTCCCACTTTGAAGGACCATCGATGCGCACGCTCACATCCTGGATCGCAGGCATTGCGATCATTTTCGTATCATCTATCGCCCCGGCCCAGCAACCCACCGGCTCAATCACCGGCAGCGTGATAGGTGGTGACGACCAGATTACCTTTCAGGGCGCCACGGTTTCGATTGTTGGTACCGATCGCCGCACCTCGAGCAACCGCGACGGGCGCTTCCGGTTTTCGCTGGTGCCACCCGGCGATTACCAAATCCTGGTTGAATATGTTGGCAGCGGCTCGCAAACCGTTTCCGCATCGGTCAGCGCCGGTGAGACCACTGATGTCACGGTGGAACTGCCAGTCGAACTGGATCGCGTGGTCGTGATTGGCCAGAAAGCCATTCAGAATGCGTCCCTGTCCCGCGAGCGCGCAGCGGTCAACAACATCAATGTGATCACAGCTGACTCGATCGGCCAGTTTCCGGATCGAAATGTAGCCGAGGCGCTGCAGCGGGTTTCAGGGCTGTCACTGCAGCGTGACCAGGGCGAAGGGCGATTCATCACCATCCGCGGCGCCAACGCGAATTTCAACTCCACCACGGTCAACGGCCTGCGGATTCCATCCACCGAAGATGACAGTCGCGCGGTCAACCTGGACGTACTGTCATCCGACCTGGTTCAGAGTGTCGAAGTATCCAAATCGTTGACGCCGAACCAGGATGCCGATGCCATTGGGGGCAATATCGAAATCAGCACGCTCAGCGCATTTGACCTCGGCAACTCGGTTCGCTTCAACATCGAGGGCAGCGTGAATGAAACGGCAAGCGACCTGGCGCCTCGCCTGGGTGTGACCGGCACACGTCTGTTCAGCGTTGGCGATGGCGTGGACAACCTGGCTGTTTCAGCTTCTTTGTCCTATTTCGATCGCCGTTTTGAGGTCAACAACGTGGAAGCCGGGACCTGGCCTGAAGTTGAAGCACCGAATGGTTCGATTATTCGCAGCCCCGAGGCCGCCGAACAACGTGATTACCGTTTGAGCCGTGAGCGCACCGGTGCGGTCCTGAATTTCGATTACCGCCCGAATGAGTATTCTGAATATTTTCTTCGCACCTTGTACAGCGATTTTGCTGATAACGAAGTCGAGCTGGAACATGAGTACATCTTTGAAGATGCCACGCCGATCAGCATTACCGAAGACGGCGGACTGTTTGCCGATGGGGAAGTCGAGCGTCGCGGTAAAGAAACCACGGCCACGCGTGAAATTCTGGCCATCAGTGCTGGCGGTAGTCACTTCGTTAACGCCTGGGATATCGACTACTCCGCAGGCTACGGCGAAGCAACAACGTCCGAGCCATTCTCGCTCGGCACCGCTTTGATAGCCGAAGGCCTGGAAATCGGCTATGACTTTTCCGGAAGTGAAGGCCGCGAAGCACCGAACCTGTTTGGTTCCGATTTGGCCGCGCTTGAAGACCTGTCCGCCTATGAACTGGACCTGGTCGAATTGGAAAGTGACCGGGTCGAAGAAGAGGAACTTTCACTGGAGTTGAACTTTGGTCGTGATTTGTTCTTTGGCAACAATCCGGGTCGCATTCAGTTTGGCGCCAAGGCGCGCTTACGCGAAAAATCCAACGACGCCAACAATCGAAACTTTACCGACTTTGGCGGTGACTTTACGCTGGCCGACCTGGCCGGTGATGGCGAGCGCGATTATCCTCTCGGGCGGTTCGGTCCGTTTATCGACACCCAGCGCCTGCGTGATTTCTTCGAGACCAACGGCGCCAATTTTGAAATCGACGAAGGCGATTTCCTGCTCGACAGCCAGAGTGAGGATTACAGCCTGGAAGAAGATATCTATGCCGCTTATGTGATGGCCGAAACCACGATTGGCCGACTGGACCTGCTCGGCGGTCTTCGCGTTGAAACCACCGATATCCAGCAGGACGGCTTCCGCGCCACAATTGATGAAGACGTCAACGATGGTTTGCCAACGATTGAAGCATTTTCAGGCGCAAACGATTACACCGACTTCTTCCCGAACCTGCAGGCACGCTACGAATTTTCAGACAGCCTGCAGCTGCGCGCGTCGATTACCCGCAGCATGGCGCGCCCAGGGTTCGAGGACGCCGCAGCACGCCAGGAGGTGGAAATCGAAGGCGGTGAAATTGCTGCTGAAGTGGGCAATCCAGAGCTGAATCCATTGTATTCCAATAATTATGATCTCGAACTGAGCTGGTTCGCCGGTGAGCGTCTTGGAGCAGCATCGATCGGCGTGTTCTACAAAGACATCGAAGACTTCTTTGTGACGACTGACGTGGCCGGCCAAGGTGCTTTTGTTGATTTCGACGAAGTCAACCAAGTCGTCAATGGCGACGAAGCCGAAGTGTATGGACTTGAACTCAGCTACGTACAGGAATTCAGTTTCTTCCCGGCACCGTGGGACGGTTTGCTGCTGATCGCCAACTACACCTGGGTCGATTCTGAAGCCGACGTACCGTTCCGCGATGAGTCCATCCCGCTACCGCAGCAGTCCGATCACATCGCCAACCTGGCGCTGGGGTATGACGGCGGCGGATTGTCATTGCGCCTGGCGCTGAACCACCGCGGCGAATACTTCGATGAAATCGAAGACCCGGAAGACCCGAGCCAGGACGTGTTCGTCAGCTCGGAAACCCGTCTGGATTTCACGTCGGAGTATCAGATTACCGACAACATTGCGGCGCTGTTCAGCGTGCAGAACATCACCGACGAGCCATTCTTCTCATTTCATGGCGATAAAGCCTTCGCCCGTCAATACGATGAATTCGGTCGTACCTGGGAATTCGGACTGCGCGTAATCTTTTAATCGCAGCGCAATTCAGCAAAGTTTACTGCAAGACTCACCTGCATCAATACTGCCCGCGGACCCTTTGGGCTCGCGGGCTTTTTTTAATCTTGAGCCTCAGCTCATGCTTTGGGCTTGCCGTTGATTATTCGAGACGATGGTCAGATTGCACTGCTTGATGGCCCAGATGCTTTAATGCTTCTGAGGTGCGCTGGTAACCCAACTCGATCAACTGCTTACCGCGATGGAACTCATGCACCATGCAGGCGTCTTTAGGCACCTCGACGACCAGATCGGGCTGAAAAACCGCAAGGTGCTGGCGGGTAATCATCGACTGCATGGTTTCGAGTGACTTCATCAGCATGGCCACCAGGCCGGGAGTGGGTTCCGGCTTTTGATCACTGTCGCGGTCAACCAGGTCATTGAAGAAATTTCGCATCCGCTCTTTGAGACCATCCTCGCTGGACGAATCAGGCTCACGACTCGGCTTCGATTCCTGGCTGGATTCTCTGGTTTTGGAGTTTTCAGGAACTGGTTCTGCAGGACCATTAACGTTGATGACGACCAACAAATCACTGATTTTTCGCAAGGTCGGTGCCACCGGCACCGGGTTGAGAATGCCACCGTCGACCAACAGGCGATTTCGATAGCGGTGCGGCGTGAACAAACCCGGAATCGCGATAGAACTGCGAATCGCATCAAACAGCGCGCCGTCGCTTAACCAGATTTCCCGCCCCTGCTCAATATCAACCGCCACGGCAGTGAATTCAACGGCCAGGTCTTCGATCTTTACGTCACCAACCATATCGTGCAGTCGCCGGATAATCTTGTCGCCGCGGATCAGCCCACCACCGGAAAACGTCCAGTCAACCAGCCGAAACACGTCGGATTGTTCAAGCCGGGATACCCAGTCGGCATAGTCCTTGAGCTTGCCCGCAGCATACATGCCACCGACCAACGCACCCATCGAGCTGCCGGAGATACATACGATTCGATAGCCGGCTTCTTCCAGCGCCTGAATTGCACCAATATGGGCCAGACCGCGTGCACCGCCAGAGCCCAGTACCAGCGAAACGGACGGCTGTTCCTGTGCTTTATTCATTGCCTGTGCCCTCTTATTTCAGAATGTATCAGTCTAACCCCGGTATTTTACTAAGCAAACGAATTGACAATTTTCAAAAATAATTGAAATTCGTGCATCCAATCAACGCCTGTTCATCGAATAACAGCATGTAGGCACACTCAAGTGCTTCATTTCGAACTCAAACCATCAGGAATTGACACTATGAAAACGATGAACCAATGGATTACTGCCGCTGCTGTTAGCGTACTGATCACAGCGTCCGCGCTGGCGCATAACGACCGCATGAACAGCAATCAGGGCAACAACATTGTCCAGACCGCAGCCGAAGCCGGTCAATTCGAAACTTTATTGGCTGCTGCAACTGCCGCAGGACTCGCGCCAGCACTCGCCAACGATGGACCGTTTACCGTGTTTGCGCCAACCGACGAAGCCTTTGGTGCACTGCCTGCCGGCACTGTAGACACGCTGTTGAAAGAAGAAAATCGAGACCAGCTCGCCAGAATTCTGAAATTTCATGTCGTCTCCGGCCGTGTTGGCAGTGATGCGCTGGAAAACGGCGCCAGCCTGGATACGCTGGCTAATGCACCGGTCAGCTTTACTGAAACCGAGCAGGGTTTTAGCATCCAAGGTGCGCGTATTGTCGAAACCGATATCAATGCGAGTAACGGCGTCGTCCACGTCATTGACCGTGTGATTCTTCCGCCGGAGCGGATGAGCCGCAATCAGGCACGTCAGACTATTCAGCAAGCCATTGCCAAAGGCGTACCGATGTTCAATCACGGCAATCCGGCAGCGACCGTGAATATCTATACCGATGCGACCGAAATGCTGATCACCTCGGCCGACCTGCAGCTGAACGAACGGAATCGTCTTGAGCGCGGACTCGATGCGAGCAAGCACGCGGCCACAGCAACCGATCAGGCATGGCAACTGCGCTACGCACTGGATGACGTCATGGCATCACTGCAGGATTCAAGCCGTCGCATGGCGCGTCGAAACTGATCGTTATTCTTGCCATTGAACGCAGCGTTAGCGAAGTTCATTGACCACGACGGTGGCCCGGCAGTTCGGGCCACCGTCCTGCCTTCTTCAGCCAGCAGGCCTTATTATCGAGAAACCATGGCAACCGACCTGACCTTGATAGAACGCATTGCCCGCGGAGATCGGCACGCCGTCAGCCTTTGTATCGAGCAGTACTCGGGGCTGGTGTGGTCGCTGGCGCGTCGATTGCTGGTCAATCGCTCCGATGCGGAAGAGGGCGTGCAGGATGTATTTATCGAGCTCTGGAGAAAAGCCAAACAATACGATCCCAGTCAGTCCTCCGAAGCAACCTTTGTTTCCATGGTCGCACGTCGACGATTGATCGATCGGGCCCGGAAGGAACAGCGACAACCCCCGATGGAACCGCTGATGGAAATCAATCAAGGCCTGAGCCTGGATGGGCATCGTGCCATCGAGGCCAGTGCAGAAACCCAACAGATCATCAAACTGATCGAAAGCATGACACCCGAACAGCAAACCGTACTTCGTCTATCGACCTGGCTCGGCATGTCGCATCAAGCCATCGCCGAACGCACGGAACTGCCGCTCGGAACCGTCAAGAGCCATCTACGTCGAGGGCTCAACCAAATTCGGGAACGCCTCGGCCAGGTTGAATCACGCGGGAAAACCAAGGCATGAACAACACGACTATGAATGACGATCTGATCGACTTGATGACAGAACGCGCCCTCGGCCAACTATCAGCTGAAGACGAGCAGCGCTTGATCGACGAACTGAAAGCCCAGGGCCTGCTGGACACAACGGAGCAGACGCAAGCCGAGATCGAGTTGGCGATCGCCGCAGCCATGAATGCCATGGCCTGCCATGGCGGCCAGATCGACCAGACGCCGATGCCTGAAGGCCTGGAGCAAAAACTGCATGCCGATGCCGAGCAGTTTTTCGGATCGTCCAAGCAGGCCGCGACAACAGCCCCTGCAAAACCAAGTAACGTTGAAGAATTCGATCGTGCAAGAAACCAGCCGAAAGAACCCTTTGCTGCACGCTATCGTTCGCCGTTTCTCGGCTGGGCAGTGGCCGCAACCCTGGCCTTCGTGATCGTGCTGACGCAGCTGCCTGAGACCGGACCGGTCGCGTTGAATCCAAGCGAATCACGGCTGGCCCTGATCGATCAAACCAATACAGAAATCGTTACATGGGCGCCTTCTGAAATCCCGGCTTTTAACCGCGTCAGCGGTGACGTGGTCTGGAACAATACGCTGCAACAGGGCTATCTGCGCTTGGTCGGCATGCCGGCCAATGATCCGACGATCTCGCAGTACCAGCTCTGGATCGTAGATCCTGAACGGGACGCCAACCCGATAGACGGCGGTGTTTTCGACGTGCTCAATGGCAACCGTGAAGTGATTATTCCGATCGATGCCAAACTCGACGTGCTCGACCCGGAAGCCTTTGCCATTACCCGCGAACAACCGGGCGGCGTGGTGGTCTCGAATGGACCGCTTTTGATGGTCGCAACAAGTTAATGCTTGCCGGATCTGATCGCGTGATTGAAATCAGGCTACTGCACAGGCTTCTGTTCAATCCGCAGCTGAAAAGCCGGACTCTCATTCTAAGCCTATCTGTATAGACTACGGTCTGGCTAGACTGAATTGATTATAGTTGAGCATGCTTGAAGCCTTTCAACTTGGACCCTGGGTTATTGAGCCCTCGCGCAATGCGATCCGAAATGACCAGGGTGAGCAACGAGTTCCGCAAAAGCAGATCGATTTACTCTGCCGACTTGCGCAACAACCGGGACAGGTGGTTTCGCGCCAACAGCTCCTGGATGATGTTTGGTCCCGATCCCTGGTCAACGACGAAGTATTGTCTCGAACGGTGGCCGATCTTCGCGCTGCATTACACGATCATGCGCGCAAACCGATCTTTATCGAAACCGTCCATGGAAGAGGTTACCGGCTGCTGATTGAGCCATCTGCTGTAGTTTTGAACGCCGGAACGGACAGCGCCGGGCGAAAACGCGGGATCTGGATACTGGGAATCATTGCAGCCATAGCACTGATTCTTGCGCTTGTCGTAGAACGATTGTCAACCCGTCACAGTCCTTCAATTTCCTCTGTGCCCATGCTGTTTGCCGAGCAGCTCACGGCACTACCAGGAATGGAACTGCGCGCATCGTTTTCGCCGGATGGACAACAGATTGTATTTGAGCATCATTATCGTAACGCCATTCAGCTGTTATCGATCAATAACGATGACGGCACAGTCAACACCGTGGATATCCCGCATGACAACCTCAGGTCCCCTGTCTGGTTGGATCAGAGTACCTTGGCTTTATTGCAGATGACATCTGATCACTGTCGGCTCGTGACATTTGATTTCGCTTCCCGAAACCTTGAAGTCCTGGCCGACTGCTGGCATGAGTTTCCAACACAGTTAGCCTTCGACAGCGAACGGCAACGCGTGTATTTCACAAGCGATCGGGGTCAGATTGCGTTTGTTGAGCCGGGTTTTTCTGAAACCAGCCAGTCGGATGGAGTATTGACCGCGCCCGCATCCGGCAGGCTGGATCAATTCCCACGACTATCACCGGACGGAACCACATTGCTGTTCAGTCGAGGCGACACAACAACATCAGAGCTCCATAAGCTCGACCTTGATTCAGGTGCAGTGGAAGCGTTGACCGCAGATGGGCAACTGCTTGAAGGCCATGATTGGCTAACCGATGCCAGCGTGATTTTTTCAAGTGACCGGCTTGGCCGACGTGCCCTTTGGAAAATGAACCTGAACGACAAAAACATTCGTTTTATTGGCGCACCTGGTGCTTACCGACCGTTGGTATCTCCAGACAACCAGTTTCTTCTATATGAACGCGCCCAGTTTTCTGCGGATATCTATCAAATTGACTTGCGCGTGGATCCTGAGCTTGTTGTACCGCTGATTGTCTCGACCCGATACGACAACCACCCAGCCTTTTCTCCCGACGGCAGTCAGATCGCCTTTACGTCCCTTCGAAGCGGCCTTTCTGCTCTCTGGATGAGTAACCGAACAGGACAAAGACCGACCAAATTGTTCGAAAATACAACCGGGAGAGTGTCTCGGCCGAGCTGGTCTATGGATGGCCGACGCATCTTAGTTACCATTTACAACGACCAAGGCAGCCAGCTCGTTGAATATGATTTGGCGACTGGAAGCGGTCGCGTGCTGGAGCAAGCCGGTAATCATGCGTCTGACGGTATCTTTTTACCGGATGGTTCCATTGCCTATTTGAGCGCATCGGACACTGGTTCATCGCTGTTTCGATTGCACGACAGCAATGCATCACCGATTGCCGGGCTACTGGCCAACCGCATTCAGGTAAGCGCCAGTGGACGACTGGTTTTCTCGCGACCCGACATAGACGGACTCTTCGAAACGAACAGCGATGGTGTCACCGTTCGCCGCCTGATCCCGGACGTGAAGTCTGCAGACTGGAACAAGTGGGCAATTGCAGGAGAAACCGTGTATTACACGCTGCAGGACGGCATTTATGCCTACTCACTCGAATCAGGAGAGTCGCAGCGACTGACTTCACAACGTCCCACAGCCATCGGAATAAGCCTTTCCGCTTCCGCTGATGGTTCCAGGCTACTGTTGGCAAGGACCACGAATGCATCGGCCGACTTGATGATCAGCGAAACCAATAATCTCATAGGTAATTGATTCTTCAAGGAACTCAGAACTAACGGAGAAAAAATTCAGAATCAATCAGGACTTGTATCCAGCATCTGCGCTGTACTTGTATTTCATTTTTCATTGAGAGATTCTGATGATTCGATTCATAGTGGTTTGGGCTTTTTTTGTGGCAATGTCAGCCGCACATTCCTGTGATGATCGTTTACTGGTAAGCGATTATTCAGGTAATGACGTTCGTATTTTTAACGCATGCACAGGTGAGTATTTGCGCGACCTTGATAATCAGGGGCGATTGGAAGGTCCGCAAGCCATCCAGATTGGCGAAGATGGCCTGATTTATGTGGTGAGTGAAGAAAACGCGCGTGTGGTTCGTTACAGCGCGGATAACTGGGAATTCGTTGACGTACTCATTGACAGCAGCTCAGTGGGCCCGATCAGCCGACCAACAGGTTTGATCATTCTGAATAACGAGCTTCTACTCGCTGGATTTCAATCGGACAATATAGGCCGCTATGACCTTTTGACCGGACAATTCAAATCGCTGCTTGCTTCTACCGGAACGGGTGGACTCGACGGTCCAGACGCCGGCATGGCAATCGATACGAACGGGGATCTACTGGTACCCAGCTTCGAAAACAACAGCCTGCTTCAGTTTGATCCAGCGACCGGAGATTTCCTCGGTCTGTTGGCCGGTGTCAGTGATGGACTGAACGCACCTCGGGTGATACTGGTCGACCCGGAAACCGGCGTTCGGTGGGTAACAAGTTGGCGCAATGGACAAATTATTGAAATCGATGCCGAGGGCAATTCAAGTGTATTGGCCTCGACGTTTCGCCCATCTGGTCTAGCAAGAGATCCAGTCAGCGGTGACCTCATTGTAGCCAGCGATAGCAATGGTCAGATATCTCGAGTCAATCTTCAGACCGGTGAACTAACAACGTTAATTGACAGCGAAGACAACCCGCTTCAGGCCGCAACGTTCATTCAGTATTTGACTCGTTCGGCATTGTCTTCAACTCAAAAAAATGAACAATACTGGATTACGGGCAATGCGTCCATCAGCGAACAGTTCGAGCTCGTCGTCCCGCAGATGATCAGCGCCATTGGTGGTGCATTTGGCAGTTCACTCGACCCTGATCAAGTTGAGCGTAGACCATGGGGTTCGATCACCATTCAGTTCAACGGCTGCAACAGCGCGGAGCTTCTGTGGGACTCCAATGGAGAAGATTCTGAAAATTTTGGAACTGGTGGTTATTCGCTGGAACGGCTGACACCGAGCCAGGGATTGATTGAATGTGAAGCACAGGGCTATGACAATCTGCAGAATCCCGAGTGGATATCCGGCACTTGGTACGGCGGGCCACCCAGGAGTGGCGAGGGATTTTTGATTGATGTTTTTGGTGACCAGGCCTTTGTTGCCTGGTTTACCTATCATCGAGCAGGGCCCGTTGATGGGAACGACACCGTTCTTTGAGTTGAGACCGGATACAAGTAGTGTCAGGCTTGGATGAACGAAATCTTTGCCGTCTTTATGGGCGCCGATGCAGTCGAGCGACTTTGAGTAAACAGACAGCCACCGTTAAGCGATGAGGTTGATCATGTGTTGTGAGTTGATGAGAAGAATCATGTCAGTTCCATTGTTTTGGAAAACGGGTGTGCCGATAACGGCTCTGGTCGGAGCCTGTCTCACTCTTTCAGCTTGCGATAAGCCGGAATCATCTGCAATTGCTAACAACGTGAGCGATGCAAAAGTTGCAGCGCCCGTTATTCCTGATGGAGCCAGCTATTTCTACGATGGTGAGATGCGCGTCGACCCTGAGAGCCATCAAGTTGATCTGACATGGGATTTAACCTTGCAGCATGCTGGTGAAACCCAGATCAGCTATCTTCTCAACGGGGAATTTGAAAATATAACGGTCACCGGCCCGGATATAACAGACGTACAGATTGAGCCGTCTGAGTTTTTCCTGAATGAAGCTTCGTTGGTGACGGTCAGTTTCAATCCTGAGGCCGAAGGGCCATACCAGTTCAATATCGCCTATTCAGGACAGTTTCTGGATGAAGGAATAGATCCGCCTATCAATTCCATATCATCGTCCAAGATCGAACTGACGGTCGACAGCCTGTGGCTGCCGTTCGATACCCGATTTTCAGAGCGTCTGGTCGCTGAAGTTGATGTCTTCGTTGACGGTGACTGGAGTGGTGTCACCAATGGTCAGGTTGAAGAAATCGATGGCGGATTGCGCTTCATTCTGGATCGTCCAAACCTGGATATCCCTATCATTTTGATGTCTGATTATCGCCAGACCGAAAGTGGGGATTACAAAATCTATGATACCCGTGAGGGTGAATATGACCTGGCTCCACTGGCCGATATGGCTGGCTATTGCACCAATTATCTCAATGAGTTGTACGGTGATCCGGTTCCGCTTCCTGGCGCTTCCATCGTGATCAATCAGCGCGAAGACTCTGGATATGCGCGCCAGTCCTTGATTGCTCTGACGGATATCGGTGAGGAATATGATGCGGATCTACTTCAATTCGTCTGTCATGAACTGGCCCATTTCTGGAGCCTGAAAGGGAATCCGAGCACGGTTGAAAACTGGCTCAACGAATCCTTTGCTGACTACGTCGCGAACATGGCTGTACGGGAACGTGAAGGTGAAGATGCCTTTGAAGCCAGGATGGCGCGATATGCTGCCCGGATCGAAAGTCAGGATTTACCGCCAATCTGGACGGAAGGTCAGACGACCCGTCCGCCTTACGCAGTATCCTACCGGAAGGGACCTCTGGCGATCCAGTATCTGGAAGAGCTGGCCGGGCGTGAGGTGTTTGCCGAAATCATGCGTCGCTACATGGTCGAGACCATCGATACGACTCCGAAACTCCTGGACATTGTTGAACAGGAAGCAGGCCCGGAAATTCGTCAGGCATTCCAGGATCGGCTGGCTGAATAAACCTTCTTTTTCCATTGTCTTGGAACTGGAAACGGGCGCCTTGACCATAGGGTGTCCATTTCCATTGCATTGGATAAAACCAGGAAAACCAGATTCATTACCAACCCTAAACAGTTAGCAGAGGAGAAAACAGAAACCCACCGTTAAGTGGAAAGAAAATCAAGTATTTGAAGTTTTGGGCCCGTTCGGAGTGACACCGCCTAGAATTGAGAACAGGGCTGGCTTTTTATGACGAGTCGCAGTGCCCCAGGAGGACTGCAGCCAGTGCCTTACAGGACAGCCATCGTCTTCTCTTCTAATAATTGGCATCGGATATTCACGGCCTCTGCTTAGGATTACATCGTATGAGTAATCAAGTGACGGTTTATTACGATGGCGGTTGTCCATTGTGCCTGCGTGAGATTCGCCTGATGCGACGACTCGATCGCCGAGAGCGGATCGATTTTGTTGACGTGGAAGACCCGTCCACCAGCTGCCCGCTGGACCGCGAAACGCTACTGCAGCGTTTTCATGCAGAAGAAGATGGAGAGCTGGTCTCCGGCGCGGCTGCGTTTGGCGCCATGTGGCGCCAGATTCCCTTGTTACGCCCGCTCGGCTTGCTGGCCCGGAACCGCTGGATTCTAGCCACCCTGGAGTGGAGCTATTTGCGTTTTCTGACCGTGCGCCCGACCCTGCAGCGCTGGCTGGCCTGAAGCAATGAAGGCTTTCGCTACCTCAGCCTGAAACTCTATCTGGGCACCACCTGCACAGCGTTGATCGACAAGCCATTAAGGCTGTCAAGACAGGCACGCCCGGTCTGATCCTCACTAAACGACACAACCAAACCACGGCCCTGACCGTGGGCCACTAGCACTGACTTCCAGACCGGCCGGGGCTGAATGTCTTGCCAAAGACCATCGCTGGCCAACAGATTCACGTGCGGGTCAGCAACCCAGGTCGTATCGCGCTAGGGTCACCAATTTGCCGCCGGCATCAATCCAGCCACATATGTTCGATTCGCGAACCAAATGGCTACGGTGCTAATCCGACGAGCCGTTGGAGTGGCGTATGAAAAAGCAAGGCTTGCAGCAGAAAGGCTGGTGCCAGAACACCCGACCACTTTGGCCTGATGACAATGAGGGCAGAAATAATTGCCCCAACAAGAACCAGGCGAGCAGTCTCCCCGATCCCTGCATCGTTGACAGTCAGGTTCGCAGTAGCAACGGAAGCCAGGTAGAACAGAATGAATGAGGCCGACACGCGGAGCTCGCGCAGCCGGCTCTCTGACGACCCGTCCATTCGATCTGGCGTCGGAAAGGAAAATTCTGCGCCCCCATAGAGCGCAATGGCCGTGATCAGTAGAAACACGAACAAAGAGTAGTCCAGCGAATCCACTCCCTGGATCGAAAACCCGATCCAAATGAACCAGATCAGAGTGATGATTACGCCGGCTGACCAGAAATAATCCGTTAACGTCGCTTTAAGCCCGCGGTCCAGGCTGAGAACCATGAACACTTTTTTCAGAAGCCTGGTAATCGCCAGCCCATAGACAATGGATATCGTTACGAATACATATTCGTGAATACTCATGATGATCTTCTCCTTGAACGGCCAGCACCGACGAAGGCAGCGCTGCTGCAACATTCTGAATTAAGCGACGAGGATGTATTCGAACCAATGGCAGTCTACTGACTGGAGCCATTCAACTTGAGTCAGAGTACCATCGCCTCTTATACCAGTTGCTCCAGAACGATTTAAAATTCGTCAAGCATCGTCTCGTTAATGCGCCATCATGAACAGTACATTATGGTGCATGTCGCCGAGATGCTATTGTGAAACACATTCATATCCTACAGTTCCCAGAGTGCTGCAGCGCCTTTATCAACCGGCTTCATACAAGTGCTATGGACTTGGGCTGAGAGTTTTTGATGAAGGATGTTTATCAACTCATCGAGCGAGCAAGATCACGAGTCAGGGCGCGGCCTGAGGCTCGTATTTCACTTGAAGAGGCAGCTGTGGATGCAGGCGTCTCACCGGTTCGATTTCACCAGATCTTCCAGGAGATTCATGGCGAAAACTACGGGGCTTTCGTCCGCAGAGTGCGGCTTGAATTTGCGGTCGGCCTCATGCGAGCGTTTCCCGAACGGTCCTGCACCAGGATTGCCCACGAGGCAGGTTTCTCGGAAAGCTCTGACTTTACACGCTCATTCAAGAGAGCGTACGGAATTGCACCCAGCCGTTGGAACCGGTTGACTCCGCTGTCGCTGATCAGCAGTGCGGATGATTCGCGAGGTCCGAACACTGCACCCGCATCGCTTTATCCAGATCAGCCGACATCACCGAGTTCGCCAGTCACCGTTCGTCCAATGCCAGCCCGTCGCGTCGCGACAATGCACGTTCCTCATGCTGAAGATTCTAACCAGCTCTCGGCAGCATTCGACCGCCTCGAGCAATGGCTCGATGAACGCGATGAACTAGCGGAGCATCGCCACTTTATCGGGCTCAGCGATGACAGTGATCTGGACACTCCCACAGCAATATATCGATTCGAATTGAGCTACGAAGTGGGGCCAGACGTGGCGTCTTCCGGAGAAGTGCTGATCCGTGATCTGCCCGCCTGTCGTGCCGCCGTGTTGGCCTGTCGCGGCGGCGTGCAAGAATTTGTCGCGGCTTGGGACCATCTGCAGCGCGGATTTCTGCCCGCGTCACCCTGGGCTCCGGCCTTGGCGCCGCAGATGGAAATTTATCACTGTGACCCTCGAAAAACCCGAATGACTTACTGGGACATGGATTGTGTCCTGCCAGTACAAATCGAAGGAGATTGAGATGAATGAATCGCTGATAATCAAACAGTTTGTTGAACGATGCACTGGACATTTTTCCGGAAACGAAGAGATCATGATTGATCCGCAAAGCGGTACGACCATGGCGGCAACCGCGACACTATCAAATACCGCTGTGCTTGGCGGCATGGGCATCGACAGCGCCTACGAACAGAAAATGAACGGTGAGGTCAGCATTCTCTGCCAGACGTTGCTCCGCTTTGATCCTTCGGGTGAGGTGACGATGATCTGGACGCCCGGCGAGGGCGAGCCCGCGATCTACACCGGCTCGCTCGAAGGTTCGCTCATCGAGGTGACGCGCCGGACCGATGACGGGAGCGTGCAGCGTATTCGCACGGACTACGCAGACGGGTCATCCGTATCGAATGAGATGCTGATCGTGCCCCCGAACTCTACGGAGTCCATGAAGGTCTTCTCCGGACAGTATCAGCGGCAGGCCGCGACCCAAGGCCAGGAGATCTGGCGTGATCTGACGGTGCCGGATGCCGACAACTTGAAAGACTTTTATGCCAGGGTTCTCGGGCTCACCCCGCAGGCCTTCGACATGGGTGACTATTCAGACTTCAATATGCTCGATGAAAACGGTGATGTGTCGTGTGGAATCTGTCATGCGAGAGGCGAGAACGCCAAGCTATCACCGGTCTGGATGCCCTATTTTGCTGTTGATAGCGCGGACAAGGCCCGTGAAATCGCAGAATCCTGCGGCGGCACCGTGGTCGACGGCCCCAAGACTTTTGACCGATACCGCTATTTTGCTCTCCAGGATCCGTCGGGAGCCAGCTTTGTCGTCTGCGAGCAGCAATAGCGCGAAGGCGCATGAATGATGACGGCTGACCTGATATTGTCGCCGAAGGGCTTCATGGCTGCTGTGCTCTTGGCGGCCTGTTACTCCCCGGCATGCCACCCTTGGATATCCACCCGTTTTGGCGTCTCGACTGCAGCCTTGTGCATATCAGCTGTATTGGTGGGGACCTCCCTGCTCGCGCTGTTCGTATTGATGCCGCTTCGGGACTCATTCGAATTTTCGACTGCCATCGCGATTCTAGGGATTATCGTCGGGGTTGTATCGTTGATCTTTTCGGTAGTCGCTTATACAGTCAACATCCACATTTTCAACCTGAGTCCACCGGAGGCCGCAGAGGCAATGAAGTCGACTCGGGCCGGGTCAGTTTTTTTTCTTTTACTGATGGTGGGTTGTGCGGCGATCGCGGAGGAGATCTTGTTTCGCGGTATCGTCCAGAGCGCGTTGGCCTCAACCCTGCCGGTCTGGCTATCCATAATTGCGACAGCAAGCGTATTCGCGATCTACCATCTGAGTGTATTTCAATTGCTTCCAACGCTTGTGCTTGGGCTATTGCTGGGCGTCGTTTATCAGTATGCGGGTCTTTCCGCAGCCGTTATTGCACATGTCGTTTTCAATCTGGCTGGCGCCGGGCTCATGATGCTCTCGAGCCGATCAGCATGACTTACCCCAGCATCCACGCTGACGAATCTCCTCGCCAATCTGAATCAGCTGCCAACATTTCTTGCGAATCGATCACCAAATCATAAGAAAGCCTTATTTGCTTGAATTGACTCAGACTGCAAGAAAGCACGTATTCAAACGTGTTCGGGAATGCGCTGATGGATGGAACACTTGATTTCGTGCAAGACTTTCCTGGTCCGACCGGGCGCATGTGGGAATACTTCGTCAATCCCAAAGCGTCATAGTCCGTCAGAAAACATGAATCAAATAACAACTTTGACAAAAATGATCTTGTATTTACATCATCAGCTACACCGGAGAAATGGTCGGTGGCATTGTATTTACGCAGACTTTCCGCCAGCGCCTGAATCAGGCTCATGCTGAAAGCCCTGGTCAACACCCTGCTCCCGCCAGCAGTGATTGATCTGCCTGAAAAACCAGCAGACCGTTCTGCTTGGCTAAGCTAATCCTCGGCCCTATCAGCTACTCGGGCAAGGCCGGGCACGATGTGCTGGGCCACGAGCCGAAAGGTCAGCAAATGCGGCTGCTGCACGTTGAAATTGGTTGTCGTAATAACGATTACTGCATCATGGTCCGGCAGTATCTGCACCGAATTGCCACCGTTGCCGTTCATTGCCATCGATCGGATCGCGCCGTTGGGGCCCGGTACTTCCATCAGCCACCAAAGGTAGCCGTACTCGAAACCTTCTCGCCCCACCATTGCTGCATGTGGCGTTAATGAAGCCTCGACCCAGTCCGAGGAAACGACCTGCTCGCCCTTGTAGAGACCGCCATCTGCATACAGCTGGGCCAAGGCCAGAAGATCACGACTTCGCAGACCAAGACCACCGCCGCCCTGGGCCAGGCCAAGCGGCGAGAACTGCCACTCAGGGTCTTCAATTCCGAGCGGGGTAAACAGCCGCTGCGCGTAATCCTCCAGCGCCTCCCCCGTTGCCTTTTCCAACACTGCCCCCAGCGTCGTAACGCCAGCTGTGCAATATCGGAAGTTTCGCCCGTAAGGCGAATCCGACGGCTTGGCCATCCATGCTGGATAACCCTGAATCGGGAGGTCGAGAAAGAAGCCCACCCAATCCTCGATCAGGTACATTCGCTCCTCGTTGCCGCGCGAGAAGCTGTTTTCGTCGCTGCATTCGAGCGGCCCCGACATCGTCAGCAAGTCTTCGACGGTCATGGCATCCTTGCGCGGGTCCGGGTTCAAGGGAGTGGTCTCGCGCGCCAGGGTGGATACGACAGGCGCTTCAACGCCAGGCAGCAGCCCGTCCTCGATCGCCATGCCGACCATCATTCCGGTGATGGTTTTGGTCACTGAACGGGTGTTTCGTCGTTCCTCTTCGCCATGCTCATCGAAGTAGCGCTCGTAGATCAGCTCGCCGTCGCGTGCAACCAGAACGCTGGTAATCTCACTAAAGTCCCCGGCATCGATGGCGGCGGTCATGGCCTCGAAATCATCTGGGTCCGCTGCCATTGTGCTGACAGAAAAAGCGGCGAACATGGGAAGCGCTACGAAGAGTAGTTGATGCATGAGCTGTAATCCTGAACAAAGGTCGCAGTCTAGCGAGTGGCGGCCCGGTGTTCTTGTACGCAATTAACCTCAGTGCCGTTCAATCGACGACCCGCATGAGTTTGCGCAGAGCAGAGGGCGTCAGGTCTACCGCGGCGCGGAGTACCCGGTTGAAGTGGCTCTGGTCATGAAATCCGGCGCCGTGTGCAGCCTCGGAAAGGCTGGCACCACTTGCCATGAGACGCACCGCTTGCTCCAATCGAGCCTGGCGCAAATAGGCGCCGGGGGTGCAGCCAACGTGGCGCCGAAAGGCCCGCGATAGATACACCGGATGAACATTCGCATCCAGCGCCAGTGCCTTCAGTGAAGGCGGAGCACTACACGGCTGGCGGAGACGCTCGCGCACCCGATCAAGCCAGGCTGGACGTCGGAGTGAAAGCGGAGGCGTATTCGACACTTCCTCGAGCA
>JGI12210J13797_10653108_pt1 | contig 19985 bp, 16 predicted proteins | sample ElkSlonscriptome_3_FD_13797 | JGI IMG/M metagenome (IMG submission 13797)
CCATTGCCGATCTACCGGCAGCAGGCTGTGCTCCGGAGTGGATGAGCGAGAAAGCTCTGGCCATTGGCCAGTACTTCGTCGCCAGCGGAGTTTTTACCGTCTTTGGCCACACCTTCCCGATAATCAAAGGCACCAATTTTGAAAAACATCTATTTGAGGATTACGAGAAAAAAGGTTTTGGCAAATGGGGGTTTGCCGATAATCCACACGACATGGCACGGATGATGATTCGTCACATCGAAAAGAAAAGGGCCGCTCTCGGCATAGACACCAAGAAAGAACGGACTCTGGCGAGCATGGAAGACAGGCGTTCCATGGAATAATCCGGCGCAGCACTGTGTGCTGAATGAATGGCATGCCCCGATGCCGCAGAGGTTGTGCTGATGGAGCGTAAGGCTGTCAGCACAACCTCCTGATTATTGAGGTTGTCGCAGCGGGCTCAGGAGCTGAGAATTTTCCCAGGATTTTTCAGGGAGGAAAATATGGCTATGTATCAGGGCCGATATAGTTGGGATGGAAGAAAAACAGATGAGCGGGAACCTATTTCCTGGTTTCCCGGGGCCTACGATATTACCATTGTCAATCTCACAGAAGAGGATAATACCATATCCTACATGTGGCCCTATGTCTGTGTCTTTACCAACACGGGCAGTGGGTATTCCGTCTCCGCCAATCCCGAGCGTTTCGCCAAACGAATTTGCGAAGATTTTGGGCTGAAAATTGAAAAGGTCTTATGGGCAGAGCAGGCAACAGCCGGTACAGCCGATTTTGAAATAGTAACCTTTCATAGACGTGGTCAACTGGGTGAACAGACATTTTACTCGATGAAAAGAAGAAAACCGTTGCCCAATGAGGTGAGTTTTCTCAGGAAACACTTGTCTCTTCGTGAAGAGGTGGGCGATTCGCATTGGCAATGATCATAACATATGGTTGCTGATTCCCTAATCAGGGCAACACGAGTGCACCTGCTGCAATCTCCCGTAACCCCATGATGACTGATTAATTTGTAGCCAGATATCTCGCCAGCTCATTCCTCGATCTTGAGTACACCCCACCGCAATTGATATAATGGCCACCTGCAAAAATCACCCACAAAAGGATGCCAGCTACCTCTGTCAGAAACACAAATATTATCTGTGCCGGCAATGCCTGCAATGCAAAGATCCCGTCATATATTGTAAATTCAGAGACTCCTGTATAATTCACTTTCTCGAGAAAAAGGCAGATAGTCTCGATAGCAAATAGCTGACATTACGAGGCCGGCACGTTCAGGCTTTGATCATAAGGTGGTTGTACCGCGCCGCGCTAAAACGGCATGGGGGAGGATGCTGCTGTTCTAATATCAGTGCATCTCACTACCTCATTCGTCAGGTTTTGTGTTTGAGTGCCACGTAATTTCAACAAGCAGCGGATCGGAATAGATCTTTTTTCTGGATTGGGCTCCTCCCAACTCCTCCTGAGAAGTGCAGGCTGATGTGAACGATACGTCTATTCCTGGTAGTCTTCACATTTGACCCGGCACCAGCGGGTGATTCGCTGACTCCTTGGCAAACTCTGCTTCCCTATCAATCAATATAAAAACGTAAACTTGGTCTTTTGCTTTCGTCATTCCTGACGTGATCCGGAATCCAGGTGTTTATGATAATCATGGATTCAGGATAGGACCCGGAAGGTGGAAGCGGGTGACTTGCAGCTAGGTAGTTTAGCACGCTCGGTTTCATAGGTAATCACGCAATTAGTAGGTGCGCGTGCAAGAGAGCAGGATTTAGCGATCAACAGCTGCAAAGAGCTCATCCGCCGCCTGTCGCCCCGCTGTGGTGACTATCTGCTGTCGAATGTCTGCCACCTCTGCTTCCGATACTCTATCCTGTTTGAGCGCGTCTTCCAATTCCGTGAGAAGATGGGCATCTCTAATAACTTCGACGGTACTATCGACAGCATCGGTCTCTTCGAAAACACTCTGCAGAAGCATTGTGGTTTTGGAGATGAGTGTTTTATCCGCACCGAGTTTCTGGAGGATATCGCGGGCGGCTACAGTGTCAAGCTTTTGCGTGCTCGTTGCAACCTCGTACAATGGTGAACCATGTGGATGCGGATAAACGACAGACAAGAGATACGCTGAACAGAGAAGTGCCGCCATATCGACTCCCTCGGTACGCCGGCCCAGCTCTTCGGCATGATTGCCCGTTTGGGCTGCACGTCTGATATTTTTAAAATCGTTTTTGAAGTATCTCTTTACTTCGACGGCTACCTTGTCTTTGAAGAGGTTGTGACGTTCGGCGACGAATTCTTCGGGAAGAGTGCCAAGGCACTGCTCGGCAAACTGGCAGTATGCGGCACAGCCAAAATCCATCTTCGGGTTGACAAAGCGATGACCGCAATGATGGCATTTCCGCGTGGTGTCATCCTTATAGAATTCCACCATCGCCTCGCATTGGGGACATGTCGCTTCATAGATGGCTTCTTCGTTCCAATATTGAGTGTCTTGCCCTGGACATTTCATAATCAGTTTCCTCCTGAGCCGTTCCGCCTTAACACGCAACTGGAAAGGCGATGGTATAGTTCATTATCTTTTCACAGTATCTTCATTTTAGGGTATCGATTCCAATCTGGCATTGACATAGGTCAAGTATGAATACAAAGGCGACGGGAACCAGGTCTGAAAAAAGAAAAAGAAAGGTTGATTGCAAGGAGGGGACGGTGACAAAACTCCAGGGCAGCAAGACAAGAGTGTTGCCGCCCCAAATTCGCTATCGATTTCTCTGATCAGGCGGGGACTGTCGACTTGAGCATTTCCTCAACAGCAATAACCGCAGGAGAATCATCGGGCAGGTCGAGAAGGGATCTCTTTTCCATATCATATTCCAGCAGGGCGGGGTCATCGGGAATGACTGCTGCAACACTCACTCCAATCTCCTCGGCCTCTGCGGAAAAGGCCTCACCCAGCTTCTCAGGTCCCCGGGAGACGACGATACCCAGACTACCCACGTCAAGGTTAAGGGTTGCCAGCATGGAGTAGATTCTCTTTACGGCACGCAGTCCCCGCAGGGAATAGTCGGTTACCAGGTACAGCATATCCACCTTGCCGCTGGTGCGCCGGCTCAGATGCTCCATGCCCGCTTCATTGTCGACCACGATATATTTATAGCTGGTGGAAAGTTTGTCGGTAAAATTATTGAGGATATTGTTGACCATGCAGTAACAGCCCTGGCCCTCCTGACGTCCCATCACGAGAAGGTCGAACTCCGGCTTCTCAATCATGGCCTGTTCCACCAGGGTTTCAAGATATATGGCTTTATCCATTCCCGAGGGTACTCCCTGGGGATCCTTCATGAAATTTTCACGTATGTCGCCGATGGTGCTTGGGACTTCAAGTCCCAGAGTCTCGCCAAGATTGCTATTGGGATCAGCATCAACGGCGAGTATGGGGGCCTTGCCGCTACGGGCTAAATGACGAATGACAAGAGAGGCAACCGTGGTCTTGCCAACGCCACCTTTGCCGGCAAATGCTATGACTTTACTCATAAAAATTCTCCTTGTGCAATGAATTGAAAAACGTCGATATCTTCATTATTATAAGCATAATTGTAGGGAATAAAAGTGGATTCACCAAACAATTCTCAGCACAGTGGTAGAGGAGTGGGATGAAAAAAGAATCTGATTACCTATGAAACTCTGCCTAGCCAGTTATAAGAAGACAGGGGTGCTATGAATAAGGGGTAATCAAATAAGAAAAGATAAAGCTCATAGTGGAGTTCATCAATGAGAGTTCCACCATGAGCTGCTGATATCGTTTTTTGGGAAGACCGTCGCAGGTGGTGTATCAGGAGGAGGCTGCCGGTTGCTTTCGTTTTTTCTTTTTCTTCTTTGTATCGTCTTCGGGAGGACCGAGCATAGCACTGAGACTCTGCAGAAGTTCACTGGTAAAGGTTTTGTTTTCCATGATGCCCAGTTCCTGCTCACCAAGTCCGAGGCATAAACCAAGAAGCTGGGGAAAGAGCAGTACTGGCAGGATATCTTCCGGGGTTTCGGCTAAATGCAGCTGGCTTGTGTCGAACTGCAAATGACAATAGGCGCATATTGGCATGATAAAGCGAGCATCCGCCTGTCTGGCGCCAGAAATTTTTTCGTTGAGAAGATCCCGACAGAGACTGTCGTTGATGCCGGCCAGTGCTGCACCGCAACACTCCAGTTTGCCGTGCCAATCAAGGTTCAGAGCGCCGGTGACCTGGACCAGATCGTTGGTTATCTCCGGTACAAAACTATGGTCGAATTTGGTAATCTCCCTCGGTCGCAGGATGTGGCATCCTTGAATTACGGCAACTTTGAGATCCTTCGCCTGATAGCGGAGCTTATCCTTTAGTCGTTTGAGACCTATGTCCGTGTGGAGAATGGTGAGAAAATGCTTTACCTCTGCAACTCCGCTATACTGCAGATCTTCCTTAGCCAATATCAGGTTGATCTCTTCGAGAAGCTGCGAGTTAGTGGCGAGGACGTTTTTTGCCTTCATGAGGCTTGCAAAACAGCAGTTACAGATAACGGCGATATCCAAATTCTTTTTTTCGGCCACGGCGAGATTCCTGGCGGATGGCAGAATATAGGACTTTTCATCGACATTGCGAACAGGGTAGCCGCAGCAGTTGAATTCACGTTCTTCAACAAGTTCAATGTCGAATTGGTGTAAAACCGCCTGGGTGGCGCGGGCATACTGCTCGATGCGAACGGGGATATTGCAGCCTTGGAAAAATGCGTATTTCATTTGGCGTCACCTGTCTCTATTGTATTGATAGCAATGTTTTTGAGGCGGTAGAAGATGTCGGTGAGTTCAACCTGATTTGGACAATGCTCCTGACAGAGATAGCAGGTGGAGCAGCTCCAGATCATCTGGGCGCCGAGCGCCATTTCCGTGTTGCCGATGCCGAGACTGTAGATTATCTGGTGAGGCATCATGTCGAGGGCTTCCACCGGGTTGGCATAGTTGCGCACCACCGGACAGATATTGGTGCAACGCTGGCAGGAATAACAGCTGGTGTAGGAGGTGTTATCCAGAATTTTCTGTCTGGAGAGATGCAGTGTGCCGAGCATGGCCGGCAATGATTTGAAGCGACTGAGGAACGCTTCATGTACGGCTTTAAGGGCCTGCAGATGGTTACCGGTGAATTTCTGAGCCAGGGCCAGAGGAAAGGAAAAGTGGCTCAGCATGGAAGTTTCAACGACACCTCGGTTGAGCAGAGCATATCTGGCGTGAAGGAAAATCTCTTTGAGGTTGATGCCCGAGGGACAGATATCGGTACACCGCTCGCAACTCGTACAGACATACAACCCTTTCTGCAGGCGCTGCAATGTCTGCTCGTCAATCTTCTTGCCGGCAGCTATTTTCCTGAGGTACTGTATCTTTTCCGACGGCAGGATGAAATCATTCTGAAAGGATTCAAAAAACATCATTGCCGAGCATTCCACCGTGCAGGCGCCACAGTGGGTGCAGGCAGAAAGATCGATCATCTGCCGGTTGATGATATTGACCTGATCGTCGCCTTCCCTGCCCATAACCCGCCGGATAGCAAGACTGAAAGGCGCTGATACCATATGGAACATTTTGCTGAAGGGCAGCCAGGCCAGAAGACCGAGACAGGCGCCAACATGGAGGAGCCAGAAAAAACCAACCGTTCCCTGGTCGCCAATAGCCGCTGCTGCTGGGCCCGTGGCGCTGGCGAAAGCATAGCTGACGAAAGCGTTTTTATTGCTGGCATGGCATTCTATACAGCTGCTGTCCTGATGAAGCGCGGATCCGGTGGCCACCAGTTCCTCATCGATAGGCTGAGTAAGATTTGGGGAGTGCAGACCGTTTTCCGCAACCCAGTAGGCTTCGAGGGCCATTGCTTCTTCGCCGTCGTAGAAACCGTAATCTTCCCGCATTGACTGGTAGACCGCATAGGAAGATATCTTCGTTCCTTCAAGGAGAAATCCGGAAAGCATGATGATTCCGACGAGGCCCAGGGCCGTCCAGTCACTTGCATAGTTTTTCAAGCGGTGCCTGCGCATACTCAGGCGGCGGTAGACGGCCATGCCGACACCAATAAGGGCAAGAAGACCGAAAATATTTCGCAGAGACAATACCGGGTTTAAAGTGGGGATATATTCGGAGCCGAAGAGATCGAAGGTGAAAGCGCCTACGGCATGCAGAAAGAACAACACTACGAAGCTGAAGAATATGAAGGAATGGGTCAACCATCTGTAGACGCTTTTGTCAAGAACTCGTTTTTGCAGGAGGACATCGGTGAAAAACGATTGGAGGACCCGAAAGAGCCTGACACTGAAAATGACCTTGAAAAAACCGGCAAATGCCATCTGCAGGCGGGTACTGAGCGGTATTTTTTCTCTGGTCGGGGTGATTGCATGGCTGAACCAGACGGATAATCGAAAGAGTATTCCAAGAATACAAGCCGTTAATGCTAAACCCAGAAAAATGTCGAAGCTCATGTGATATGTGGTTCCTCAGCTAGAGTTTATTAAGATAGCGACAATCTTTTGTCTGTTACTCCTTTCTCGTGTATGTTCTTGTTTATTAAATTAAAAAATAGTGTATCGGCATCCCCGGCATAACTAAGCCATTCTACTCCGGGTTTTAGTAACGTAATGATCATAATAGAAAACAGAATCCATAACAATATTAATCTCCTTACTTTTCCGAGAAGCAATCTTATTCGTTGCATTTCATTGAAAAAAAGTTTCACTCTTTTGAATATTTTGGTACTCTTTGGGGTGCGTCGTGAAGAAGTTTTCAAAGCCGGTGTTAAACCGGTGAATACAACACTTCAGGAGGATACACCACCTTACACACTCGCTACCCTACGAGACATCTGGAGGCAATTCTTAAGGCACCAGAGCAGAAAAAAACAGATAGTGCCGTTGAGCTCAGCTGCGAAGGTGATACAGTGCGTTGAATTGCCGTGTAATCGTATTATTCTGAGTTGGCCCCGGCACACCTTCGATGCTGGTTGCATCAAAGCCCAGCAGCCGAAGGTTCTTTCCGGGCCGACCTGAAGGAGGTCTTGGTTTGACAAGGATTACCCCCGGACAGGAAAAACACAGTAAAAAAGGCTCGGTACTGGTTGTCGGCTCGGGAATAGGAGGCATGCAAGCCTCCCTTGACCTGGCCAACAGTGGTCTACTCGTTCATCTTGTCAACGATGAACCCTCCATAGGCGGGACGATGGCTCGTCTCGACAAAACCTTCCCCACCGGTGATTGCGCCATGTGCATGATTTCCCCGCGCATGGTCGAAAGCAGTCGGCACCCCAATATTCGACTTCATACCATGGCGACCGTCGAAAAAGTCGATGGTGAGCAAGGGGATTTTACCGTCAACATTCATCAGAAGGCCCGCTATATTGACCCGGCACGGTGTACCGGCTGCGGTGCCTGCGAGGAGAAATGTCCGACCCGCATTCTCAATGTCTTCAATCAGGGCCTCGACAAGCGCAGGGCGGTGTATGCGCTTTTTCCACAAGCTGTGCCAAATACACGGGCAATCGACCCGGATTGCTGCCTCTATATTACTAAAAATGTCTGCCGCAAATGCGAAAAAGTCTGTGAGGCAAATGCTATAAACTTTGACGATACAGACAAAAACTACGATGTTCGAGTAGGCTCAATCATTCTCACCCCCGGATTGAAGACCTACTCTCCAGAGATTCGACAGGAATTCGGTTACGGCCGCATACCAAACGTCGTCACATCGCTGCAGTTCGAAAGGCTGCTGTCCGCTTCCGGTCCCTGCGGCGGTGAAGTAGCCAGGCCCTCAGACGGGGCTCACCCCAAAAAAATCGCCTGGATCCAGTGCGTCGGCTCCAGAAATGAGCACAACTCCAATCCATGGTGTTCTTCGGTCTGCTGCATGTATGCGGCCAAACAGTCGATTATTGCCAAAGAACATGACCCGGAGGTGGAGGCCACTGTTTTCTATATGGAGCTTCGGGCTTTTGGCAAGGATTTCGACAAATATATAGATAAGGCCAAATATCAAAGCGGAGTCGTCTACAAGCGGGCGATGGTATCGGAGGTCATTGAGGATCCCGAAAACAACGATATGACGCTCCATTATGTCGATGAAGACGGTTTGCTTGTACAGGAAAAATTCGATATGGTGGTGCTTTCCATCGGTTTCGAGCCCCAGGCGAATGCTGCCGGACTCGCCGAAACCTTCGGCATCGAAGCCGATGAGTACGGTTTTGCCCAGACCTCAAGGCTCAGTCCGGTGGAGACCAGTCGGTCTGGCATCTATGTAGCCGGAATTTATCAGGGCCCCAAGGACATACCGGAGACGGTGATTCAAGGCAGCGGCTCGGCGGCCGCTGCCATGGCGCTTCTGGGTGAGAGCAGAGGAACGGAAGTCGAGGAGGTCATCCTGCCCGACGAAAGAGATATACACGATGAGGAGCCCAGGGTTGGCGTCATTGTCTGCCATTGCGGCGCCAATATTGCCGGTACTGTTGATGTAGACAGGGTTGCCGAAGAAGCAGCCAAGAGAGAAGGTGTCTCCCACGCCGAAACCATTATTTATGCCTGTGCCCCTGACGGACAGCAGAAGATTCGTGATCTCATCAAAGAAAAGAACCTCAACCGCGTCGTCGTCGCTTCATGTACGCCAAGGACTCATTCCCCACTTTTTCAGGATACTATTCGTGAAGTTGGCCTCAACAAATTTCTGTTTGAACTGGCCGATATCCGTGAGCAGTGTTCCTGGTGCCACTCCGACAACAAAGAAAAAGCCACGGAGAAGGCCATAGACATCGTCAATATGAATATTGCCAAGACCAGACTGCTCGACCCGGTACACAGTCCTTCGGTGGAGGTGACCCATTCGGCCATGGTTCTCGGAGGCGGATTGGCCGGCATGACGGCCGCCATCTCGCTTGCCGAGCAGGGATATGGCGTATATCTTGTGGAAAAAGAAGACAGTCTTGGAGGGCTTCTCCAACAGGTACGCTCCACTCTTGAAGGTGATGATATTCAAGGCCATCTTCAAACACTGATAACTGCCGTGGAGAAAAACCCGACGATCAGCGTCCATCTCGGCACAACCGTCAGCGAATCAGATGGATTTGTCGGTAATTTTACAACGAAACTGACCAATGGACAGATAATTGAGCACGGCGCCATCCTCGTTGCCAGCGGCGGAGTTGAATATGTCCCCAACGAATATGCCTATGAAGAGTCCGAACGCATCCTCACCCAGAGGGAGTTCGAAGACAGGCTAGCCCAGCAGACGCCTCAGCCTGGGCAAACAGTGGTTATGATTCAATGCGTAGGCTCTCGTGAAGATCCTCACAATTATTGCTCAAGGGTTTGCTGTCAAGATGCCCTTAAAAACGCCATCGCCGTTAAAAAACGTTCCCCCGAGACCACCGTCGCCATTCTCTACCGGGATATGCGTGCGTACGGTCTGAGAGAAAAGTATTACAAAGAAGCCCGGGATCTGGGCGTACTCTTCTTTCTTTTTACTCCCGACAACAAACCTCGAGTAGAGCCTGAAGAAAGTGGTGTAAAGGTTGTTTTTGACGACAAAATACTCCACAGGGAAATGGAAATACAGGCCGATTATCTGGTACTTTCCACTGGGTTACGTCCTCATCCGGAAACGGAGAATATTGCCAAGGCCTACAAACTGACCTGCAATACCGACGGTTTCTTCATGGAAGCGCATGTCAAGCTCAGGCCGGTCGATTTTCCCAGCGAGGGGTATTTCCTCGCCGGCCTTGCTCATGCTCCCAAAAACGTCGATGAGACAATCAGCCAGGCTCTGGCCGCCGCTGGCAGAGTAGGGGCTTTGCTCTCGCACGAAAAGCTTACTGTTTCCGGTATTATTTCCAAGCACAACCGCGATAATTGCATGTCGTGTCTCGCCTGTTTCCGGGCCTGTCCGTTTGGGTCACCCTTCATCGACGAGGATGGGCGGGTAAGCCATAATGAGATAAAGTGCACCGGCTGCGGTATCTGCGCCGGCGTCTGCCCTGCCAAGGCCTTCCAGGTGAACTTTTTCAGAGACGACCAGATCAAGGCGATGGTAGATGCCGCAACCGAAAGAGGGTGAATATTCTACGAGGTATGCTTTATGTCACAGGATGATCAACATATGGTTGAAAAGCGAACCAGCCCGGAAAAGACCGTACAAAAACCGGAGAACTGGCAGGCGAATATTATCGCCTTTGCCTGTCACTATTGCGCTTTTGCCGCCGCCGATCTCGCGGGCGTCATGCGGCTGACCTATCCCTTCAATGTCAAGGTCGTAAGACTGCCCTGCACCGGCAAACTCGACCAGTCCTATATCCTTCGTGCATTCGAGCGTGGAGTTGACGGTGTTTTCGTTGCCGGCTGACTCGAGGGGCAATGTCATTTCCTGGAAGGAAATCTTAACGCCAAAAAACGGGTCACCAAACTGCATTCCCTGCTTGAAACCGTAGGCATCGACCGAGAAAGGCTACAGTTTTACAATCTCTCTGCCGCCATGGGACCGCGATGGGCAGAAATCTGTTCTGAATTTACCGATACAATTTCACAGTTGGGTCCGTCTCCCATCAATCTTGCTTTGCTAAACAAAGAAGATATGGAGTCGAAGAAGACGCAGGAGGCCTGAGTGGAGTGCCACGCTGCACCACTATTCAACAAGGAGCATATCAGTCATGATCGTAGGTGAGCAGAAACCTTTTGAAGAAATATGGGAGATGATCAAGGATCACAGGCAACTGACGGTATTCGGCTGCAACACCTGTGTTGCCGTGTGCCACCAGGGCGGTAACAAGGAAGCGGAAATTCTCGCGTCCCTGCTGCGCATGAAGGCAACCCAGGAGAGTATCGAACTCGACATAATCGACAGCGGCATAGAGCGACAATGCGAGCATGAATTCTTCGACTCGAAACAGGACATGCTGGAAAAATCGGAAGCGGTACTGAGTCTGGCCTGCGGCATAGGTGTACAGTTCATGGCCGCCAAATATCCACAAACACCTGTATATCCTGGGCTCAATACCACCTTTTTGGGAGATGTGCCGGTCAAGGGCCACTATATCGAAAAGTGCCAGGCCTGTGGCGATTGTGTACTCGGCGTAACTGGAGGCGTCTGCCCGGTCAGCCGCTGTTGCAAGAGGTTGTTCAACGGTCCCTGCGGCGGTTCCTCCGATGGCAAATGCGAAATCTCCAAAGAGATCGACTGCGCCTGGCAGCTGGTGGTGGATAGGCTGGAGGCTCTGGGAAGATTAGATGATTATGAGAAGGTAGCGCCTGTGAAGGACTGGTCGAAGGATAGGGCAGGTGGACCGCGATCATTTAAACTGGAGGATTTCTAATTGTGGAAATGCTAACTGAGAGTAAACTGGAGAAGGTTCTCAAGAGCGGCCAATTTGCGGTAACCAGCGAATGCGGACCGCCACGGTCGAGCGATGCCCAAGGTATAATCAAGAAGGGCAAAATGATCATGGACCATGTCGATTCCATAAATATCACCGACAATCAGACATCGGTTACCCGCCTCTGCAGCCTGGCGGCATGCGTGCATTTAAAACAGCTCGGCCTTGATCCTGTTTTGCAGATGGTGGTGCGTGACAGAAACAGGATAGCTCTGCAGAGCGATCTGTTGGGAGCCGCCTCCTTCGGCATCAATAATGTCCTCTGTCTCTCCGGTGATCACCAGAGTTTCGGCGACAGCACCAAGGCCCAGAATGTTTTTGATCTCGATTCCATGCAGCTCGTACAAACGGTCCGATACATGCGGGATGAGGGTAAATTTCTTTCTGGAGATGAGATCAAAGTCCCGCCCAAATTTTTCGTAGGGGCCGCTGCCAATCCCTTTGCTGACCCTTTTAAAATCCGTGTTCCCCGCCTGGCCAAGAAAATCGCCTGCGGAGCTGAGTTTATCCAAACCCAGTGTATCTACAATATTCCCAAATTTGAAAAATGGATGGAGGGGGTGAGGGAACGAGGTCTCCACGAAAAGATATATATTCTCGCCGGTATTACCCCCATGCGTTCACTCGGTATGGCCAAGTACCTGCGCAAAGCCGTGCCGGGTATGGATGTTCCTGAAGAACTGATAGAGCGTCTTGGCGGAGTGGAAAAAAACAAACAGGCTGCGGAGGGAATTAAATTTGCCATTGAAACCATTCAGCGCCTCAAGGAAGTGGAAGGGGTGGCCGGATTCCACATCATGGCCATTGAGTGGGAGGAGAAGGTTCCGGAAATAGTCGAGGAGTCGGGACTATATCCGCGACCATCCTTGAACTGAAACTATATTTGACTAGAAGGTGAGAAGAGGCTCTACTGCATACCTGCTGTGCGGCAGAGCCTTTTTTGTTCTCGGGTGGGCTGCAGAAAAAAATGTTGTTTCGCGGGACCGGTATTCCCGCAGGAAAAGGGTCTACTTTTGCTGGCGGATACCTGTGTCCAACGCGCTGGCAATGGAGGGAGCTCTTTTTCCTGAAGAGAGCCCGTCTCATTTTGCAGATAGTAACTCACCGCGATTGAGGATCAGCTCATCTCCAAATCGCGAAAGCTGAGTATCTTCGAGCGCAGTCCGGCGACACCAACTTCAGCGAGAATCGACGCCCCCATTCTATTTCTGGAAGTAAGAGCCACCATGCGGGTAAAGCGACGATGACGGCGGATCAGCCGTTCCATGTCGGGGGAGGGGAGATGGGGGTTGAGTATTTTCGCAGCCACTGCCTGTCCCGATACTATGGCCGGATATATACCCTCCCCCGTAAGTGGCGATGCCAGTCCTGCCGCATCGCCGACGAGATAAATGTTGTCGAAATGGCATCCCTGGAAATCATAATTTATCAGTCCTGCCCGACACTTTTTGCTTGCAAGATCAAAACCTCGTGGTGCCGCCCAGCGGCATACATTCGTTTTCAACTCTGCAGGTGATATATTGCCCGCAGGAATATACGCCCCCAGGGAAACTGAACGGCCGTGAGGGAAGAGCCATCCATAGCCGTTGGCAAAGAATCTGGTGTCGAGATGCCATTCCATATCCGCATATTCACCGGCTATCTGGTAGTTTATACCCATACCCATCTTGACGCTTGCAAGCCCCAGATACCTCCGTACGAGGCTTGAAGAACCGTCTGCGCCGATCAGAGACGTGCAGGTATAGGTCTTCTCCCGACCTGTTTTATGTTCATAAGCATGAAGAGAGTTGCCGGTGGTTATACGGCGTACGCTGGTAGCTGCTTTAATATGCGCTCCTGCGTTAAGAGCGTTTTTGGCCATGAAGCCGCCAAGCTCTACTCTGTTGACTGTCGCTATGATCGGCGTGGGCTCGGAAATAACGATACGCTGCAGTCGGGAGTAGATTTTCTGTTGAGGGAAACTTCTTTCTATCAGCGATTCAGGGATGTTCTTTATGAGTCCGCTCCAGGTTATGCCGCCGGCACAGACCTTTGGACCTGGTTGTGGTTTTCGTTCAACGACCAGGGTCGTAAGCCCGCCTTCGGCAAGTGCCGTCGCACAGGCGAGTCCGCCTGGTCCGCCGCCTATGATCACTGCATCATAATGCATGGGCAGTGATACGGCAGGGCAGAGAAATGATTAACCGAGCGGATACGGCGCACCCTTGCAGCGACACAGGCCTGGATCCCATAATACAATGGCACCTCTCCAACACGGTTTTTAGCCTTCGAGAAACGCCGCTTTGACAAACTCTCGGTTGAGACGGGCTATGTTTCTAATAGAGATGCTTTTCGGACATACGGCCTCACATTCGCGCAGATTGGTGCAGTTGCCGAAACCCTCCTTATCCATGGTTGCTACCATGGACAGTGCCCGCTGTCTACGTTCTCCATGCCCCTGAGGGAGGAGGCAAAGCTGGGAGATTTTGGCGCTGGTAAAGAGCATGGCCGCACCGTTTGGGCAACTGGCAACACAGGCTCCACATCCTATGCAGGCAGCAGCATCCATAGCCAATTCTGCAATCTGCGAGGAGATAGGGATGGAGTTGCCATCGGGGGCTCCACCTGTGTTGACCGAAACGTAGCCACCCGACTGGATAATCTTTTCGAAGGCGGAGCGGTCGACGATGAGGTCTTTACGAATGGGGAAGGCACGGGACCTGAAAGGTTCTATCACCAGGGTGTCACCGTTGGCAAAATGGCGCATATGCAGTTGGCAGAGGGTTGTTTCCCTCTCCGGCCCATGGGCTATGCCGTTTATGACAGCACCACACATACCGCAAATACCCTCGCGGCAGTCATGATCGAAGGCCACGGGGTCTTTGCCTTCGAGGGTAAGCTTGTCATTGAGCACGTCCAGCATCTCGAGAAACGACATATCGGTAGAAATCTTTTCCAGGAGGTATTCTTCGAGCTGCCCGAGCGCATCGCTATTTTTCTGTCTCCAGATCTGTAAATTCAGGTCAATTGTAGCCATAATATCTCTTTTTTGAGTTAAGGTCGAACCGATGAAGGCTATTTGTAGCTTCTCTGGCTGGGAGTGACATTTTCAAAGACAAGCTCTTCCTTGTGCATCTCGGGTTTTTTGCCGTCACCGTTGTATTCCCAGACAGAGACATACGAATAATTTTCATCATCACGTTTTGCCTCGTTTTCTTCGGTCTGGCTCTCCTCCCGCAGGTGGCAGCCGCAGGATTCTTCGCGGTTGAGGGCATCGTGAATCATAATCTCAGCAAATTCGAGGAAGTCGGCAACCCTGCCGGCACGCTCCAGTGTCTGGTTGAGATCGCTGCCGCTGCCGGGGATATAGACCTTATCCCAGAATTTCTGACGAATTGCCGGTAGTTGATCCAAGGCGGACAGGAGATCTTCGCGATTGCGCGCCATACCGCAATTGTCCCAGAGCAGGTGTCCCAGCTCTTTATGAATTTCGTCAACAGTAATCTTGCCGCCTGGTCCACCGGTACTATTTTTCATAATTTTAGCAAGCCTGTCACCTACCTTTTGCTGGGCATCGTTAAAAGCACCATCGGCATCGGTAACAGAGCCGAGTGGAGTGGTGGCGAGATAATTGGCAACGGCCGTAGGAATGACGAAATAGCCGTCTGCCAGGCCCTGCATCAAGGCACTGGCCCCGAGTCGATTGGCACCATGATCGGAGAAATTACACTCGCCGAGGGCAAATAGACCGGGGATGGTAGTCATCAGATCGTAATCCACCCACAGGCCTCCCATGGTGTAATGAACGGCGGGGAAAATCATCATGGGCTCTTTCAGTGGGCTGGAATCGGTGATCTTTTCATACATCTGAAAAAGATTACCATATTTACGCAGAATGGTCGCCTGACCATCGCGTTCGATGGCGTCGGCAAAATCAAGATATACCGCCAATCCAGTGGCGCCTACTCCTTTATCGCGGTCGCACTGTTCCTTGGCATTGCGCGAGGCGACATCCCGGGGTACAAGATTACCGAAACTCGGATATTTGTTCTCCAGATAATAATCTCGATCTTCTTCCGGAATGTCAACGGGGCGGCGTTTATCACCGGGATTTTTGGGGACCCATACGCGGCCGTCGTTACGCAGGCTTTCACTCATAAGAGTCAGCTTCGACTGATAATCCCCGTGAACGGGTATGCAGGTAGGATGAATCTGAACAAAACTTGGATTGGCAAAGCCGGCGCCATGTTTGTAGGCCCTCCATGCTGCAGTTACATTGGAGGCCATGGCGTTGGTTGAGAGGAAATAGGCGTTGCCGTAACCGCCTGTGCAGAGAAGAACCGCATCAGCGCAATGTGACTCGAGATTGCCGTTTATGAGATTTCGGGTAATGATGCCGCGGGCGCGACCGTCGACAACGACCAGGTCCATCATTTCCCGTCGGTTGTACATAGTGACGCCTCCGGTCTGAATCTGGCGCGACAGGGCACTGTAGGCACCCAACAGTAGCTGTTGTCCGGTCTGTCCGCGGGCGTAAAACGTTCTGGAGACCTGAGCTCCGCCAAAGGAGCGATTGGCGAGGCTGCCACCGTATTCGCGGGCAAAGGGAACCCCCTGGGCGACGCACTGGTCGATAATATTATTACTCACCTGGGCGAGACGATAGACATTGGCTTCCCTTGCCCGGAAATCTCCACCCTTTATGGTATCGTAGAAGAGTCGAAACACCGAATCGCCATCGGTCTGGTAGTTTTTGGCGGCATTTATTCCTCCCTGAGCGGCGATCGAGTGAGCCCTTCTGGGGCTGTCCTGTATACAGAAGGCCTGCACTTTGTAGCCTTGTTCAGCAAGCGTTGCCGCAGCCGAAGCTCCGGCAAGGCCGGTGCCGACGACAATTATCTTGAATTTTCTGCGGTTGGCGGGATTGACAAGCTTATTGTTGAATTTATGATTATCCCACTTTTCAGCCAGTGGACCTTCCGGGATGCGGGCATTGAGTTCCATTTAATAAACCTTTTAAGTGGAGGGATAGAGGTGGTTTGCGGGCGTGGAGGCTCGTGTTTGGTTTCTAATAGGAGGCGCCCATTCCTGTCATGAAGTAGAGGACGATGGAGCCGAAAAAAAGCAGAAAAAATCCAGCTACCACATAGGCTGCAATCCCAACACCTTCATTATACCGCGGATGATTGAAACCAAAGGTCTGCAGCATGCTCCAGAATCCATGGCTGAGATGCACCGCCAAAACGCAGAAGGAGAAGAGATAAAACAGTCCGTAGAAAAAATTTCCCAGTAGATCATTTATAAGAACGGAAACTTTGACATCGCTGGGGGTAAAACCGAAGCCGAATACATGGATGATGACGAAAAGAAGAATCAACAGGCCGCTATAGGGCATGGTCGAGGAGGCGAATGTGTTGTCGCAGACCTTGGTGGTAACAGCATAGCGGGACGCGCCGATCTTGCGATTTTCCAGGAAAAGCTGCATGCCGATAACAATATGGACAAGGAAAATGACCAGCAGGCCGGAGCCGAAGAGAAAGACGACCACCGGCAGGCCATGCAGGGCATCGGCATAGGCCTGAAAGGCCTTGCTGCCGAAATAGATCGCGGCATTACCCGCCGCATGAACCACAAGAAACAGTACCAGTAGGAGACCGCTGGCGGCCATAAGGATTTTTTTACCAATGGAGGAAGAAAAGAATCTGAGAAGCCACATAGCGAATATCCTTGGATTGAATTGAGGATGAGGTATTTCTAGAGATATGTATTAAATTTTAAGGGAAAATAAAAGAAAAGTTTTGCAAAAAACTCCGAATAAGGTAAATGCTACACCCTTTTTTTAGTCCTTATTGTTGAGTAATGGGAATTATTTTCCTTTTCACTCTGCCGTACTCGCCAGGCGTTTTTTCTCCGAGGGTCGATGTAGTATGCCTGGGTTTCCCATAAAAAACAACTCAGTTTTGCAATGGACTATTAGAGCAGACACCTCCCCTGGAACGGGCTGAGTTAGACCCTCTATGTTTTTTTTCTTTTTTTCCGACGCAGAATCAAGTGATTTCGGTTCATGGCTTCAATCTCTTGCGGGCATGAACACGATAAAGAACAGCGGGTTCTTTGAGGAGTGTACGATGACTGAAATGTATCACTGGCTTTCGACATATCTCCCCTATATTGCTCCACCTTTAATAGGGGCGCTCATTGGCTATCTGACCAATAAGATAGCCATCAGGATGCTTTTTCGGCCACTCAAGCCCTGGTATTTGTTCACCTTCAGGGTTCCCATGACGCCTGGGGTGATTCCTTCGAAGAGACATCTTCTTGCTGTGAATATTGGAAAAATGGTCGGAACCCATCTCCTTACCGGTAAGGAAATCGGCAGGGCACTCAGGAGGCAATCCTTTCAAAAGCATCTTGCAGGCCTTATTGAGAGCAGGGTCAGTGCCATTTTCGCTAAGAATCTGGCTCCTTTGCCCAAGCTTATTCCCCAGCAGTACTCTCACTATTTTACGATAGCAATCAAGACTATTGCCTACCAGATCAGGCTGCAGATCCATGGCGTCATCCGCAGCCGTAACTTTGAAGCAGGGCTTGAGGCTCGTGTCTCCGAGGTAACAGCTGAACTATTGAGCCGCGACATTGACTCCTTTATCGACCGCGACGGAAGAAAAATGTGCTACAGGGCAATGGAGAGGCACATCAAAGGAATTGTCGACGGCGAAAATCTGGAGCAGTGGATTGAGGATATCCTCTACGCCGAAGTCAATAAAACCCTCCAGAGCGGCTCCAGTCTGCGCCAGATCCTGCCCGATTCACTCACTCAACTGACCCTTGCGGCAATTGAAAAAAAGATACCTGAGTTGTTAAACAAACTGGCAGAGATAAGCGAAGATCCCCATGTTCAGGACCGGATCGTCGAGGGAATAACTAAGGCTATAGAAAGATTTGCCTCCTCGCTTGGGCCCATGGCCTCAATGGTCCAGAGTTTCCTCAGTCCTGATAAAATCGAAAAAAACGTCAAGGAATATCTGCAGAATAACAGGGACGAGATACAGGCCTGGCTGAGCAGCGACGAGGTACGCGAACGGGTTGCCAAAATTGTGATGGAGAGAGTTCAGCATTATCTGGATATGCCGGTTGCTTCCTTTTTTCCCGAGCACTCAGATAAAGATATTCGCAGTATCTGTACAGCGGTCACTCGCCAGCTTGCGGCCATGCTCCGGCAGGAGGGCGTTTCCACCACTATTTCAGCGTTTATCGCCGATAGTATAGAGCGCACCATCGAAGGCGGCAATATGGATCTCGGAGCTCTTGTCGTCGATGTCTCCGGCGAAAAGGGCCGGGATGATTGCAGAAGACTGGCTGCAAAAGCGGTACTGTCCTTTGTGCGTTCACAACAGCTCAGAGGATTGATCGATGCAACCGTCAACTCTCTGCTGGCTTCCCTGCTGCGCAAACCCGTCGGCAAGCTTGCCGATCTTCTGCCTGCCGGAGTGAGGAAAGGGATATATGCACAAATTCACTCGATGTCCTTGGCCATGCTGGCCACGGAAGTCCCCGGACTCGTCTCTTCGCTGAACATTGAGCAGATTGTCACCGAAAAGGTCGATTCTCTCGACCTGCTGCGGCTGGAACGGCTGCTGCTTTCCATTATGGAAGAACAGTTTAAGTATATCAATCTTTTCGGAGCATTACTCGGGTTTTTGATAGGGGCCCTCAACGTTATCCTGCTCTCTCTTTTTTGATAGTGCCCATCCGCAAACGGCCTTCTTGATAAACACGAGATAGAGTGGGGCAGCTCATCAGCTCTTTTGCCTGAGTATTCACTGAGAATTGGCGTCTGCATTTTCATGGCTTCCATGACGGCCACTCGATCGCCGCAGAGGACTTCCTGACCTTTATTCACCGATATCTCGACGATTGTGCCGGATATTCAAGGTACCCTTTAAGTAGACACTGGTCTCGCCGGTGTCAGTAACCGGTGTCGGGCCGATTTCAACCAGATGCTCTTTGCCGTCGATGTCGCGAAAGGCCAGTTTTTCACCTCTGGGAAACCGTTACGCTGAAAAAAGGTCGATGGAGGCAGCACGAGAGTTTTGCCGTACTCTTCCTCAAATGCGAAAAAATCGACGGCGTCCAGAGACCCGGGAAATGACATTGAAGACACCATGATGGGATACGTAACAGACGTCCAATCCGAGCCGATACCGAAAGACAACTCATACTACAGTTCATACTACCAATACGTACACAAAGCAGAATCTTGTGAGTTTAGAGGGGAGAAGAATACGAAAACGAAAAGAATTGAGGAGATGATCACTCCAGGTCCTTTCTGGCAAGTTGCCCACAGGCAGCGGAAATATCGGCACCGCGGCTTGTTCTGATAAATACCGAGTAGTGGTGCTGGCGCAAAATATCCTGAAAGGCCACCATCCTCTCCCGACTCGGGCTTTTAAAAGGCAATCCCTCGCATTCATTGTAGGGCAAGAGATTGATCTTACATGGTATATATCGTAATCTTCTTGCAAGTTCTCGGGCCTCGGCATCACTGTCATTGATACCCTCGAGAAGAGCATATTCAAACATGATGCGCCGGCGTTTGGG
>JGI12210J13797_10680893_pt1 | contig 19981 bp, 13 predicted proteins | sample ElkSlonscriptome_3_FD_13797 | JGI IMG/M metagenome (IMG submission 13797)
TATAAAACCAATCGTTGATGGAGAAGCCGCGCACCGTGCGGCTTCTCCATCAATATCCGTCCTAACCGATCTGCGCATTGCCATAAACCAAAATTTGACGATTGTGTGAATCTGATGTTCGAGAATAGTTAAAAGTACTAAACAATGAAGGGAGAAACAACCGAACTCCAACAGCGCAATATCTTCACTGTCGGAACTTGAGAATTCTTGGCATCATAAGATTAATGCTTCGCAGTCACATAGAGAGCTTGCCCATGAAATACACACAACTTATCCAAGCATTTTACAACTGGTATCGCCGCACGATTCGCAATGCAAAGTATCGCTGGTTAATCATTCTTGGCACGTTAGGATACCTGCTACTTCCCTTTGACATTGCTCCAGATTTCATTCCTGTAATTGGCTGGATCGACGACGGAATTCTTGTTACGTTGTTGGTCACAGAAGTCTCTCAAATGATGATGGAGCAGTTAAACAAGCGTCGCGTTTCTCGCGATTCGCAAACAACAGCAGATGCTCCTCCTATTGATGTGCCCGTTGAAGAAACTGTGAGCTAGCTGAAAAAGACGCTCCAGCGGGTTGACTGCTGAGCAGATGACAAAAACTTAAAAGCGACAATGTATAGCAATGCGCAGATAGGTTAGGACAGATATTGATGGAGAAGCCGCGCACCGCGCGGCTTCTCCATCAACGATTGGTTTTATATCAGCGCGTAGCACTATAATTTAGATTTAAACTGACCATCCTTGAAAAAGTAGTGATGATAGTGGATTAGCTATTAGGCAAGATTCTGCGATAGCGAGCCTGAACCATCAGATGAATCCCATAAGCAATCAAACCTAATGCAACAAGCCCCATTAGCCATGCTCCGTAAGGTTGGCTGTAAATTGACTCCAAGGCTCCTTCGGTTGTTTTGGCTTGGCTCGCGTCTGCATTCCTCGCCGCTTTGATAAAAAAGTAACCTATAACGAGAGAAACAATGCCTTTGGCGGTTAGACCGAATCGAGCGATCCGCACTACCCATTTCTGTGCGTTTAAGCTCATTTGTGCTAGCTTCAACTTGCTCTTGAACTTTGTCGTAAAGGCACGATAAAAGCAGAAAAATGCGTATGCAAATGCGGCAACACCCACAGCTCCAACCAACCATTGGCCAAAGGGTTGAGACAGAAGAGTAGCACTTGCTTGGTTTTGTGAACCGCCGCTGCTACTTTGGCCGGAAGAGCTACCGAATACAATCTTGAACGCAAAAAAGGCCAAACTTCCGTAGATTAATCCACTTACAAAATAGGTCAATCTACGCCCTATTGATTCCGCTCCATCATCACCACTATGTTCAGGATCCTTAATAGCCTGAACGAAGCGCCAAACAACGTATCCTACTAAGCCTACGGCCACCAAAAACAATAAGATATTACCAAAAGGCTGGGAAGCGACAGATTCCAAAGCTCCTTTGGATCCTGTAACTTTTCCGCCCCAGTTGAACGCTGCTTGAACAGCTAGAATACCAATCAACACGTAAACAACGCCTTTTGAGGCATAGCCAAAGCGAGCAAGATACTCAATCCATTTACCGGGTCTTTCGGTTGGGTCATACTGGCTACCCCGCTGCCGTAGTTCGGATGGTCGCATAGTTTTTTTCTTATCCAGTTAATGGTGGTGTTATGTGCTTGTTGTACCGGCAAAGCCTGTGCTGCAGCATCCCTCTCAGGCTAGAACTAACGCGAATCAAGGTTGAGCCGTAACTTATTCAAATTGAAAATAGTTTCAGGTCTGATGGCTCTGACTAAAGCTGTGTGTGTGTTGTGCGATCGCACTCTACGCTTCAGTGGTAGCTGACTTCAGACGACTACGCTATCAATCAAAGAAAACACTTTGAGCTGACCAAGAGTCAAATCTCAGCACGACATTCTTGTTGTGCCGTCGGACTAAAAACAGCTCTTAACAGAATGTTTCGGCTGAGTTATAGGTGGCGTAGCGCAAAGACTTTGTCGATTTCGTATATCGTCACTAGAAAATTATTGAATGTCTCTTTGCCTAGCTCAATATCAGTAGCTCTCCAGCAAGCAACTAATAGGTAAAAAAAGAGGAATAGATAGGTATACCTTGATTTCAGCCTGTAGAGGGATTAGCAGCAATAATCCCTTTCGTTAGGCTGAGCATGGTTGAACGAAGACGTGAAATGCTCAAAAAAGCAAGGAAGTTTGTTGATCGAAAGACGCTCTACAAAGCGAAAAAAAGTCAGAGCTTTCTCAACAAATTTTCTAACTTTTAGACTCTATCTTTTGAAGAGTCATTTTTAGCAATCACGACGAAACTTAAGTTCGTCAAAGTTAGAAACTCAGCACTGCAAAGGACTTCCGCGATGACAATTACTCCAGATCAAATTTCCGGACAGACTCAAGAACGCTCACCCGCCCTAGAGTCAAAAATGAGGCCAAAGCCAGAATATGACAATCCTGACTACAAAGGCAGTGGCAAGCTTCAAGACAAGGTTGCTTTGATTACTGGGGGCGACAGCGGCATTGGACGCTCTGTAGCGGTGCATTATGCGAAAGAAGGAGCTGATGTGGCGATCGGCTATCTCGATGAGCACAACGACGCTCGTAAAACCCAAGAGGTCGTTGAGTCTTACGATCGCAAGTGCTTGCTCGTACCAGGAGACATTCGCAGCGAAGAAGTATGTCAAGAGATTGTCAAGAAAACCATCGACACCTTCGGCAAGCTCGACATTCTCGTCAACAATGCAGCTATTCAGTATTTAGAGCCCAGCATCGACGATATTGATCCGGCTCAGCTGGGTGACATTTTCGCCACCAACATCTTTGCGATGTTTTACTTTATCAAGGCAGCATTACCTCACCTGAAGCCAGGTAGCTCTATCATCAACACGACTTCGATCAACGCTTACAAGGGCAACTCGGCGCTAATGAGCTACTCTACGACCAAAGGTGCCATTCTTGCGTTCACCCGCTCTCTTGCAAAACCGATGTTGGAAAAAGGAATCCGTGTGAATGGAGTCGCTCCTGGCCCTATTTGGACTCCCTTCATTCCTGATGCTTTTGGAGAAGAAATGGTGTCTGAGTTTGGTAAGCAGGTACCCATGCAGCGTCCGGGTCAGCCAAAAGAAGTCGCCCCTAGTTTTGTCTTTTTGGCTTCTGAAGATGCGTCATATATGGCTGGACAAGTGCTCCATCCCAACGGTGGAGTTGTTATCGGAGCATAAAGGATACTCTAGACGAGATTCGTCTTGAGTACCAAAGAAATTGATACTCTAGCCGCCATTTCAGGTAGCTAGAGTATTGAACTAAACGTATAAAACTGGCTTTGCAGATTTGAGGAACTTCTATATATACGCATAGATATTCAAAGTACCTAGTTTCTGTAAGAGGAAAGGTAAATTCGTCGATGTCACGTTAGCTTCCTTTTATCTCCTTAGGATGCGTAAATTGCCGTCAAGGTCTCCCTTTTTGAGGGGAAGTTAGGGAGATCGAGAAGCTTCGACATGTTATCTAATGCCTTTTAGATATTTTCCACAAGGTGCTGTGAAGTGTTTACGACTTGAATCCGATTCTGAATCAAGCGATCGAACCAAAACTGTCCAATAGTCAGTCAACATAAAGGAGAAGTAATGAGTCTTGCAGAAAATGCCTGGTGGCGCGTTCCTGTTATTAATCAACGCGATTGGAAATGGGAAGATGCTCATGATGCAACCCAAGATGGTGCATGGTGGCAGAACGCCATTATCTATCAAATTTCGCCTTGGAGCTTTCTTGATACGGATGGCGATGGCAATGGCGATCTAGGTGGCATTCTCACAAAACTTGACTACATTGCTAGCCTCGGCGTGGATGCTATTTGGCTAACTCCTATGTATGAATCGCCCATGGCCGACATGGGCTACGACATCACTGACATGCGGAGTGTTGGTGAAACCTTTGGTTCTATGGACGATTTTCAACGGTTGTTGGACATTGCCCACAGTATGAAGCTGAAGGTCATTGTCGATCAGGTGTGGAACCATACCTCTAATCAGCATCCTTGGTTTCAAGAAAGTCGGTCGAGTCAGGATAATGACAAAGCTGACTGGTATGTATGGGCCGATCCAAAGCCCGATGGGTCTCCCCCTAACAACTGGTTGTCGTCGTTTATGGGCACATGCGCGTGGAAGTGGGAGCCAAAGCGTCAGCAATTTTATTTGTTCAACTTTCTCGAAAGTCAGCCTGATCTCAACTGGAACAATGACGAAGTTTTAGACGCTATTTTAGAGCGAGCCAAGTTTTGGTTAGATTTGGGTGTTGATGGTTTGCGTATTGACGCAGTCAACTATTTCTTGCACGACGAGGAGTTGAGGGACAATCCTCGTCGATCTGAAGATGCACCTTTACCAGACGGGGTACCTCAAGATAATCCGTTGGCTGAGCAGATACTGAAGTATAGCTTCAACAGACCAGAAACCCTAGAACGCATTCGTCCCATTCGTGAATTGGTCAATCAATATCCCGGCGTGATGACGTTGGGAGAAACTACACTTTGTGAGGATTCGATACAGCTGGCAGCACAATATACTCAAGGCTCTGAGCGCCTACACATGTCCTATCACAGCGGCTTGTTGGTGGAGCAACCGATGACTGCTGAGCTGATGGAACGGCTGTTGGACAAGGTCACAACCTGTTTTGCCGATGGCGGCACCTGCTGGATCGTGGGCAATCATGACTATGGTCGGTTGCGCAGTCGTTGGACGGGGAAAGACATTAACGGAAATCCTTATCCTGAAGCGTTCTACCACATGATGGCGGCGCTGTTGTTGTCGCTGCCAGGAGCTTTTTGTTTGTGGCAGGGAGATGAGCTGGGGCTGCCAGTGGCTGAGATTCCTGGTGATATTTCTCCAGAGGAAATAAAAGATCCCTTTGGCAAGGCTCTCTATCCTGATGTAGTGGGTCGTGATGGATCCAGAACGCCTATGCCCTGGACGGATGAGGCTCCTTGCGCCGGTTTTACAACGGCGGAGCGTCCTTGGTTACCGATTCCCAAAAGTCATTTAGAGCGAGCAGTCAGTCGTCAACATGGCGATCGCCATTCACTCCTCAACACGTGGCGACGGATCTTGCACTGGCGCAAAAACCAGCCAGCTTTGGAGGCAGGCAAACTCACTCTCATGAATGCTGAGGAGACTGTTCTAGCTTTTACGCGTGTCTATGCCGACCAGGGATTATTGTGTGTTTTTAACATCAGTGATGAACCAGCCCATTACACTCTGGAAAATCCCGAGAACTGCGAAGTCATTGCAGGTCTGCAATTTGACTTTCGAGTGGACGGCAACCAGGTCATATTGCCGCCTTATAGCGCATTTTTTGGTCAGCTCGATGTGAGCCGCACTTCGAGTCAGGCCAAGGCAGCCACTTCTTAAAAAGCATTGGATGATTAGGCTCTCTTGGTCATCTTGACATGCCTTTACGAGTCACATTCACTCTAGTTCGAGAGGTTCACGTTGTGTTCAACAGTTTTTCGTCCATCATCCACACAGTGCTGATTGGAAGTCTCGCCTATCTGGCGATTGTCATCGCCCTGCGAATAACGGGTAAGCGAACACTGTCTAAGTGGAACGCTTTTGACTTTGTGGTTACCGTTGCTTATGGCTCAATTTTAGCTAACTTAGCTTTGACGAAGGACACATCCTTATTGCAAGGATTGCTGGGTTTGGGTGTGCTGCTGGGGCTGCAATTTCTGCTCACATGGCTAACGTCACGCTCGTCCCTCATTCGAAGCTGGGTCAAGGCGGAACCAACCCTGCTGCTATCGAAGGGAGTTTTTCAAGCTGACGCCATGCTACAAGAGCGCATTACTGAAAGCGAAGTTTGTGCAGCAGCTAGAGCCAAAGGGATCGCTAGCTTAGAAAGAATAGAAGCAGTTGTTTTGGAAACGGATGGTAGTTTCAGTATCATTCAAGACCCTGATCAGGGAAGCCATTCCGCGATGGCAGATGTACGCACTCTCAGTCCTGTCGTAGAAGGCTTCGTGCGCTCCTCTTCTCCTGAGCCCACCTAAACCTGTTGTTCCTGCCCCATGATGGAGAAATAATTATGAGTCCTAAACAAGCATGGCGACTGCTGAAAGCCGCCGCTCAAGCATGGAGTCAAGACAATGCGTCTCGACTTGCTGCTGCACTAGCTTATTACACGCTGTTTTCTATTGCACCATTGTTGATTTTGGTGATTGCGATCGCCGGCCTCTTTTTCGACAGTGCTGCTGTGCGTGATCAGCTGATGGGGCAAGCTCAATCGCTTTTGGGAGCATCAGGCGCAGATTTTCTCGGCACCGTGTTAGATAATGCCAATCGCCCAGGGCAACAGTCAGGCTGGGTAGCGTCCATCATTAGTATCGTGTTGTTGCTGGTGGGTGCAACCGGAGTGTTAGTGCAGCTTCAAACCGCACTTAATACGTTATGGAATGTGGAGGCGCGAGCCGACATGGGTTTGAAAAATCTCGTCCGTAAACGGGCTTTATCATTCAGCTTGATCCTAGTTATCGGCTTTTTGTTGCTGGTGTCTTTGGTTCTAAGTTCAGTAGCAGCAGGCTTATCAGCCTACTTTCAAAACATTGCACCGGGGCTAGACTCTCTCGTGCAAATCCTCAACTTCGCGATATCGCTAGCTCTCACAACGGTTTTGTTTGCCTTGATGTTCAAGTACTTGCCTGACGTTGTCATTGAATGGGGCGATGTTTGGTTTGGGGCAGTGGTTACGTCCCTACTGTTTTCTCTCGGCAAGTTTTTGATCGGTTTGTATTTAGGCAATAGCAGTTTCAGCTCTACCTACGGCGCAGCTGGGTCAGTCATTGTGCTATTAGTGTGGGTGTTTTATTCGGCACAGATTTTGTTTTTTGGAGCCGAGTTAACTCAAGCCTTTGCTCAACGTTTCGGATCTCAGATTCGTCCCAATCGATTTGCAGTTCCGAGTGAACCAGTCTCAGGGCGATCGCAAGACAAATAGTTGCCCAAGATCTTGAAAGTGAACAAAAAGTATCTGAATGTGTTGTCAGATTGTCAGATGTTGTGATTCGGCGGCTTACCATTATTGGAGAAGCCGTTCGTCATGTTTCAGAGACTGCTCGAAAATCTCTGCATACGATTTCTTGGCGTTGCACAGCAGGAATGATGCGGAAAGATTCAACTCATGGATGACCTGCTGTAGAGGCAACGCAATGCGATGCCCCTACCAAAATCATTCTTCGAATGTGCAACGCCGATTTCTTGGTCTGAGATTGGTGGCATTCAAAATCGTTGCTCAAAATTCGAACATGTGGTGCTTCTCAACTTATAGTGCTACGCGCTGATATAAAACCAATCGTTGATGGAGAAGCCGCGCACCGCGCGGCTTCTCCATCAATATCTGTCCTAACCTATCTGCACATTGCTATACATAATCGATATGGCTGAATTGACTACGAGGCCAGAGCCACTTCGACCATCTGCTGGAGTTCGCCATTCTGATACAGCTCGATCATCAAATCAGATCCTCCTACAAATTCTCCGTTGACATAAACCTGGGGAATTGTCGGCCAGTTCGAGTACTCTTTGATGCCCTGGCGCACTTCGCTGTCGCTGAGCACATCGAAGGTTTCATAGGGAACCGAAAGCACATTCAAAATCTGAACCACATTGTTGGAGAACCCGCACTGAGGCATTAGCTTATTGCCTTTCATAAAGACAACAACCTTGCTGGAGTTGACGATGCTGTCGATTCGTTCTTTCAATTCTGGAGTCATGGCAATTATCCTGAGTGGAGTCTTTTCTGAACTTCAAAAGTGATGTTTCAAACGTGTATTCTAGGCGCTTTGACTCGTTGCTGCCCAGGTTTCAGGCGTGTAAGTTTTGATTGAGAGCGCGTGAATCGCCTCTGTTGACATCGCCTGCTGAACAGAGCCATAAACTAACTGATGTCTTTGTACAGGGCGCTTTCCCTCAAATGCAGGAGAGATCACAACGACTTGGTAGTGGTCTCCACCGCCTGTGAGGTCTTGTACTTGCACCTCTGCATCTGGAATTCCAGCTTGGATCATGGATTTAACCTGATCAGGGCTAACCATCGACTTCCCTCTAAATACTGAGTGGCCTGTTCATCAACTTTCTACTCTAGCAGGTCATTTTGGGAATTTCAGTGGAAGAAATTTGATTGATTTTGAAGGACGGGAGCTACTGCGATTTTGAGTCTGAAGTTTCTAGTTGCTAATTATCCAGACTAGATGCAGGTGCTGAAGACGTCGCTTCGTTTGATTGACGAGGATAGGGCGCATCGACAAAACCTAGCTCAAAGAGCTGTCGATACGCATTTTGCCCCAGTTCGCGGGTGGGCTGCTGGCTTTGAATAATCTGCACGAGAAGGGGCACGGCTAGATCGGGCTGGCCTTGTGCCCGATGAACCAGAGCCAGTTGATATGTGGCTTGATCTCTCATTTGGGCGGTGTCGAGAGCCAACTGTCGCTGACTATCTGCAACCCGGTTGTCAATACCAGAGAAGCTAGTGGCAAGCTGTTGATAGAAGTTAGACATTTGGTTGAAGACTTGGCGTGATTCTCGCAGCTTTTCGACCGCCAGATCATAGTTTTGGTTGGAAACAGCGCGACTAGCCTCAGCCATGAGACGCTCTCCGCCTTCGACACTCAAAAGACTGCCAGTCTGGGATAGAGGCCGCAGGTCATCTTCAGAGTCTGGGGACTCTGATTCGGGCAACACTGAAGGGTCGCTCAGCTCGTCGAGGGATGGTACTTGAGCCTTGGCGGTTGAGGTGAAGGAAACCAAGGCCGAAAGAGTGGCGATCGCTCCTACTGCGAGAAGAGAGCGGTTTAATGATTTGGAGGTCGTAGAGAAGAGATTAAGCATGAAGCGATTTCCGAAGGTATGTGAGAATCGAACAACGGTTACTTTAGATGAAAGATCAGCAATTGCGAGAATGGCTGACGGGCAAACTAGCGATTGGGATGCGTAACGATGAGGGCAAATCTTGCGTCTTGATACCTGAGGCATTTGACACAAATCTTGGGACATCTTACCACTGACACTCAAAGATATTTCAAACTTTTACAATTTTCGGAGTCGGTGCTCCAATCCGAAAGAGTTGAGGTACAAGGCATCTACAGTTTCTTGAGTCATCTTGTATGAGTATTGCCTTCCCTTTCATCGCACTTCATATCTATTCGGGACAACACGGTGTAACAATTTAATCAGGTGTTCATGCGAGATAGACGATACACGCCATGACAGACAGCTTTCGCTCTTCAGGTTCACTCTCACCTGAGTCTTCAGACAACGAGTCAGACAATGAGACAGCCGAGGTTGGATCAGCGCCACCCGACTCGACTGATACTAAGCCTGATGCCGATCTATTCACTCCAGATGCTAGAGGCCGCGATGATCTACAGGACTCGCCACTAGATTCTTCCATTGTCAATCGTATTCAAGAGGTTCTTGATACGCCTGTTGCTGACGAGGGGGTGCAGCTACAGCGGGGAGGAGAGACTCTGCCTGTGAAAAAGTTAGGCGATCGCTTCACCGCAGGGTTTGCTAGCCGCGATCGCCAGCGTCAGGTTTCTGCCGTTACGGCTCAATCTATCGGCAGTTCGTCGGCGCGCTCGATTTTGGATGGCAAGCTCACCGAATTTCAGGTCAATCCCGATCGGTTAGAAGCCGCGATGGACTCGACTCGTGCTGCTTCTGATGTCGCGTTTGCCAGTCATGCTTACGAGTCTCTCGACGATGGCAACTCGGCTCTGTATCCCACCGATCAGATTACAGTTCAATTTGCTAAGACGGTCAGCGCGGATTTGATGAGCGCGATCGCGGTTCAATCCGGCTTAGCTCCGGTTCACGCCATTGAAGGAATCCCCAATGGCTATGTGTTTCGCCTCACCGAAGACAGTCGCGTTAACCCCCTCAAGCTTGCCAATCGGCTGATGCAGCTTGATGAAGTGCTGGTTGCAGAACCAGATGTGGCGATCGCCGTCCAGTCGTTTTACCGTCCCAGAGATCCGTATTATGGGCAGCAGTGGTATCTCAACCATGAGGGTGGCTCTAATTTGACGCCCAACTCCCATATTTCGATCGAAGCTGCTTGGGATGTGACTCGCGGTAGTCGTTCCGTTGTTGTTGCGATTATCGACGATGGGTTTGACCTCAACCATCCTGATTTTCAGGGAATGGGAAAGCTTGTGGCTCCCAAAGATTTCAAAGATCAGGACAGCGTACCCCAACCTGTGCAGGCATTTGAGAATCACGGTACCTCTGTTGCGGGGTTGGCGATCGCCGAAGAAAACGGCAGCAGCATTGTCGGGGTGGCTCCGGAGTGTGCGCTGATGCCCATCCGCTATCCCGGTTTTCTAGACGACGCCACAATCGAGGCTATGTTCAATTGGGCGTCTGAAAATGGAGCCGACATCATTTCTAATAGCTGGGGGCCTGTAGCCCTTTATTTTCCGCTTTCTTTACGACAGAAAGCGGCGATCAACCGAGCCGCTACCCAAGGCCGCGATGGCAAGGGTTGTGTGGTGCTCTTTGCCGCAGGCAATAGTAATCGCCCAATTAATGGCACCATTGATGAGCGAGGCTGGCCTAACAATCAGGTTCAAGGCCCAACCCGCTGGCTCAATGGTTTTGCCGTTCACCCAGATGTGATTGCAGTATCAGCCTGCACGAGCCTAGGCAAAAAAGCGGCCTATAGCAACTGGGGCAATGAAATTTCAGTCACCGCTCCTAGCAACAATGCTGTTCCTGGGGTTACGTTGCCGCAGCGAGGCTACACCGAAACTGGGCCTGTGGTGCGATCGCGCCTCCCAGGCCGGGGAATGTTGACGAGCGATCGCCTAGGAGCGGATGGCTACACTCGCACTCAGGTGGTGGATACGTTTGGGGGCACTTCGAGTGCCTGCCCTGTGGTCGCCGGGGTTGCGGCTCTAGTTCTCTCTGCCAACCCTGACCTGACGGCATCCGAAGTTCGGCGCATTCTGCAAACGACAGCCGACAAAATCACAGATACCAATTCTGACCCCCAACTGGGGCTCCGTCGCGGCACTTACGACGTCACAGGTCATTCAGAGTGGTTTGGCTACGGTAAGGTGAATGCAGCCCGAGCGGTTGCTGAAGCCAAGCGACGACTCGGCTCTTTGCCCGTTGTGCAACGGTGGGTGCAGGCTCGAAACACCAGTCGAGTTTCAATTCCTGACAACAGTTTGCAAGGCGCAACGAGTCTAGTGTCTGTGGGCGATCGCGCACTGCTCCGCGATATTCGCGTTGATGTGGAGTTGCAGCACGATTTTCTCGGAGATATAGAACTCTATTTGCTATCGCCCCAAGGCAGCAAAATTCGGCTCCAAAGCCGGACTCTTGGACGTCAAACCCGGATTCAAAATACCTATTCTCTGCAATCTACTCCTCTTTTGCAAACCCTGCTGAACCAGGCTGTTCAAGGTCAGTGGCGACTGTTGGCAGTTGACCATGTGGCAGGTGACACGGGTGAGATTGTGCAGTGGCGATTGAGCGTGGGCGTTTGAGCGTGGGCATTTGAGCCAGAGTACTCATCTACTCAGATCGAGAGGCATGGTGAGAACAAAATCTCATCCATCTGGGAACTGCCAACAGGCAATGCGCTCGATGCGAACACTGCCACAGGTACAAGATTCGGCTTGCGATGAGACCCACTCGCGATCGCACTGACGACAATGATGAAGGAGGTTGTTTTGGTTAGCAGCCTCAATGCGAAGTTGCCACTCATACCATTCTTGAGCGCTCAGTTGCTGGAGTGGAATGGATGGAGGATCAGGCTGGAAGTCGGGAGTTCCGGACGATGGCGACGGCATATGTTCAAAAGCAGACGTTCAAACTTCGCTATATTCTGGCAGGGTTGAGCCATTTTTGCAGCAAGTCTGCCAGTTCCTGAACTCGAATAGGCTTGCTGAGATAGTCATCCATTCCGGCATCAAGGCATTTTTCGCGATCGCCCGTCATGGCATAAGCTGTCAGCCCAATGACTGGAATGTGATTGCCACTCGTACCTTCTTGCTGTCGTATTTCCTGGGTAGCTTCATACCCGTTTAGCACAGGCATTTGACAATCCATAAGGATTAAGTCAAAGTCTTCTGTTGTCAATCGATCGAGAGCTTGTTGCCCATTGTCAACTGCTTCTGCTTGATATCCCAATTTACTGAGAATTTGCATCACCAGCATTTGATTGACAGGAGCATCTTCAACTACCAAGATCCGCGTATCTTGCGAGGTAGGTTCTTTAGGTTCTTTTGGAGGAAATTGGTTCGGCATGTTCGGCTTACTGTGAGCGTCAATAATTGCGAGAGGAACAGTAAACCAAAAAATAGAGCCTTGACCTAGGTTGCTTTCGACTCCAATTTCTCCACCCATCAGGGAAATAATTTTTCGACAAATGGTAAGCCCTAATCCTGTCCCTTCATATTGACGAGTTGAAGTCGATTCAACCTGCGTAAAAGCCTCAAAAATTCGTTTCTGATCCTCAAGTGCAATTCCTATTCCTGTATCATAAACGCTGAACTTCACATCAAGCTCATTTGTTCCAATCCGGCTGCTTAAGGCTTCCACTTTTACGCCAACAGTTCCACTCGCGGTAAACTTCACTGCATTGCGGATCAAGTTTGTTAACACCTGCTGTAGTCGATAGCTTGGCCCAAACATCTGCTGGGGAATCTCTGGAGATACATCGACTCTGAGCCATAGTCCTTTTTCAAGAATCTGTTGCTGAAATAGTCGGGCAAGATCTTCTAGCACGACTCGGAGATCAAATTCTTTGCAATCGACCTGTAATTCTCCGGCTTCCATCTTCGACACGTCGAGAATGTCGTTGATAATTGCCAGCAGGCTATCTCCACCTTTGGAGATAGCCGACAGAAACACGCTTTGTTCTTCGTCAAGGGGCGTTTGCTCCAGCAACTGAGTGAAGCCCATAATGGCATTCATTGGGGTGCGAATTTCGTGGCTCATATTCGCCAAAAATTCACTTTTGGCTTCGTTTGCTTTGTTCGCAACTGCCGCTGCTTTGGCGAGTTTACCCTGAGAAAATTCTAGAGCTGCCAACGTGAGGCTATGGCGTAGCTCTTGTGCAGCCTCGACTTCCGGTGTCGTCCAGGGAAGCGATCGCCCTTCCACCTCTTCCTTCCAGAGTTCAAAAGAATTGCGGGGTGTGAGATGCACTCCACCCTCGCGATCGATGTGAACGGAATTAGAGGGGTTGCCGCCCCAGTCAACGTTGTAGCTTTGCTCGGCTCGAAACCAAAGAATGTGATAGGAGACCGTGCTCAGAACGATAGAAATGACGAGCATTCCTCGCAGAGGGATAGGCCAGTCTTGCACCTCCGGACAAATCTCAGGTAGGCAATCTGTGACGAAGATCTCTTGCTGGCTGCGAGACATTGCCACATTGAGGAGCTGATAAATTTGCTCGGCTTCGGGCGTATGACCGACTTGTAAAAGCTCTGTTCCGAGGGCGATCGCCACGCCTTCAGCTTGGACTAGATCAAGCAATATAGAGCGATTTCGCTCTAGCACCCGATCAATCCGGTCAGGATATTGAGCCAAGTCTTTTCTAAAAGCAGCTTCAATTTCTCGGATTCGCTCTTGGGATTCTCTAAACTCTTGCTCTTGCTGAGAGACGATATCAACCGATACCAGCTTGCCCAGCAGTTCGCACGCCTTTCGAGTGTCGTACTCCACTGCTTTTGGAGAGTAATGATGACACGCGATCAGTCCCCAGAGCTTCTTTTTATCGACCAGGGGAATGGTCAAAGTGGCTCTGACTCCCATATTTCTCAAGTATTGATAATGGCAGCCTGAAGCCGCTCGCAGGCTAGACCGATATAAGTTCAAAGGGGGAGCTTCGGGATCGAGGCTAACCACAGACATCTGATGATGGTTGATATCTTCAATCATCCGAAATCCGCGCTGTGCGAACATCGTACGAGCCACAGATGGAATATCTCCTGCTGGGTAATGCAAGCCGAGGTAAGTTTCACTCGCGAGATCTGGATTTAGGTCTTCAGCCACCACGATGCCACTGTCGTCGAATTGAAACTGGTAGACCATGACCCGATCGAAACCCGTGAGCTTGCGAAATTCTTTCGCTACAATTTCGCCGAGATCAGTGAGTCCGTTTGCCTGTTTGAGATGTATTAAAAACGTATGAAGACGCTGATAAATCTCATCGGCATGACTGCGCCCTTGAACCGGAAGCGGCTCAATTTCGAAGACGATAGTTCCTCCGCTGCGATAAATCGTCGTAAAGATTGCTTGTTCTGCCGATTGTCTTGCGTTGCGATCGCTTTCCTCGTCATTGGGTGGCTCATCAGCCTGCAGACTCAGTGCAATACAGGGCATCTCGTCAGGTTCTTGCTCTATCAGCCGTATCGCTGAGGCGATCGCCTCTAAAGTTTTTGGGGTGACTAAGTCAGACAAAGGTTGACCTAGCAGATCGTTGGGCGACTGGCCGATAAAGTTTGCCGTGTTTTGACTAGCGTGAGTCACCAACAAGTCATCGCGGCGGCAGGCCAGCAATGCACCCTGGGGCTGAATGAGGTTGATAAATTGAATCAGCTCATGGTCGTCATCTGATTGATGGGTCAGATCAGAAATCACTGAGCGAAGAGTAGCCATTACGCTCTGTACCTAGAATTTGAACGGGGTTTAATCTTAATGAATGCTGAATTTGAAGTGAGTCTTAGATAGTACGGGTTCAAAAAGTAATTAAATAAATTCAACTAAAAAGGAGTTGATGATATAGCATAAACCTTTGAGCAGAGCGATGTATCACCACGCTGATCTCTGCTGAGTAGTCGATGGAAGAAATACGACTCGTAAACAATACCGTAAGGTTGTGCGGTGGCGATCGCCTCATACACTGTCGGGTCATGTTGGTGAATCATGTAGGACAATGACGGACTCCACGATATTTAAAGTCATCTGCTTGAGTCTAAAATCATCTGAGCAAAGCGTTATAGCTCTAGCGTACCCAGAGAAATCCTCTTTTCGCTAATTGTTACGGAAGAGAGTGAGCTGTTACAAAACGATTTCTGCTGTTATTTTTGGCTTGAGATACAGCAGCATTAGCCATTCTGACCAGTTCATTCGTCTGAGTTGCGTCTTGAGGAAAGCAGGCGACTCCAAGTGCCGATGCCGAAAATTTGCCGATTTACTGTCCTCAAATATCGCAAAGATGATCCCGTGAACGGCTGTCGGTTTAGGCAAAGGCTTCATCATTTCATAACAGAGCAGCTCGATTTTACTACGGCTCTCGTTTTTGATCCAGTTATGACTACATTTCAACCAAATTTATACAAAACGATTAAGATAGCCATATAGTTCTCGACGCTTGTTGCGTGTTTGTTGCACATATCAGCAGTTGAGAATAATTTTGATGACTGCACTCACTTGATTCTTAAGTTTCTTCCTTTGTCATGGTTCGTGTGTTCCCCATTTCTTGATTCGATACACTATCCATACTCTTTTCTATAAGCTGTAATGAACCGATTCTCCATGACTTGGGCCAACACTAGCTTAGGTGTTCGGCTCGGAATAGTTTTTGGTGGCATCACCATCCTTCTTTCGGTCATCTCAAGCGAAATTGCTGGAAGTTTTGCGAGGCAGAAAATTCAAGAAGACTTAGGTCGAGATCTCTCTCAGCTCGCTTATCAAATGTCTAGTGAGCTCGACCACAATATGTTTGAGCGCTATCGCGAAATTCAGATTATTGCTGGGTTGCAGCCGTTTTCAGATCCTGAAGCTACCGACTCTGAAAAGCGCTCTTTGCTCGACACACTACAAAGCACCTATCCGAGCTACTCCTGGATTGGCTTTGCTGACCAAGATGGAACGGTTCAAGCGAGCACCCAGGGTCTGCTTCAGGGCAAAAATGTCGCTGAGCGAGATTGGTTTGTAGCAGCTCAAGACAAACCCCATGTGGGAGATGTGCATGAGGCGATGCTGTTGGCAAAGCTCTTATCCAATCCAAGTGGTAGTATTCTTCGCTTTGTCGATGTTGCGGCTCCTGTATACGACGATCAGGGCAACTTTCAAGGCGTTTTAGGTGCTCATCTGAGCTGGAAATGGGCGGAGGAAGTCAGATCTGGCCTTTTAGATACACCCTCCGCAGCAAATAAAGAAATTCTCATTGTTGACCAGGGAGGCACGGTGCTGCTTAGCTCTCCGACCTGGCAAGGTAGAGAGCTAAATCTGGAAAGCTTGCAACTTGCTCGTTCGCAACAGCTAGGATCTGTCATTGAGGAATGGCCTGATGGACAGACTTACTTAGTTGGGTATATCGCAAGCGAGGGATATCGCAGCTATCCAGGATTAGGGTGGACAATTCTGGTTCATGAGCCAACGGCTACAGCCCTGATGCCAGCTCAAGCGCTGCACTGGCAGATACTGATTGGTGGAATCGCTTTAGGCGTTGGATTTGCTGGCGTCGCTTGGCTCGCGGCACGCTTCATCACCAAGCCGCTGTTGCAGGTTGCTAAGATTGCCGATCAGATTCGCAGAGGGCAAAGAGACATTGAATTACCCGAGGTCGCAGGTGAAGACGAGATTGCTCAACTTTCAAACACAATGACTCATCTCGTGGCCAACCTTGTGGATCGAGAAAAGGCGCTCTGTTCGGCTAATGCTGCGCTGAAGACACAGCTGACTATAAGGGAAGAGATCGAGCGATCGCTCCGTCGCAGTGAGGAGCAGTTGCTGCAAATTGTCGATGGAATCGAAGATGCACTGCTGCTGCGAGAAGTCGGGTCTGGAAAAATTATTTACTCGAACATTGGGTTTACAAAGCTGCATTACCAGTCTGACGCGACCCCTCGTGATCAAGATTCATGGTTGCGCTCAATTCATCCCGATGATGTTGAGTGGGTGGCTCAGAAGGTTGAGACTGAGATTCGAGGCGAAGGTTTCTTTGATGACGAATATCGCATCTTCGATACAGATGGCAACATTCGGTGGATTTGGGATCGTTCCTTCCCTATTTATGACGAGATGGGGAACGTTTACCGCTACACCGTCATTGAGCGAGATATTACTGAAATCAAACGCTCAACTGAAATTTTGAAAACATTGGTAGAAGGCACTGCTGCTGCAACAGGCACAGCCTTTTTCCAAGAACTCGTTAGACATCTAGCCATCGCTCTGAGAGCCGACCATGTTTTTGTCGCAGAGCAGCTAGGAGACGAACTGCGCACATTAGCATTTTGGTCGGAGGGGCAGCTTCAGACTGACATCTTATATGCCGCGACTAACACGCCATGCCGCGTCATTTTGCAAGAGGGTGTCTATTCGTGCCGTTCTCAAGTTGCTCAAGAATTTGTAGGAAACCCCTATCTCGTTAAACTTGAAGCTCAGGGTTATGTGGGAGTAGCGCTCGTCAACGCGGCAGGAGTCACTCTTGGGACACTCTGCATGGTCAGCAAAAGACCTTTGAGCGATCGCACTGATTATGTCACCATTCTCAAAATCTTTGCTCATCGCGCTGCTGCGGAGCTAGAACGTCAGCGCTCTCAGGCCGCTCTCCAAGAAAGTGAGACTCGTTTTCGATTGCTCGCGGAAAACGTCAAAGATTTGGTTTGTCTTCACGGCTTGTCTGGAAAGATTTTATATCTGAGCCCTTCTTGTCAGTCTCTGCTTGGCTATGCAGTAGAAGATCTGACTGGTCGCAACCCCTACCGGTATTTCCATCCAGAAGAACGTTTGCGAATGCGCTCAGAACTGAAGCACATCCTTGAAAAGGGCAGCTCTCAACCGATGACATTCCGCATTCGGAAGAAGAATGGCGATTATGTCTGGCTAGAAAGTCTCATCAAAGTGATCTACGACGAAAACGGAGATCCGATTTATCTACAGACAGGCTCTAGAGACATTACCGATAAAGTTCATTTTCAAGAACAGCTCAAACACGATGCGACGCACGATAGTCTGACTGGGCTGGCGAGCCGTAGGTTGCTGCTAGAACGCCTTGACTTAGCACTCGCACGGGCTAAACGAAGTGAGGAATTCCAGTTTGCTGTTCTCTTCGTTGACCTTGATCGATTTAAGGTAATCAACGACAGCTTAGGACATCTGGCGGGAGATACTCTCTTGCAAGAAATTGCTAATAAATTAGAGGTCATCGCCCGTGGAATCGATCTGGTTGCTCGAACAGGGGGAGATGAGTTTGTCTTACTGCTGGAAGACATCAGCGGTCTCACTGCGGCAATTCGCATCTCAGAGCGTATCTTAGAAGATCTTCGGACGACAATTTCTATCGAGTCTCACGATGTGGTCGTGGGAGCCAGCATTGGAATTGTGCTTGGAAAGGCGGATTACACTGACAGTCTTGAAATCTTGCGCGATGCCGACATCGCGATGCACTCTGCCAAAAAGAAAGGTAAGTCTTGCTGCGATATTTTTGATACCGCGATGCACGTCCAGGCTATCCGGCGGTTGGAGCTTGAAAATGACTTACGTCGAGCGATACAGCAGCAAGAGTTTAAGCTTAACTATCAGCCGATTATGGCGCTCTCTACAGGGGCATTAGCTGGCTTTGAAGCCTTGGTGCGTTGGCATCATCCCGAGAAGGGCATTGTTTCTCCGGTTGACTTTATTCCGATTGCGGAAGATACAGGGTTGATTGTGCCTTTGGGAGCATGGGTGCTAAGTGAAGCCTGTCGTCAAATGGCGCATTGGCAAACTGAGCTGCCTGAAGCCGCTGGACTCAAAATCAGCGTCAATCTGTCTGTAGAACAGCTCAAAGATCCTGGTATTGTCGATCAGGTTGAGCAAACTTTGAGCGAAACAGGTCTCCCTGGACATAGCCTCGCGCTAGAAATTACCGAGAGCATGTTTATGGAAGATCTGAGAATTGTTAATCAGAGACTCAAGAACCTCAATGATTTGTCGATTCAAATTAGTATCGATGACTTTGGAACTGGATTTTCGTCGCTGAGCTATCTTCACCAACTGACTGTTGATAATCTTAAAATTGATCGTTCATTCGTCAGCAATTTGTCCAATAGTCCTCGAAATCTTGGCGTTGCAAAAACCATCATCCAGCTTTCTAAGCAGTTAGGAATAGAGGCGATCGCCGAAGGTATCGAAACCGAGGAACAGCTTCAAAAGCTGAAGACATTTGGCTGCGAAATGGGTCAGGGCTATCTCTTCAATGCTCCTTTGTCTAGTGAAGCCGCTGAAAGGCTCATCACTCAGATGGGTGACTCCAATTCTGTGCAGCAGCCTGTTTGTCGTTCTTAGATCGAGATTGTTGATCCAGATCAGGTGTTTCGCTAGACATCTCGCCTCGCGAGAGAACGCTAGAGTATGAGCAAGGCACAACTACAGGGTGTCACGTCTACTTCTGTCTGTCGTTGCCTGTTTCTTTACTCACGAGGACTGATGATGAAGCTTATTAAAGCCTTTCTTGTTGCTGCTGCGGCATCGAGCGCTGCCTTGGGATTAGCCAGTATTGAAGCCACGTCTGCAAGGGCTCAATTTTTGCCCGACGATTCCTTGCATCCTTTCGCTTTAACTTTGCAAGAGCCTCTAGGATGGCTGCAAGCAGATGCAGAACTCGATGTTGTAGATGTGGCTGTGCAGAATGGTTCTCTCGACACATTTGTGAGTCTGCTAGATGAGCTAGGCATGGCTGAAGATTTGCGGGGCTATGGACGCTTTACCGTATTTGCGCCGTCAGATGAAGCGTTTGCTGCTGTCGATCGTGATCTGATGGAAATTTTGGCGGGCGATCGCGAGCTGCTGGCTGAGGTTTTGGCCTACCACGTGATTGCATCAGGAACTCCCGTCTACTCAGAAGACATTACCGCCACTATGAACGTGTCCGCACGTTGGCGCGTAGCGAAGTCGAAATTAGAGAGCGCCGAAACACTCTCTATGTGAATGGAGCAAGAGTGATTGATGCTGATATTGAGGCCAGCAATGGCGTGATTCATGTTATTG
>JGI12210J13797_11769154_pt1 | contig 19981 bp, 16 predicted proteins | sample ElkSlonscriptome_3_FD_13797 | JGI IMG/M metagenome (IMG submission 13797)
ATCGCTGCGCAACAGGATGGATCCACCCATCAACTCGATCAGATTGCGCGAAATAGCTAAACCAAGCCCTGTCCCTTCGAACTTTCGGGTCGTGCTGCCGTCCACCATCACAAATGGGCGAAATAGCTTATGCTGCTGGCCTGGGTCAATGCCAATCCCAGTGTCAGTGATGGATACAATTACTCGATGATGAATCGGTGCGCTATCTGCCTTAGAAGATTCCATGGGCAACTTCAGATCATCAATATCAGTGACGATCTGGGTTCCGACCGTGATTCCGCCGCTGTCTGTAAACTTGATGGCGTTGTAAATCAGGTTCAAAAATACCTGCTTGAGCTTAGCCCGATCTGCCTTGACGTGCGCTGGCGGCAGGTCTGATAGGTTCAGCCAGAGTCCTTTTTGCTGTGCTTCCACAGTCTGCAGCGCCGAGACCTCAGTCAAAAGCTGTTTCAAGTCGATGTCTTCAAAGCTCAGGGAAAGCGTGCCCGCCTCAATTCTAGCGATATCCAGTAAGTCGTTAATGATCTTTAAAAGATGGATAGCAGCCTCATCTGCTCTATCCAAAAATTCAAGCTCCTCATTGCGATCGTCACAGCAGTCATCTTTGACCAATCGAATACAGCCAATAATTGCGTTGAGCGGGGTGCGCAGCTCGTGGGAGGTGTTGGCCAAAAACTCACTCTTTAGCTGATTGGCTGTTTCTGCTTCTTGCCAAGCAGACTCTAGCTCTTGAGCCCGCTCTTCTAGGCGTTTCACCATATGACCGAGAACCTCCGCAAGCTGATTTAGCTCTCGAATTTGGAAGTCCCGAGGCACGTCAGCAGCGGTACGCTCATCAATATGCCTCGCGAAGTCTCCGAGCTGTTCAATGGGCCGAGCTAGGTCTCGGGACAGATATAGCATGCCTAGCAGCAGCGCAAACAGGAGGCCAGCGGTCAGTACCATTAAGATCCGCTTGATGTCACCTAGGCCATGTACCGCATTGTCTAGACGTGTCACAGCAATTACCACCCAGGTTTCATCTTGGGTGGGACTCGTCATAATTGGGGCGGCGCTATAGCCAGCCAGCCATTCAGCGCCGTCGTTAGAGAAATGAAACAGATGCCGAACGCCGCGCCGATCCTGGAGAGCATCACGCATCAAAAGCTGAAATCGTGCCTTGTCAGCAGTCTCGTTCACCGATGTGCCAACCTGATCAGCCACAGGGTGGGCTAGAAAGTTTCCCGCCTCATCAAGGACAACGGTGTATCCCACAAGGGAGCCGGGTGCTCCGCTTTCTAGCTGGGTCAAAGTTGCATGGGCGCTCAGGATATAGCGCAGCAATCCAGAACTGTCATAAACCGGCGTATGGAAAATAAGATTGAGCTGGCTTTGCAGCGATGCGGCTGGCGGCGCATTGAGGCTAGGGTCTACGGAAAGCGACTGAATGTAGAAGCGGTTGGCGACCAGTAAATCCCGATTTCGGGGCCAGGTTTGCGCCGTCATCGCTGTCGCTTTGGCGATCGCCTCGGAATCTTCATCACAGACGCTGTTGATGAGCCGCTGCGTTTGCCAATCTCGCAGCTGCATACATTGGGTATCTACCGGAATTTGCAGCGCCAGCTGTTCTAGAAAAGACTGGGACTCTTCTGGAGAACCGGTGCGCAACGCCAAGGTTTCGCTGGCCGTGACTAAGCTCGTCTGCAGCGCAGCAACAGAAGTCTGAATGCTTTCCGCCTTGCGTTCGGCGCTTTCAGCCAAGTTTTGCTGTGCTGTGTACAGTAGGGTAGTACGCGCTTTCCTGAAGGCAACGGCAACGCCGATCAATAAGATGGGGACGCTGATCAGCAGAATTCTGAGGAGCAAAATGCGGCGGAACGACGGCTGCTTGGAGAGCTTCATACTTGTACGTAGGGGAGGAGCACAACACGAACGCACGAGATCCGGACCATGGGCAGAGTGCGCGATGAATAACACCTAAAATTATCGATGCTGGTCAGCCAATAAACCCATAGACATGCCAAGCTTCAGTAGTTTTTCACATAGCTGCAAACCTATATCGTCGTTGAGCATACCCCTAATACGATAGGCCAACATGGCAGGCCGATATAGTATGCCGACATGGTGCGACAGCGCAAATGACTCCGACTTTTGTGATGCGCCCCGCACCTCCGGCAATAGAATCTGGTCTATTTCTCGTCACCCTTGCTGTATTCATTTTCTCTATTATGGTCAATCAACCCAATACCCGCTATTCCGTATCCTGGATCGGTCAGATGGCAGATATTCCAAGGCAGGCTTGGGACGCGCTTGCCCTGCCGTTGGCAACGCCATTTTTGGAATGGTCCTGGCTACAGGCGCTGGAAGGTTCAGGTAGCGCCGTCGCCAAGGCAGGCTGGCAGCCCCATCATCTGACGGTATGGCGCGATCGCGAGCTAATTGGGGCTGCGCCGATGTACATCAAGGGCCACAGCTACGGGGAGTTTGTGTTTGACCACCAGTGGGCCGATCTGGCCCAGCGGCTCGGCGTGGAGTACTACCCTAAGCTGTTGGGCATGTCGCCATTTACCCCGGCGGAGGGCTACCGGTTTTTGATTGCCCCAGGGGAAGATGACATGGAGATCACCGCCATGATGGTTGCGGCAATTGACCAGTTTTGCAAGCGCTATCGCATCTCTGGGTGTAATTTTCTGTATGTGGATCCCCAATGGCGATCGCAGATGGAGCAGCTCGGTTTTTTGACTTGGCAGCACCACAGCTATGTCTGGCAGAACAACGGCTTTGAGACGTTTGACGACTATCTCAAGCAGTTTAATGCCAACCAGCGGCGCAACATCAAGCGCGAGCGTAAGGCTGTTGAAAAAGCCGGGCTGACCATGCGCGTGACCACCGGGGATGACATTCCATCGTCCTTCTTTCCACTGATGTATGACTTTTATGCGGACACCTGCGACAAATTTGGCTGGTGGGGCAGCAAGTATCTCACCCGGCGGTTTTTTGAGCAGCTTGACGCCACTTACCGTGATCGGGTGATGTTTGCAGCGGCTTACCCCGCCGATGATGCTGACGCCGCCCCTGTGGGCATGTCGTTCTGTTTATACAAAGGGGAAAACCTATACGGACGCTACTGGGGGGCAAGGGAAGACATCGAATGTCTGCACTTTAATGCCTGTTATTACGCGCCCATCCAGTGGGCCATTGATCACGGCATTCAGACCTTTGACCCAGGGGCGGGCGGGCGTCACAAAAAGCGGCGAGGGTTTCCGGCATCTGTGAATCACAGTCTGCACCGGCTCTATGATCCGAGGCTACGGCAAATTTTGACGAACTATATTGAAGAAATTAACGCCATGGAGCAGGAAGAAACCGACAATATCAACGAAAATCTGCCCTTTAAGAAAGCTTCGCAGTAGGCTCCGCTGGTGCAGCGGTCGAGGGGGTAGAACTTGGGACTTGCTCTATCTGGGGGCGCTCGGTGAGGCCGAAGCGGGTCATCAGGTTGATGACGCCCACCGACAGCAGAGCGCCAGCCGCTAGTCCAGCAACCAGCAATACTAGAAAAAGCCGCTTCATGGTCTGCTGGCGCTGCTGGAGACTCTTTTTTTCGGGGGGCGATGGGGCCATGGGTGACGGGGCCATTTGAGATAGGGCCGAATTGAGGATAGGTAGCTTTATTGTAGGGTCGCCGCTGCTCGCCTTGCCAAGGGAGGGGCGATCGCCTCTCCCTGATATTCTGTCAACGCCAATGGCCCCACAGCGACCAAACCCCAGGGGAGCGCGCCGATTTCAAAGATACTCTGTACCATATCATCAGGGTAATCCAATGGTTTCAACCGAGGCATTCTGATTGAGCTAGCTTCTGCTCGAATCCGATATACTCTGACGGCAGCTCTGTCCATTTATCTATAACTTCTTATATCGGCAATGAACTTCGACGCTTACGACCCCCAAGACTTCTACGACGAGTATTTTGCTGCAGCGGGAACCCCTCGGCCTGAGTTAGAGCCGATTTTGCAGCGGTTTCAGGCGTTGGCTCCCACCATGCCCCGGCTCAAAGCCAACATAGAAGGCGTCCTGCGGGAGTTGGGGGCGACCTTTAGCTTTGAGGGTGAAGAGCGGGTGCTGCCCTTCGATCCCATCCCACGGGTGATCATGGCCGAGGAATGGCAGCATCTCACGGCTGGGCTGAAGCAGCGGGTAAAAGCGCTGAATCTATTTTGTGCCGATGTGTATAGCGATCAGCGTATCATCACTGAAGGCGTAATTCCTAGGGAGATCATAGAGTCGGCGCTGCGGTTTCGCCCCGAGTGCATGGGTATGACCCCACCCCAAGGCATCTGGTGCCACATTGGCGGCATTGATTTGGTGCGAGATGGTGAGGGCAACTGGTGTGTTCTAGAAGATAACCTGCGGGTTCCATCGGGCATCGCCTACGTGCTGAAAAACCGGCTGGCCATGGAGCGAGTGCTGCCAGAGCTAATAGAGACGTTTGCTCCAAAAGCAGTAGCCGATTATCCCCAACAGCTCCGGGCCGTAATGGATGCCATTGCCCCTAGCCCCAATAGCTCCATGGCGCTGCTTACCCCCGGTACCCACAGCTCCGCCTACTTTGAGCATGAGCTGCTGGCAGAGCAGATGGGCATCGCCCTTGTGAGTCCAGAAGACGTTGTCATGGCAGATGGCTACCTCTGCTACCGCACCGATGAGGGGCCAAAGCGCCTAGATGTGGTGTACCGGCGGGGAGATACGGAAATGTTTGATGACTTGGATTTGGGGGAAGGGTATCCCAACAGCACCGCCGCCCTAATTGAGCTGTGTCAACAGGGGAAGCTGGCGATCGCAAATGCCATTGGGGCCGGTATTGGGGACGACAAGGTGCTCTATGCCTATGTGCCAGAGATGATTCGCTTTTATCTCGGTGAGGAGCCAATTTTACCCAACGTGCCCACCTATCTCTGCTGGCGGGACGAGGACCGCGACTATGTGCTAGACCACCTAAACGAGCTGGTGGTGAAGGCCGCTAGCGCTGAGGGGGGGGACGACATGCTGGTAGGAATCAATTCGACGGCGGCAGAACGAGAGGCGTTTGCGGACAAGATTCGCGAGAAGCCAAGAGCCTATATGGCACAGCCAACGGTATATCTGTCCCAGATTCCGACGGTGGTAGACGGGGGCATTGAGGGACGCCACACGGATTTGCGGCCCTATGTGCTGCACCAAGGGGATGACATCTATGTGCATCCGGGCGGGCTGACGCGGGTGGCGCTGGAGCAAGGGCAGCTGGTGGTGAATTCGTCCCAGGGGGGTGGAGCGAAGGACACTTGGGTATTTTAGCAGCAGCATTTTAGCGGCGATCGCCTCTGCCTATCCCTGCTGTTGCTAGCGCCGCAGAGACAGACTCACTACTATGGTGACAGAACCCGCGATCGCTGCAAATATAGTTACAGAATGCGATCGCTGTCCTTCAAGCAACGTCTATACTCAAACGCCCATGGCTGACGAAAAAAACACCAACGAAACCCAAGCGGCAGACAAAGACGACAAAAAAGCTGCCGCCAAAGCTGCCGCCGCTAAGAAAAAGAAGAAGAAAGAGAAAGTTGAAGATAAACCCTTCAACGAATTCATCACGCAGCACTTCGTGCCTAACCTAGAGGAAACCCTCGGGAACCAAAACATTGGGGAAGTTGGATTGACCTTTGAGCAGTCGCCCATCCCCATCGAAGGCTATGGCGACGAAGCCTATTGGCAGGTGATCGGCACGTGGGGCGCTGGGGGACAGTTCCGGCTGATCTTCCAAAAAGAAGACATCAAAGGCCCTAAGTTCTACACCGCCGCTAACCCAGGAACGAGCCCCACAACGCTAGAGTCGTTCATGATTGACGAGCGCCGGGTAACGCTGGACCTGATGGTGTTCTATGTGGTGCAGCGTCTCAACGGGCAAAAGTGGCTGGGCGGTAACTAGCCCCGACCCCTCTCTCAAAATCCGAGGGAGGGGTGTCTAGCTCCCCTTACTCACCGATTTGGGGGAAGGGCTCACTCCACGCTGATAAGCGCCAAAGACGTGTCCTGATAATAGTGGCCCAGAATGCTGTCGTAGCTGTAGCCCTGCCCCGCAAGGCCGCGAGCGCCCCATTGACTCATGCCAACCCCATGGCCAAAGCCGCGTCCGCTGATGGTGAAAGATGACGGTGCGGCAACTAGATTATTGCCGGCACTGGCAATCCGGCCCATCTGCGGCTGTACCTCAAACAGCGTGCTCCGTAACCCCAGCAGCGATCGCAGCTCACTCCCTTTCATGCTTCGGCGTCCGGCATCGCCGACAACCTGCATTGACGCAACGCGGCCAGTAGAGGTAACCCGCTCCGGGGTCATGGCAATGATGTTGCCCAGGCCAGGGATCTTAGCGCGCAAATCCCTAGCCGAGATTTGCTCACTCCAGCGAAATACCGGTGCCGCTTGGTCAAAGTCGGCAACGCCGCGTAGGTAGGGAATGGCGCTAGACCAGACATTTTCGACGTTCTCAGTGTGGCCACCGGAAGAGGAGTGAAACACAGCTTCAATGATGCGACCGTTGTGGGTCAGGACCTGACCCCGCGTGTTGTCGACGGCGGCGAGGACAGAGGGAGCTTCTTGGGCCACCCCTTTGTAGACCTGCCATGACGTTGTATCCCCGACATCAAACACGGGGTTACCCCGGTGCTGCCGCTGGTGCAGCGCGTAGGAGCGGGCCGCGACAGCTTGGGCTTCGAGAGCGGCAGCGGGCCAGCTTGTGGGCATTTCGCTGGCGACAACGCTGTAGAGGTAATCCTCTAACTCAACATGGTTGACGGCAGTCAGACCGTTGGCGGTGGCCACCACTTGGGTGCGGCCTCGATACCAGCTGTCACCGATGTAGACATAGCCATCGCCCTCGGGCTGGATCCAAAAGGCATCATCTTGCCAAGAATGAATCGAGATGCTTCGAGGCTCGGCCTCAGCGACCACCGCACCACCGGCAGGGATTTGGGCGATCGCGTCGCCATCACCGTCGAGCAGCAGCGCTTGGGTCGAACTACCTATTACCACCGAGGGCACTTGTTCTTCAATGGCGACCCGCATCTCCAGTTCGGCGCGGGCCGGATCGGCTTTAGCGGCAGTGCCACCCATCACGGCAAGGGCAACCAACAGGACCGACCACTTTGACCGCAGCTGGAGGCCGGGAGCCATCAGTCTCAGCAGAATGTGCTGGAAGCGAGCCTGAAAAGAGGCTTGGGTATCGCGGCAGCGAAGGGCTGTCATAGGAGTAACTCCTCAAGGAAGGGACGTAAAGGGCAGATGGGGCTAGAGGGTGTTGCCAGAGCGCTGTTTCCATTGCGCTGTTTCCATTGCGCTGTTGCTAGAACGCTACAGCGAGAATCTGATCAGGTGGGGATTGGCGCTGTTGGCGTTTAATTCCCCAGCTTTCCGCAATTCTATCGATTAGACTTGCCAACGTCACGTGCCTAGCGTTTAGCTCCCTCAACCGGTACATGCCACCGGGACGGCCTGTCCCGTCACGTGAAGGCCGCGCGAGCAAGCGGCAGCGCACAGAGAGAGCCTGAGCATGGGGCTTTCAGGGGAGCGATCGCCGCAGAAGCCTATCGCAGCAGCATTAGTAAACCTTACCCATTGTGAGGGTCTTCGCCTGTGACAATTCTGTATCAGGACGAACTTGATATCCTAGTAACGAGCACCATTGTCGCGTTGGAGTGAATTCAACTTTGCAAATCACGTTTCTTGGCACTAGCTCTGGAGTTCCGACGCGATCGCGCAACGTGTCGAGTATCGCCCTGCGCCTGCCGCAGCGCTCAGAGGTATGGCTGTTCGACTGTGGGGAAGGCACCCAGCATCAGCTATTGCGCAGTGATTTGCGGCTGAGCCAAATTCGGCGCATCTTTGTCACCCACATGCATGGCGACCATATCTATGGTCTTTTGGGTCTGTTGGCCAGCTGTGGGTTAGCGGGCAACCCCAGCCGCATTGACATTTACGGCCCTCCGAAGCTAGAAGCGTTTCTCAATGCCGCAAACCGGTGCTCTGAAACCCGCTATTCTTACCCAATCACCGTCCATACTGTCAGCGAAGGTCTGGTGGTTGAAGAGGATGGCTACCGCGTCCACTGCCGCCCGCTGGTGCATCGTCTCCCCGCGTTTGGCTACCGCGTGGCGGAACCCGATCGCCCTGGCACCTTTGACGTAGAACAGGCCAAAGCTATGGGCATCCCCTCCGGTCCCCTATATGGCCAGCTGAAACAGGGCAAGGTCGTCACCTTGGACGACGGTCGTCACATCAACGGGGCTGACCTTTGTGGTCCCACAGAGCTGGGCCGTAAATTTGTCTACTGCACCGACACGATTTATTGTGAAAATTCCGTCGAGCTGGCCCGTGATGCCGATGTGCTGGTACATGAGGCAACCTTCGCCCACCAGGACGCCGAGCTGGCCTATCAGCGGCTTCATTCTACATCCACCATGGCGGCACAGGTGGCCCTCGGAGCAGAGGTGAAACAGCTGATCATGAGCCACTTTAGCCCTCGCTATGCCCCTGGCAACGCCATCGAGCTGCGCGATCTCCTCAACGAGGCCCAAGCCATTTTCCCCAACACCAAAATGGCCCATGACTTTATGACATACGACATCCCCAGACGACGGGAAAAAGCGCTGACGACTGCATCTTGAGGGCATAGGTTTCTTGGTCAGGCCGCTATAGAGGGCAGCAATCCCCTAAAATCAAGCCTGAGTACTCTGTAGAACCACTATGCGACCGTTGTCGACCCCGCAGACGCCATCCCCTCCCAAACGCCGCCCCTCTCGTTCCACTTGGCTGCGAGCATTATGGCGGTTTTCCCGTCCCCACACCATTGTTGGCACAACCCTCAGCGTCCTCAGTCTGTTTGTTCTGGCAGCAGCGGCGTTTCCAGTCACCCTGGGCGAGGGCATAGCCTTGGTGTTGGGTGCCCTTGTTGCCTGCTTATGCGGCAACATCTACATCGTCGGCCTCAACCAGCTTGAAGATGTTGAGATCGATCGCATCAATAAACCCCACCTTCCCCTCGCAGCAGGTATTTTTTCTCGACGGCAGGCGCTTTGGATTATATGCATTTGTGCGGCTGTAGCCATTATCAGCGCTGCGGTGCAGGGACCATTTTTGTGGGCTACTGTATGGTCTAGCCTTGTCATCGGTACCCTCTACTCTTTGCCGCCAGTGCGCTTAAAGCGCTTCCCCTTCTGGGCCTCGGTGTGCATTTTTACGGTGCGGGGCGTCATTGTTAACCTAGGGCTGTTTTTGCATATCACCCATCGCCTTGGGCAGGCCATAATCACGCCACCAGTGTGGGTTTTAACTGCGTTTGTGCTGGTGTTCACCTTTGCCATTGCCATCCTCAAAGATATCCCCGACATGGAAGGCGATCGCTGCTATCACATCCGCACGTTTACGGTGCGCATGGGGCCACGGCCCGTGTTTCGGCTGGCTCTCTGGACTCTAACGCTGTGCTACGGCGGCATGATTGCGGCATCGCTGCTGCTGCCCTCAATCCAGGCGGGCGTCATTGTGCCAACCCACCTGATAGCGCTAGTGGTGACCTGGGTATATGGCCAAAGGGTCTCGCTGAGGAACCAGCAGGCGATCGCCCGCTTCTATCAGTTTGTGTGGCGGCTGTTTTTCTTGGAATATATACTCTTTCCCGTCGCCTGCTTACTGGCGTTGTCTCCATGACGGCAGAGTCTTCTGGTATGGTCTATCTCTTGGGAGCTGGGCCAGGCAATCTGCAGTATTTGACATTGCAGGCCCATAGTATTCTGCAGCGGGCTGACGTTCTCGTCTACGACGCCCTGGTGGACGACGCGCTGCTGCAGATCACCCCGCCCCATTGCGATCGCCACTTTGTGGGCAAACGCGGTGGCCAGCCCAGCACAAGCCAGCAGGCGATCAACCGGCTGCTAGTGGACCAAGCTCAGCAGCATTGCGTGGTGCGACTGAAGAGCGGCGACCCTTTTATCTTTGGCCGCTGCGTCGCCGAAATTGAGGCCCTAAAGCAAGCCAACTGCCGGTTCGAGGTGGTGCCCGGTCTCTCCTCTGCTTTAGTGGCTCCCCTGCTGGCCCATATTCCCCTCACCGATCCGGTGCTCAGCCCTGGCTTCACCGTTGTCAGCGCCCATCAACCAGATCAGCTCAACTGGGATGCCCTCAGCGCAATGGACACCCTGGTGGTCTTGATGGGGACGAGGCAGCTTCCAGTGATCATCGAGCAGCTGCAGCGCCGTGGGCGATCGCCCACAACCCCTATCGCCATCATTCGCTGGGCTGGGCAACCCCAGCAGACTATTTGGCTGGGGACGCTAGAAACCATCCTCCAGCAAACCTCTCGACAGCCGCTCTCCCCCGCCGTTATGGTGATTGGGGAAGTGGTCAAACTACAGGCTTACCTGCAGTTCCCTCAACAGTCTCAATCTCAATTTTTCGAGCCATCCTAGTTAGCGCCTGTGACCGCCTTGCCATGACAGCTCCACTTCAGGGAAAGACAATACTGGTGACGCGCTCAGCAGGCCAGTCTGGTGAGTTTCGCCATCGCCTCCAGGCGGAAGGGGCCAATGTCGTCGAGATGCCTGCCCTCGAAATCACTGCGCCTGATAGCTGGGACCCTCTAGATAGGGCGATCGCCCAGCTGACGAGCTTTGACTGGCTCGTGTTAACCTCAGCCAACGGGGTCGAGTTTTTCATGGCTCGGCTGCGACACCACGACAAAGATAGTCAAGCTTTGGCCCAGATGAAAATTGCCGTCGTCGGGCGTAAGACCGCGCGGGTATTGCAGGCGCACCAGCTGAACCCAGACTTCGTGCCACCGGAATATGTGGCCGACGCCCTAGGAGCGCATTTTCCCGGCAGCCCCGATCTCACCGGCCTAAAAATCTTGTTTCCTCGGGTGCAGCAGGGCGGTCGAGAGAGGCTAGTGGCGGATCTGACCGCCAAGGGGGCCAAAGTGGTTGAAGTCCCTGCCTATCAGTCCCGCTGCCCTGAAGCGATCGCCCCCGAAGCCGAGGCCACCCTGCGCCAGGGTGCCGTCGATGTCATTGCCTTTGCCAGCTCAAAAACGGTGCGCTTCTTTCATCAGCTGATTGAAGCCGCAAACCTCCCCCTAGACATGGCGCGGGTCAAGATTGCCTCCATTGGTCCCCAAACCAGCCGCACCTGCCAAGAGCGCTTGGGCCAGGTGGACATCGAAGCCCAAGACTATACCCTAGAGGGGCTAACTCAAGCGATTGTTACCCTACTGAGCCGCCCATGACCCAGCGTATCATTGGCCTCACAGGGGGAATTGCCATGGGTAAATCTACAGCGTCGCGCTATCTTCAAACTGCCTACCAGGTGCCTGTTTTAGATGCTGACGAACTAGCTCGCGACGCCGTCCAGCCGGGGTCCGGTGTTTTGGCCACCATTGCCCAACGCTATGGCCCCAGCAGGGTGCTGCACCCCGACGGCAGCTTGAACCGGCCTGAACTAGCCGCCATTATTTTTCGCGATGCCGAACAGCGCCGCTGGGTCGAAGCGCAGATTCATCCCTATGTGCGCGATCGCATGGCCGAGATCACCCAAGGTCTCCAGGGGGATGTGGTGTGGTCTGTGCCCCTGCTGTTTGAAGCTGGCTTGACGAACCGGGTGAGTCAAATTTGGGTCGTGCACTGTACCCCAGAGCAGCAGCACCTGCGTCTGCAGCAGCGGGGGCTCTCTCCCCAGGAGATTCAGTCCCGCATAGAGGCGCAATGGCCCATCGAACGAAAACTGGCCCAGGCCGATGTACGGCTTGATAACACCGGCTCCCTAGATTCCCTGTACCGGCAAATCGACCGAGCCATCGCGCCATCGCACCATCGCGCCAGAGAGGCCACAGCAGATGATCTAGCAGATCGCCCGTAAGTCGCGGCAAGAGAAAGTCACGGCAAGAAACGCAGCCCCTTGGGCAGATAACCAATTGGCCAGCTTGAACTATCTTGAAAAAAGATATAGTTAAGAAATGTATACAGCAGTTGTCCCGATGCATTAGGGCAGCTGTCTTTTGGGGGCTGCATTGTAGCGGCAACATGGGTTCGTTCGCCCCCATTGGTCTGACGCTCTATTTGCTAGAGACTGCTCTTTCTCCACCTTGAATATGACATCTACTGTTCCCCTCTCGCCAGCACCAGCTTTACTACCGCGCCGGGGCATTATCTCTGGGCTTGGCATGGCGATCGCCTTGGGTCTTTTGATTGCTTGGGGGGCCAGTGCCGCAACGCTATTTTCCCTGGACTATGGGGCCTATAGCTGGCGCTGGATTGCTGCGGCTATCATAGGCCATGGCTTCTTGTATACCGGCCTATTTATCGTCACCCATGACGCTATGCATGGCTCGGTTTGCCCCAGCTTTCCCCGGCTCAACCATGCCATTGGGGCGATCGCCTCATATGCCTATGCGCTTTTTCCCTACTCCGTTCTGAAACAAAAGCACCATATTCATCATCAATATCCCACCACGGCCCAAGACCCAGATTTCCACGACGGGCGCTTCGGGATTGTGTCCTGGTACTTCAACTTTATTCAGCAATATTGGGGCTGGGGTCAGTTTTGGGGCATCTCCTGCATTGTTTATCCCCTGATGTGGGTCTTCCATGTCCATGCCGTCAATCTGCTGCTGTTTTGGATTTTGCCGTTCGTCATCAGCTCTCTGCAGCTGTTTTTCTTTGGCACCTACTTGCCCCACCGACGGGGCAATGGCTATCCCAGTGACCACTGCGCTAGGAGCCTCCCCCTGCCCTGGCTGCTCTCCCTATGTACCTGCTATCACTTCAGCTATCACGAGGAGCACCATCGCTACCCCCAAGTGCCTTGGTGGTGGCTACCGACGGTTTACGCTAGGTTAAAGGCCGGTAATCGCTACTAGAAGAGTTCGTCAATTCTTGTCCCTAAGTCGCTATAGTTGAGTAGGCAGTTAGCACTCGCTTCGCTAGAGTGCTAGTTATGTCGTTACAGCACTGTAAAACGGAGGACTATGGCGAAGTTTGTAGTATTTGACGAAAAATCTCGGCAGGCCTTGGAACGGGGCGTCAATGCGATCGCCGATGCGGTTCGGATTACCCTCGGTCCAAAAGGGCGGAATGTGGTGCTCGAAAAGCAATATGGTGAGCCAGACATCGTCAACGACGGTATCTCCATCGCAAAAGAAATTGAGTTAGAAGATCCCCTAGAGAACACTGGCGCTCAGCTCATTCGGGAAGTGGCGTCCAAAACCAAAGACATCGCGGGAGACGGTACAACCACAGCAACCGTACTTGCTCAAGCCTTGATTCGCGAAGGGCTCAAGAATGTTGCGGCAGGCACAAATCCTGTCAGCCTGCGGCGCGGTATTGAAAAGACCGTCAACAAGCTCGTAGCTCAGATCGAACAGATGGCTCAGCCCATCGGCGGCAATTCAATTGCCCAAGTTGCCACAGTATCCTCAGGCAACGATGAGGAAGTGGGGGCAATGATCGCTGAGGCAATGGATAAGGTCAGCAAAGACGGCGTGATCACCGTTGAAGAGTCCAAGTCTCTCAGCACCGATCTCGAAGTCGTCGAAGGTATGCAGTTCGACCGGGGCTACATCTCGCCCTACTTCGTGACCGACCAAGAGCGCATGGTTGTCGATCTAGAAGATGCGCTAATTCTTATTGCCGACAAAAAGATCAGCAGCATCCAGGATCTTGTGCCCATCCTGGAAAAAATTGCCCGAGAAGGCAAGCCGCTGCTGATTATTGCAGAAGATATCGACGGTGAGGCCCTTGCAACGCTGGTGGTGAACCGGCTGCGAGGCGTCTTGAACGCAACTGCTGTGAAAGCCCCAGGCTTTGGCGAACGCCGCAAGGCAATGCTGCAGGACATTGCGGTGTTGACAGGCGGTCAGATGATTTCTGAGGAAATTGGTCTGAGCTTGGACGCTGTGTCTGTCGATATGCTGGGCCGAGCGCGGAAAGTGACCTGCACCAAGGACACCACCACGATTGTCTCGGAAGCTGGCAACAAGGCGGATATCGAAAAGCGCATCGGCCAAATTCGGCGATCGCTAGATGAAACTGACTCTGACTACGACAAAGAGAAGCTGCAAGAGCGTCTGGCCAAGCTGGCCGGTGGCGTTGCCGTCATCAAAGTTGGAGCAGCTACTGAAACTGAGCTGAAAGACCGCAAGCTGCGGATCGAAGATGCCCTCAACGCGACTCGCGCAGCGGTGGAAGAAGGCATCGTCCCTGGCGGTGGCACCACTCTGATTCGCCTTGCGCAAAACGTGGATGGTCTGAAAGAAGGACTTTCTGCTGAAGAGCAAATTGGGGCCAACATCGTCATCAAGGCTCTAGAAGCACCCCTACGCCAAATTGCTGACAATGCCGGTGCCGAAGGCTCTGTGATTGTTGAGAAGGTGCGCAGCCTTGCCGGCAACAAAGGCTACAACGCCCTAACTGGCGAGCTAGAGGACATGATCGAGGCGGGCATCATTGACCCAGCCAAGGTTGTGCGTTCTGCCCTGCAGGATGCGGCCTCCATCGCTGGCATGGTTCTGACCACTGAGGCATTGGTGGTTGAGAAGCCTGAGCCTGCTGGCGCTGCAGCCCCCGACATGGGCGGCATGGGCGGCATGGGCGGCATGGGTGGCATGGGCGGCATGGGCGGTATGCCCGGCATGGGCGGCATGGGCATGATGTAAGCCTATCCGTCGGCACGCCTGATGGCAGTCTGATGAAAAAAGCGGCCCCTTTACATATGAGGGGCCGCTTTTCGTATGTTTTAGGACCGGGTTTGCTGCCGAGCGGCCTCAGCTAAGGCCAACAAATCCGCTGGCGTAGGCTGTAGCGCTGGGGTGTGACTTGCCTCAGAGCGCAGCCACAGCAGGTACTCAATATTTCCGGCTGGCCCCACCAGGGGCGACCAGGTGACCCCTGCAACCCCCCAGCCGAGGCCCTGAGCCGCATCAATTACCCCTGCGATCGCCTTAGCCTGCAGCCCGGCATCCCGCACCACGCCTTTTTTCCCCACCTGACCCCTCCCCACTTCAAACTGAGGCTTTACCAACAGCACCGCTTCTCGGGGCGGAGCTAGCAATGCCCAAAGGGCAGGCAGCACCTTTGCCAGCGCAATAAACGACACGTCCACCACGCCCAGGTCGGCGTCAGGAGGCGCATCACCATACAGATCTTGTGGGGTCAAATGCCGCAGATTGGTGCGCTCCCGCAGCAAGACGCGGCTATCCTGGCGCAGGCTCCAGGCCACTTGGCCATAGCCCACATCAATGCCATAGACTTTGATTGCTCCGGCCTGGAGCAAACAGTCCGTGAAGCCCCCTGTAGAGATGCCGCCATCTAGGCAGATGCGATCGCCCACCGGAATCTCAAATTCAGCGATGGCCTTTGCCAGCTTTTCCCCACCCCGAGACACGTAGGGCGATCGCACTTTAAGGTCAATTTGAGCCGCGATATCCACCGGGGTTCCAGGCTTATCGATCAGCTGCTGATTCACCCGCACCTCACCCGCGCGGATCAATCGCTGGGCCCGCTGACGCGAAGGGCACAGCTGACGGTCGACAAGCAGCTGATCGAGACGTTGTTTAGCCAAGGCGCTCAGAAAACGGGGCATCAAGGACGCCGACATCTCACATCGAAACGGCATCCTAGTGGATAATAAGGCATTGACGGTTCATTCAGCAGGATCTCGGGTGTGACCTTAGCCGACGACAACACCAACAAGACACAGACGGCGTCTCGTCGAGAGCTATGCGATCTCGTGCGGCGGCAGCTGCAGGTTTTGCTGGAGCAGAACAATCTGCAGGGGGCCAAGGCGCTGCTGATTCCGGTGCAGCCTGCCGATATTGCGGAAGCCATTGAGGGGCTACCAGAAGCCATGCAGGCGATCGCCTTTCGCCTACTGCTCAAAAGTGAAGCCATTGAGGTCTATGAGCATCTCGACTCCGGCGTGCAGCAGTCACTGCTGGAAAAATTTAAGCGCCAAGACGTGCTCAACATCGTCGATGAAATGTCTCCCGACGATCGGGCAAAGCTATTTGATGAGCTGCCCGCCAAGGTCATCACCCGCCTGCTGTCCCACATGAGCGCAGAGGAGCGGCGCTCTACGGCCCAGCTTTTGGGGTACGAAGCAGACACCGCCGGTCGCATGATGACGCCGGAGTATGTCTCTCTCAAAGAAAGCTGGACTGTGGCCCAGGCTCTCGATCGCATCCGTAGTCTGGCCCATGTCAGCGAGACAATTTACTCCCTCTACGTCATTGACAGCGCCAGACAGCTCACCGGCATTCTGTCACTGCGGGACTTGGTCATTGCCCAGCCAGACCAGACCATTGGCGACATCATGGTGCGGGAATTTGTCTATGTCCAGACGGGCACCGACCGAGAAGAGGCCGCGCGGCTGATTCAGCGCTATGACTTTTTGGCGCTGCCGGTGGTGGATACGGAGCGGCGACTGGTGGGCATTGTCACGGTGGATGACATCCTAGATGTTCTAGAAGAAGAAACCACGGAAGATATTTACGCATTGGGCGGCGTTCAATCGGGTACCGACAGCTACTTTCAAACCAATCTACTCACGGTGGCGCGGCGGCGGGTGGTTTGGCTCTTTATTCTGCTGATCACCAGCATTGCGACCAGTGCCGTGATTCGCACCCAGGAAGTGGTTTTAGACCGGTTTGTGGCCCTGACGGCGTTTATTCCGCTGTTGATCAGCGCCGGGGGTAATGTGGGGGCGCAGTCCTCTACAGTGGTGATTCGCGGCCTGAATACGGACGAGGTCAGCATTGGTAAGGCGACCCAGGTGATTCGGCGAGAAGCGATCGCAGGAACGTTTTTGGGGCTGATGCTGGGGTTTGCGGCGATGCTGGTGGCCTATGTGCTGCAGGGCAACCTGGCGGTGGCGGCCATTGTGGGGGTGAGCCTGGTGGGCATTTCAATCATGGCGTCCATTGCGGGGTCGGCGCTGCCCATGCTGTTTCAAAAGGTGGGCTTTGATCCGGCGCTGATGTCGGCCCCGTTCATTACGACTGCGGTGGATGTGCTGGGGGTGACAATCTATCTGGGGATTGCGCGGCTGGTGCTGCTGTAGCGCGCTCCCACGAACCCAATGGGGCAGTCCCGACTAGGGGCGCGGCTGTTTCGGCCAGGTAAAGTAAAACGTCGCCCCTTGGCCCACCTCAGAGGCCACTCGAACGCTGCCGCCTTCCGCTTCGACCAGCTTTTTGACGATGGCGAGGCCGATGCCAGTGCTGTGGGCGTCGGCGGGCTGAATGGTTTCAAAGATGCCAAATATTTTCTTGTGGTAAGCCGGGTCGATGCCGGGGCCATGATCGGCGATCGCAAAGTCATACCAAGAGGATGTTTCCTCAGCAGACAGAATAATTTCACCCTGCTGGTCAACACAGCCATATTTAACGGCATTGCTGATCAGATTGGAAAAGACGCGACGCAGCCGCAGCGCCCTTCCCTCTATGGTTGGCAACGGGGTGGCTAGCCGAATGACGATATCGGGTGACACCTGAAATGCCGTCAGCAAATCTTGGATCAGGTCCTCCACGTCAATCGACTCAATCTGCTGGTTGGTGCGCCCTAGACGGGAATACTCCAGCAGATCATTGAGCAGCGTCTCCATGCGCTCAACCCTCTGACCCATCATCTGAAGCTGGATTTGGTTGTCGTCAGGGATCACCCCGTCCAAGTCTTCAAACAGCCAATCAGAGAGATTGCGAATGCCGCGCAAGGGTGCCTTGAGGTCGTGGGCCGCCGCATAGCTGAAGCTTTCTAGCTCTTGGTTACTCTCTCTGAGCTGTTGCAGGGTGTCCCGCAGCTTGTATTGCTGCTGTCGATGCTGCAGGCAGGAGCGCACGACGGTGATAAAGCCGTGGGCTTGGAGCGGCATTTCGAGCAGGGTAAGGGCTCCCTGGCGCTGAGCCTCACGCAGCGCCTTTAAACAAGGCTGAAATCGCTGACAATCTTTGAGTAGGAAAACAACGGGGATATCAGACCAATCGGGCTGTTGGTTGAGGCCATTGACGAGCTGGGCGATCGCACCATCGGCAGCCAGCATATCTTCGGTGATGATTATGGCCGCCACACTTCCTTGAATGGCGTCAACAGCGGCGTTCATGGTTGGGGCTATGGCGCAGGCGATCCTCTGACCCAAAAGCACTTGCTCCATAGCCGCCATGTTTTGCGATAGTCGAGCGCAAAGCACAACCGGGCCAAGGCTCGCCGATAGCTCAGCAGCGCTATTCATCATTCATCGATTCCAATCAAGTCTCTGCTGTCTCCGCTATATTCTGGCAAGCCAGAGAGAATACCCGTGAACCGGTGCAGCGAGTCACTGATCTGAATGCCTCCCGGCTCCACGTAGATCTCGCGAATGCCCCGTTCGTGGGTGCCATAGCGCTTTTTGCAGACGCTGATGGCGCGGCGCAGTGCCCCAGCAGCTTCAAAGTACCGCAGCAGCAGCACCGTGTCGGCAAGATAGCTGATGTCGATACTTCTACTAGCATCAGCGCCAAGCACCCCATGCTGACCGACCACCAGCAGGGTCAATACCCCCTGTCGGCTTAAAGCCTGCATCAGCTCATGCATCTGAGTGATGAGCATTTTGGAATTGGGCATGGCGTTGATATATCCAGTCAAGCTGTCGATCACGACAATTTTTGCGCCCCACACCGCGACATCTTGCTCAACTAGGTAGGCAAATTTACCGGGGGTGATGTTGCCTAACCCTAGTTTGTGAAGGCGAAACCGCTCTAGACTCTCGTCGCGCTCTAGGCCAATGCCCAAACTCTCAGAGCGTGTCAGAAACGTGGAGGCCAGCTCATCGAAGAGAAATACGCTAGCTTTGCCACCCTGCTGGACCCAACGGTGGGTAAACAGGGTCGCAATCGACGTTTTTCCTGCGCCAGAAGGCCCCAACAGCAGGCAGGACGTTCCGGAGAGCAAGCCGCCGCCCAGCAGATCATCTAGCTTCGGGATGCCGCTGGTGATCTGGCGATCGCTGGGCGGCTGTTCGGGGCCAACGTCGTGGCTATAGAGGGGATAGAGCTGCATCCCATGATCCGAAATTTCGATGTTGTGGAGCCCCTGCTGGTAGTCGCTGCCGCGAATCTTGGCGATTTTTAGATAGCGGTAGTCGCTGCCGGAGGTGGCGGTGTTGATTGACAGGGTCATTACGCCATGGGCAATCGTGACTAACTCCTTCTGTCCAGGCGCTAGCTCTGGGGTGTCGGTGAGCAGCACCGTGACATCTCGCCTCGCCATGTAGTCTCGCAAAATGAGCAGCTGCCGCCGATAGCTGAGGGGATTGCTGGCCAGCATGCGCAGGTAAGAGATGCTGTCGAAAACGACCCGCTGCGGATGCACTGACTCAATCACCTGGGTGAACGAGGTCATGGTGTTCTCTAGCTCAAATTCAGAGGTGTCGAATACCGTCTGCCGCGTGGTCAGAGATTCAAGAGCGTCCGTGCTGCTCAACTCACGAAACAAAATATTGGTTGTATCAATGCCCACCGAGGCGGCGGTCTGCCGAATACTTCCAACGCGCTGGGATAGGGCAATGCACAGAGCCGTTTCCCCAGCGTCCACCCCTGCTTTGAGGAAGTGAAGCGCTAAGATCGTTTTGCCGGTTCCTGGCTCTCCGTTGATGACGTATAGTTCTCCCTTTGGCAGACCACCGCAGGTCACTCGATCGAGCAACGGAATGCCTGTCGAGACTCTGACTAATCCATCGCTTGTGCTTTCCATCGCCTCTTGAAACCACCTCTAAAGAGCGAGCTTACTTATTTTGCTATAGATTGATCAACTCTGCTTAGCGATGGTGATTCGCCCTGCGGCGGTGGGGCGATCAAGGGAAAATCACCGCTTGGCACGACCGAGCTGTGGAGGCCGGAGAAGAATGGGAAACCCAAATCAAAGAAAAGCTAGAGTCGGCAAGCGTTATTTTGATGCTG
>JGI12210J13797_10125498_pt1 | contig 19980 bp, 14 predicted proteins | sample ElkSlonscriptome_3_FD_13797 | JGI IMG/M metagenome (IMG submission 13797)
GATGCCGGAGCGCGCGAGGGTTGCGAGCGGCGCGGGATGACGCAGACCGGGCTACGCAGATGCTGCGGTGCCGCTCGAGCGTGGAGCAGCGCATGCTGTCTCTGCGAACGAAAGGTCACCTCCGATGTCCAGCGAAGCTCGTGCCCCTCTCATCTCAGCCGTCGTCACCAGTGCCATCGCGGGCGGGGTCATGGTGGGCTTGATCGTCGCCGTGATCAGCGTGGGCTTCCTCGGTCCGGCTCTGGGCGTGGTGTTCGGCGGTGGCTCGGCGCTGCTGCTGTTCTTCATCGGCAGCGTCTACGGAGTGATCGCGGGTGCGGTGGCCGGAGCCGACAGCGAGAAGCACTCGCCGAAGGCCCGCGAGCTCAGGCGCATGCCCATTGGGCTCGAGACCCCCTTGATTCCGCTCCCCCGCGGGGTTTGAGCGCACCGGGGCCGCCGCCGGGTCTCGAGCCCGGTGGCGGCCTTCGTTCTTCGGGGCGCAGCGCGAGGGGGCATGCGCGTTGGTGGCGCGAGTCCGCGCTCGTGCCCGCTCACGGGCGGGGACGCGGTGGAATCGCGGTGGGGCTTGAGCCGCTCGGTCCTCGCGGTCGACACTGTGCGCATGCCGGGCTTCGCTCACGAATGTTTCAGGCTCGCGGCACCCGAGGGCTGGGCGCTGTGGGCCGCGATGGTCACGGTGGCATCGCTGGGGGGCCTGGTGATCTACTTCGGGTTCGGCGGGTGGCTGTATCGCCGCTACTACGTGGTGCAGCGCGACCAGGCCGAGCGGTGGAAGCTGCAGCCCAAGCGCTTCGTGCCCGACGCGCTGCATCGCTGGGCCATGCGGGTGGCCGCGGCGAACATGCTGCTGGGGGGGCTCTTGTCGGGCACCTTCGCGTACTTCGTGCACACCCGGGGGATCTCGGCGCTGTACTTCGAGGTGAGCGCGTACGGCTGGGCCTACACGATCGCCTCCACCGTGGCCATGTTCCTCGCGCTCGAGGGGGCGGCCTACTACACCCACCGCTTCCTGCACGGGAAGTGGATGTTCAAGCACGTGCACCGCTGGCACCACCGGGTGGTGGCGCCCACGCCCTTCGTCACGGTCACGATGCACCCGGCGGAGTTCCTGATGCTCCAGGCCACCGCGTTCCTGCCGATCTTCGTGATGCCGGTGCACGTGGCCGCGTTCGCGGGGCTACTGGTCTACGCGCTGGTCTACAACCTGATGGATCACTCCGGCATCCGCATGAAGCACTGGCTGCCGTGGCACAGCTCCAGCTCGTTCCACGACGACCACCACATCCACTTCCACTGCAACTACGGCCAGCACATCTCGGTGTTCGACCGCCTGCACGGCACCCACCGGCGCCACGGCCGACGCTACGGCAAGACCGTGTTCGGCGGGCGGGGCGAGGCGGTCGAGGGCAACGAGCCGGGCGAGTACGTCGAGTACTGAGCCGGCGAAGGCCGCGACGGCGGGCTCACTGCTCGATGCAGTACAGCCGGCGCGAGCCGCTGCAGTGGAACAGGAAGAAGCCGTCCCAGTGGTCGTTGGTCTGGCTGGTCTCCCCGGCGCCGCCGCAGGGATCGGGGTCGGCGGGGACGAGGCAGCCAAAGTTGCCGTTCGTCCACGAGTCGCAGGTGGCCACGCCATCCAGTGACTGGTACATGCCCGTCCACGCGTGGCCGGCGGCCACCTGGTGGCGATCTTCGTTGATGTTGAGACGGGCCTGGATGCTCTGGTCGGAGAGATCGCCCCAGTCGTCGGCGATGCGGACCCCGTCGAGGCGCACGAAGGGCACGGAGGGGTGCTCGAGGCGCTCGAGGCCGGTGAGCTCGTCGATCAGGTAGGCCCGGAACGTCCCCCCGAGCGCCGCCTCGTCGGCGCGGGCCTGGCAGATGGCGTCGGCCCCGTTCAGCCCCGCCATCGCGCCGGTCTGGGTGGAACTGGAGACGAACACGCGCCGCGCGTCGATGCACCCGTCGGCCTGACAGGCCTGCTGCACGCCGCAGCCGTTGTTGCACGCGCCGCAGTGGGCCCAGTCGCCCAGCCCGAAGCCCTCGATGTCGTCGTCGCAGTCGGGGCCGCAGCTGTCGCCGTTGCAGCACGCGCTCGAGACCAGCCCGTCGGCGTCGGCGTCGGTGGAGCCGATGGTGGTGGGATCGCAGTCCTCGTCGACCCCGAGGGCGTCGCACTCCTCGTCGGCGTCGGGGTGGACGAGCGGCTCGGTGTCGTCGCAGTCGGTGCCGCCGCAGGCGATGGCGTCGAAGCCGTCGTCGTCGGCGTCGGGGCTGAGCGCGCAGGGATCGAAGCAGGTCTCGGTCTCCTCGTCGCAGCGCAGGCCCTCGTCGGGGCAGGGGAGCGGTCCGGGGAGGCAGCCCAGGCCGTCGGCGTCGGGCGAGGCGGGGTCGCAGATCTCGGTGCCGTTGCAGAAGATGCCGTCGGAGCACAGCGCGTCGGTGCACAGCGGGTCGGTCGTGTCGCCGGCGGTGGTGTCCGGGTCGACGGTGGCCCCGGTGGTGGTGGACTCCTCGCCCGTGCCGGACGACGAACTCCCGCTGCTGGTGGCCGGAGGATCGGCCACCTCGGGCAGGAGCTCGCTGCATCCGAGCAGAGCAACCGCGGTGCACAGCCACAGCCGGCGCATGGCCGGGAGGGTACCGCGAACCGGCCGGGCGAGGCGCACGAAACCGGCCCCGCTGGGGGGCGCGAACCCGAGGGTGGGCCGATACACCGTGAGGTGCATGACCGAGTCGACGCCGCCGACCCCTCGACCCGCCGCCGAGCGCGGCCTGCCCGGCCTGCCCTGGGGGTGGTTCGTGGTGGGGCTGTCGCTGCTGTCGGTGCGGGGGCTCGTGTCGCGGGTGCGCGGGGTGGCCCGCGGCGTGCGGTCGGGCGGGCTGGCGGGCGGGCTTTCGCAGCTGGGCGCGGTGGTAGCGGAGGCGCGGGGGCGGTCGGGCGCGGTGGGGCGGCGGGTCGACAGCGTGGCCGACTACTTCGCCACGCTCGAGGACCGCTTCGTGCCTGGGGCCACGCGGGGGCTCGCGGCCGTGTTCCAGTGGGAGATCGACGGCGAGGGCGACGAGGGCGGCACCTATCACGCGATCATCGACGACGGCACGATGACCCTGGTGCCGGGCCGGCACGCGTCGCCCACCGTCACCATCGCGATGAACGCGGCCGACTACGTGCGGGTGGTCAACGGCGAACTGGACGGGGCGCGGGCGTTCACCACGGGCGGGGGCAAGGTGCGGGGGAAGATCCGCATGGCGATGAAGATGCGGAGCATCTTTCCGCAGGCGAGCTGAAGGCCGGCGCGTGCTCGTGGGGCCATCCAGCTCGCGAGGGCCGCGGAGGGGGGCGGGCCCGTGGCGTCGCGCAGCGGCGGGGCGCGTGCGATTGACAATGCCCCGGGGAGCACGGACGATGCGGCCGTGCGGTTCCGCGGGGGTCTTTGGGGGTTCGTTCTGATCTCGGGCGGGTGCTTCAACCCGCCGCTCAATCCACAGGAGGAGACCGCGACGGATACGGAGGTCGAGGCGTCCACGGGCGGCCCCATCGATCCGACGCTGATCACCTCGGGGGCCGACGACAGCTCTGGCGGGGAGATCCCGTGCAGCGGGAACGCCGAGTGCAGCCTGCTCGACGAGGCCTGCGTGGTGGGCGTGTGCGCGCCGAACGGGGTGTGCACCACCGCGGCCCTCGACAACGGGGTGCAGTGCGACGACGGGGCGTGGTGCACCGAGAACGACGTGTGCATGGGGGGGTCGTGCGTGGGCACCGATCGGGTGTGCGAGGGGGACGGCCCGTGCAGCCTCGGGGCGTGCAACGAAGAGACCGACGCGTGCGAGGTGGTGCCCGACCCGGCGCAGGTCGACATGCCCTGTGACGACGGCGATCCCTGCACCCACGACGGCACCTGCGTCGACGCGGAGTGCCAGCCCGGCCCCGATGCCTGCGCCGACCTCGACGGCGACTGCCAGGTGGGCAGCTGCGGGGCGATGGGGTGCGAGGTGACGGTGATGAACGAGGGCATGCCCTGCGACGAGGGCAACACCTGCGCCGCCAGCACGTGCCAGGTGGGGTCGTGCGTGGTCATGCAGGTGCTCAACGAGAATGCGGCGTGCGACGACGGGCAGTGGTGCACCGCCTACGAGCGCTGCATCGCGGGCACGTGCACGCCGGAGGTGCTCGATCCCTGCGTGGGCGACCAGGGCTGCGGCGCGTGGGCGTGCGACGACGACCTCGACGCCTGCGTGGTGGCGGCCGAGAACGAGGGCGGAGCGTGCGACGACGGGCTTTCGTGCACCATGGGCACCACGTGCGCCATGGGGGCGTGCACGGGGGGCATGGGGCCGCAGGTGGTGTTCGAGGAGGACTTCGCCGACAACGCGGCGGGCTGGGGGCTGGGGCCCGAGTGGGAGATCGGCCCGACCCAGCAGACGCCCTGCGACCAGGAGCGCGGCTGTGGGTCCGTCTTGCCATCGGCCTTCCCCGGGGGTGACCCTGCGCTCGACCACACGCCCACCGACGACAACGGTGTGGGCGGGGTGGTGATCGGCGGGATCATCGAGCAGGTGATCCACCCGTTCTCCTACCTCGAGAGCCCGCCCTTCGACGGCAACGCCGTGCCCGGGCCGCTGGTGCTCAGCTACTACCGCTGGCTCAACAGCGACTACACGCCCTACATCGAGAACCGGGTGGAGGTGTTCGATGGCACGGCGTGGGTGACGGTGTGGGCGTCCGGGCCGTCGCCGGCGGTGGCCGATGCGCCGTGGAGCATGGTCGCCAAGATGCCCGGGCTGGGGTGGACGTATCAGGAGTTCGACGTGACTCCGTTCAAGAACCCGCAGATGCGGGTGCGCTTCGGGTTCAACGTGGACTCCGAGGGGGTGTATCCGGCGCCGGGGTGGAACGTGGACGACGTGCGGGTGGCGGCGGCCGGCTGCCCGCCACAGATGTGAGGGGCGAGCCAGGGCCCATCGGATGACGGTCTTGGCTCGTCAGGGGTCAGGGACGTCATGGACAGGAGGGGATGGGCTCGCCTTCGCAGTAGTCGACGTGGGTGACGCCGTCTTCGCAGCGGACCACCCAGCACGCGCGGCCGAGGTGGAAGGTGTCGAAGGTGTTCACCTCGCCGTCGCGTTCGAAGGACATGGTGCAGTCGTCGTCGATGGTGGCACGGAGGGACTGGAGATCGGTCCGCGCGAGGAAGCGCAAGGAGTCTTCGCCCTCGCCCGGGGTCAGCTCGATCCACGGGCCGGGAAGTGAGGTCCAGCGCCACTGGATGACGCGCGTGCCGGCCGACACCGAGCAGGATTCGTACGTCATCGTTCCCGTGCCATCGGGTCGGAATTCCACATTGGCAAGGGTACCTCCACTCCCGTCGTATCCCTCGCCGCCGAAGGGGGTGAAGCCATTCTCGTTGTGGAACACGCCGGCGAGGAAGCGAGCGTCGTCGTCTTCGCTCGTCGTGGAGGTGAGGTCGTCGCTGGATGTGAGCGCGGTGGAGGAGGTCTCGAGGCCGGTGGAGGTGTCGTCGTCGCCGATGGGGGCGCGGTCGTTGCACTGGCAGCTGGCGTCGAGGAGGGCAAGAGCGAGACCAAGAAGAGAGGTGGGTCGTAGACCGTTCATCGCAGGTTCCTCGTGCGGCGTCGGCCGAGGCCGAAGAGGAGGGCCAACGGGCCAAGTCTACCCATGGGGGAGTCTTCGTTGCTGCGACAACCACAGCCTCCCCCGTCGGTGGACCCTGCGGAGGACGTCTCCGAGGCGCCGTCACTGCCGACGGTGGTGTCTTCGAGGCCCATGGTGGTATCGAGCCCTCCTTCTAGGCATTGGCTGGAGTCGAATTGGCATGTCTCAGGATCGCAGAGTAACGTGCCGTCCGTGAAGGGAGGCAGATCCGCGCAGCCGATCATCGCCCAGTCCATGCCATCGCAGGCCTCGCTGCCCTCGCGGACGCCGTTGCCGCACGTCTCGCAGACGACAGGTATCGGCTCTGCGCAATCGCGTAATCCATGGGCACACGCGACGGCGTTGAACTGGTCGTAGGCGCTAGGACCATACGTACAGGCGATGTAGGATGCCATACCATCGAAGAGCTGCTGATAGGTGAGCGGGTCGAGGCGCAGGGAGTAGAGGAGCGCGGGTAACATGGCCTCAGCTGGCTCGAGCCCCAGGGGCCAGGTCACACTCTGGCAGTCGAGAGGGTCCGCAGGATCACACTGTCGACCATTGAGTAGCTGCCACCATGCCTGCATGACGCTATGGGTGTCATATCCAGGCGAGGAATGGCACAGGCCGGTGGGGACCTGACGCTGGAATCCCGTGGTGGGGCAATCAGCTGGTGCGACGACGATGCAGTTGGCATCGATGGCCGGATCACAGCACTCCAACCAGAATCCCGGGTCCATGGGCTTGTCACAATAGGCGCTCGGCTTGGAGCAAGCGCCGGGACGAGAGAATTCGCTGGTGTCCTCGCCAGGAGGGAGACACGCTCCCGGATCCCATGGCTTGCTGCCGTTGCGCGAGAAGGCGTCGATGATCCCGCAGTACTCGAAATCAGCGACGGGGAAGCCGAGCGACCACATGACCATACCGACCAGTTGAGGGATGGTCTCAGCCAGCGGAATCGCCTCATCGCTGGTGTCTTCGATGCACTCGGATACACAGGCGCCGCCACACTCCGGGGCGATGTCGGCGGTAATTCCAGGGCCAACGAAGAGATCGACGAGGTGCCCGAATTCATGGGTGAGAGTGGTCATGTCCGTACCCGGCGGGGGCATGAGGATATGACCCGTGACCTCCGGCCCGGATGCTCCCATCGGTGAGTGAACGACTTCGGGGAAGCTCAGGCCTTCCAGGCTGTCGATGCCGTACCCGTTCGGTGAGGCACAGGCAACCGCGCTGGCGCTCTTGCAATCCGCGCCGACCGCATTCACGAACGCCAGCATTCGCGGCGCGAAGGTTCCCGGCGGCGTAGGGCTCGGGGTGCCCGGTGGCATGAAGTACACCGGATACGCGGAGTCCCAGCGCTTGGTGCCGGAGAGCGGATCGGTCAGGTGGGTGTCGACTTCGGCGTACCAGCCGTGCAGGAGGTGGTGCGCGAGCTGTGCGCTCAGGCCGGGGCCCTCGGTGGCCATGAACTCCCCGGCGGGATCGAGGACACGTGTGGCGACGGTATGGAGGTTGGCGAGCGGGCCTCCGTTCATGTCGAGCACGACCACCGCTTCGGTGGCGAGCTGCACCTCGCCGCTGATGTCGTCGATCGAGCCGAGCAGGGGCTGGCCGTCGAACCGGGTGGTCTCCACGCTGATGAAGGGCATGGCGGGGTCCGAGGCCGGGTTGGCGGTACGGACCTGGATGGCTTGGGTGTTGGCCAAATCGCTTACCTGGGATCGACGATAGCTCAGCAGCGGGAGCAGCGGGCCGGGAGCGGAGCGATCGGCATCGACGATCGCACGCCCCAGGGAGTGGCCGGCGGTGTGGCGGGCCTGGGTCATCCACGCGACGGTGCGAGCTTCGGGCAGCGCAACGAGCGCTGGAGGGGCGCCGACGGGGGGCGCCGACGGGGGTCGCAGCCGGGGCGAGGGCTTGGGGTGGAGCCGCTTCGGCGAGTTGGACGGTAGCGGGCGACGGGTCGAGATCGCAAGCGGAGCAGGCCAGTAGTCCCGCGACGACGTGAACGGTGAGGTGTGGCGATCGAGGCATACCCGAAGGGATCAGCATACCACCGAGGGGCGCGGGCCAGCGACGATCGTAGGACGCGAGGGCGAGTATCGGAGAGTCTGGCCCGAAGGGGACACGTGCCGGAACGGAATCGCTCCGCTCTACCCGACCCCTTCCCCCTCGCCCCCCTTCGCCTCAGCGCTCCCCGCCACCCCCGTCACCAGCACATAATGCTTCCCCGTCACGTACACCTTTCGCCGGTGCTGATGCAGATACCGGCGGTAGAACGCCACGCTCTTCACCAACAGCGATAGATCCGGCTGCGAGAAATTCTTCATCTTCGCCCCATGCACCACCTCGCCGTCGCGGTAGCTACAGTTCGGCACCCCGATCACCACCCCGCCGCGGGCCCGCAGCCGCTCCTGCACCACGTGGCGCAGCACCGCCCGATCGTCCACCCCGGGGCTGTGCAGCGTGCCGATGCTCAGCACCAGATCGAAGCGCTCCCCCAGGTCTAGCTGCGGCAGCGCGCCGAGATCCGCCCGCACGAACCGATGCCGCGCGTCGCCGAGGCGCTCGGCGGCCACCCGCAGCGCCGACGCGCTGTGGTCCACCCCCACGAACGTGGCCGCCCGCAGCTCGGGCCGCAGCTCCATCATCAAGGCCAGCTCGTCGCCCGTGTTCACCCCCAGGTCGAGCACCCGCGGGGCGGCGGGCAGCCCCACGCGCTCGAGCGCATCGGCGAGGTCGAGCACGAAGCCCGGGTCCTCGGCCTTGGAGATCCGCTGGTACCCCGACCCCGCCCCGTAGCGCTCGGTCGGATCGTCGCCGTCGCCCCGCGCCCACCCGGGCTCGGGGCCGAGCTTCGTGAACGTCAGCACCACCCGCCCCGCCGCCGCCGCGGGCCGCGGGGTGTGCAGCCGCAGCCCCAGCCGCTCGGCCAGATCCACCCAGGTGCGAAACGGGCGGTGCACCAGCGCCTCGCCGCCCACCGCCACCGGCTGCCCCGCGTACCGCCCCGCGCCCCGGTCGGGATCGGCCACCGTCAGCTCGAGGGTGGTCGCCCCCGCGTCGAGCTGCTGCCGCAGCATGGACACGAGGGTGACCAGCGAGGCCCGGGCCGGGTCGATGCGCATGTCCGGCATTGAACGGCAGTCGACGGGACGTGCCCATGACCGTGTTCGTGTCACCTTCCCTTGCAAACCCCGTCGTTGGGGCTATAGCAGGGGCGACGTGGGCGTCGTTCGTTGAGTCAGGTGAAATAACAAATGGGTAAGTCATTGATCTCCAAGGGAAACCATGAGTCCCTCATCCGCGCGATCCTCGCGATGGCGCTGGGCTGCGCCCCGGCGTGCAGCGACGAGATCGACCCGGGGGAGCTGGTGCAGCTCGACCGGCAGCCCACCGAGCGCTTCCCGCTGGGCTCCACCTTCTACCTGCCAGCCCCGGCCGAGGGGCAGTGGGTGCTCGCCGAGGCCCCGGCGGGCAACGCCAACGCGGTCGTCGCGGGCACCGATGGCTACGCCCGCTTCACCCCGGTGGTGGCCGGCGCGTACGCGTTCGAGATCCCCGACACCGACCACCGCGCGGCGCTGACGGTGGTCGACGAGGTGCCCTACGAGCAGCTCAACTACTACCCCACCACGTCGATGGCGATGGTGGAGGGCGAGCTGTGGGTCACGAACGTGTTCGACCCCCACGTGAGCCGCGTGGACCCGGGCAGCGGCGCGGTGCTGGGCACGATCGCGGTCGGCCCCTGGCCCACCTCGATCGCCTACGCGCCCGACCACGGCGTGGTGCTGGTGGCCCACGAGGCGGGCGACACGGTGGGCTTCGTCGACCAGGCCGAGGGCCGGCTGGTCGACGCGCTGTGGGTGGGCGACGAGCCGGCCCAAATCATGCTGTCGCCCGACGGCGCGCGGGCCTACGTGAGCCTGTCCACCGAGAACGCGGTGGTGGTGGTCGACGTGGCCGCCCGCGCGGTGGTGGACCGGATCGCCACCAACCCCGACCCCGGCGTGATGGCGCTGTCGCCCGACGGCACCACGCTGTACGTGGCCAGCTACCGCTCGGCGGTGAGCTCTCGGCAGCAGTACGGCAACGACCCGCGCAACGACATGTTCGACATCGCGGTGATCGACACCGCCTCGGGCGAGATCACCGGCTACATCGCCGACGTGGGCGCGACGATCGGCGGGCTGGCGCTGGCCGGCGATCGCCTCTACGTGGCCACCACCCGCGTGGTGGTGGAGGAGCTGACCGGCCAAGAGGGCATGACCGCGTTCCGCCACACGGTGGCCGCCTACGAGACCGGGCGGCTGACGGAGCTGGCCGCGGTCGACCTCGGCCGCCAGCCCAGCTCGGGCGGCTGGGCGGTGCGCCCGTTCGGGCTGGCGCTGGCCGGCGGCACGCTGTGGGTGGCCACCGAGGGCTCCGACCTCGTGGTGGGCCTCGATCCCGACTCCCTGGCCGAGACCGCCCGCTTCCCCGCCGAGGGCCGGCCGCGCGGGGTGCTGGCCGCGGACGATCGGCTGTTCGTGCACGGGGCGCAGGCCTACCGGGTCACCCTCGCCGGGGTCGACGGCACGGTCACCGGCTCCGCCCAGCTGTCCGGCGACCCGCGCCCGGCGGGCGTGGCCGAGGGCCAGCGGCTGTACACCGGCACCGGCGACGGGTTCGGGGTCAACCACAGCTGCGCCGACTGCCACGTCGACGGGCTGACCGACGGCAACCTGTGGCGGGCGGGCTTCGCCTCCTCGGTCAGCCGCCCCATGTTCTGGATGGAGGGCACCGATCCGATCGGCTGGGAGGGCGACGGCGAGGAGCTGTACTCCTACCTCTACGGCAGCCCCCGGCCCACGATCGGGGTGAACCTCACCAACGAGGTCCACGACGCCTTCTACGACTACCTCGCGGCCCTGGTGCCCCCGCCCCCCGCCAACGGCCTCACCCGCCGCGACGGCGCGCAGACCGAGGAGGCCGAGCGCGGCGAGGCGCTGTTCCGGGGCAAGGCCGCCTGCACCGGCTGCCACGTGGGCTCGCTGACCACCGGGGGCCTGCTCCTGCCCGGGGGCGGCACCCAAGACGATCACCCGATCGTCGTCCCCAGCCTCGTGGGCGCCTACCGGCACACCTTCTGGCTGGTCGACGGCGCGGCGCGGACGCTCGAGGAGGCGGTCGAAGCCATGCTGCCGCTTTCGGGCTCCACCCTCGACGACGGCGAGATCGCCGACGTGGCCCGCTACCTCGGCGAGCTGACCGCGCGCGAGTTCTTCGTGCTGCAATCGTGGCCCCAGGCGGGCGAGGAGCACGTCAGCCCCGCCGGCCCGCTGCGGCTGGCCCTGTCCCACCCGGTGTTCGATCACCCCGACAACCTCGCGCGGCTCGAGCTGCGCGACGCGGGCGGGGCGGTGGTGCCCGCCACGCTCGAGGTCGACGGCCGCCGGATCACCGTCACCCCCCAAGCGCCGCTCGAGCCCGGGGCCGACTACGCGCTGCACCTCGCCGAGGGCTTCGAAGCCTTCGACCAGGCCACCCTCGACGCCGAGGCGGTGGTGCCGTTCACCGTGGCGGAGTCGCCCGGCCTGCGCCTCGAGGGCGACTACGTGCTGCGGGTGGAGCACCCGGTGCTCGACCCCGTGGCGGGGGCGTACGATCCCTCCACCACGCTCCCGGTAGAGCGGCCGATCTCCGCGGTGCCCACCGACTGGGGCGCGGTGCTGACCCACCCGGTCACCGAGGGCTACGTGGCGCAGTACGACGTGGTCGTCGACGGCGACGTGGCTCACCTGCCGCCGTTCGTGATCCCCATCCAGGGCGGCTCGAGCCTGATCTTCAACCGCAGCTTCTCCACCACGCTGCCCCTGCGCGACGACGACGGCGACGGCGTGGCCGACGGGGGCGAGGGCACGCTGATGTTCCGCAGCCCGGGGCTGGAGGCGACCGACGTGCGCTGGACGATCGCCCGGCCCAGCGACGAGCCCACCGGGTGCAGCGGCCAGGAGGGCACCAACCCGGTCGAGCTGATGCTCGGCGACGGGGGCGAGCCCACCGTCGACTGGGATCCCTCGCTGGAGGCCCTGGGCTACTTCGTGACCGACGCCGACGCCATGCCGCCGGCCGGCCCCGGCCCGGTCACCGGCGGTGAGGCCTACTGGGCGCTGTCCACCGCGGCGTTCCCCGCCGGCTTCGCGGGCCCGGTGGCCTACGGCGAGCTGCCCGAGGGGGCCACCGACGTCAGCGCCGACAGCGAGGCCCCCGAGGGCGGCGCGGCGCTGCCGGCCGGCAGCTGCGTGAAGGTCACGGTGACCTTCACCGACTTCACCACCACCGTGCTGCGCTACGAGACGCCCGCGGGCTGACCCAAGGCCGGCCCACGGCGTCGACGAGCCTCACTCGAACAGGGCCGCGACGTCCAACGAGAACCGTAGCGCGAAGGCCTGGGGCCGTCGACGCGGGCGTCGGATCCCGACCTGGAGCACCCGCCCCCGTAGAGCGCGTGGCCGCCTCAGTCGAACAGCGCCGCGATCCGAGCGTGCTGCGCCTCGGCGTCGTGGTACCCGATGTCCATCAGCGCCTGCACGTAGTCGCGGTCGAACAGCACGTAGCTGGCCAGGTCGTTCTCGGGCACTTCGTCGCCCATCATCGAGCGCCGCATCCACCGGGCCATCACCCCGCGGTAGCGGGCCAGGTTGGTCTTGCGGATCACCTGGTGCGCCACCTCGCCCAGGTTCTGGCTGGGCCGGATGAGCAGCACCTCCATCTGCTCGTAGGCCCGACCCTTGCGGCTGTCCGTCGCCTCGCCGAGCCTCTCACCGAAGTCGTCGCCGTACAGGCGCATGCCCGCGTCGATGAGCCGGTTGGTGCCCTCGATCCGGCGCAGGTCGGCCTCGAGCTTGTCGAGCATCAGCGCGTCGAGCATCTTGCCGGCCATGAACACCGCGGTGGGGAACACCTCCGACGCCTTGCGACGCGCCCGCTCGAGCCGGGCGGGGTGATCGGAGTGGCGCAGCCCGATCACCAAGAGCCGATTGGACCCCAGCCGCATCGCCGGCCGCACCGGCGTGTTCTGCCGCAGGCTGCCGTCCACGTAGAACCGCCCGTTCACCCGCACCGCCGGGAACAGCACCGGGATGGCGGCCGAGGCCAGCGTATGCGAGGCCCCGATCGTGGTGTACTCGGCCGCCTGCCCCGGGTCGCTGGGCCACACCGGCAGCTGCCCGGAGTGGGTCTGCACGAACACCGTGGTCTTGCCCGTGGCCAGCTCCGTGGCGCTGCACGCAAAGCCGTGCAGGTGGCCGCGCTCGAGGTTCACCCGCAGGCCCTTCCACGGGATCTGCTGGCGCACGAACGCCTGGATGTAGCCGGTGTCGACCAAGCCCCCGATCGTCTCCTCGTGGGCCTCGAGGGGCTTGTCGCGCCCGAACAGCACCTGGGGCATCTGCCGCATCTGCGACCAGCCGAAGCGGTACATGCGGTCGAGGTGCATCTCCGACCACACCCGCGCGAGCGGCCGCACCTGGGCGCGCGGGCGGTCGATGGTGGCCGCGAGGTACGAGCCGTTGATGGCCCCCACGCTGCTGCCGGTGATCGCGTGGAAGGTGCAGCGCTTCTTGATCCGCTCCCGGATGTAGCGCAGCACCCCCACCTCGTATGCCCCGCGGGCGCCTCCGCCGGAGAGCACCAGCCCCACGCGGGGCGCCTCGTTGGGGTCGGGCGTCACGAAGGGTTGCGGCCTTGGCGGCGGGTGGGCAGCGCGCTCAGAACCCGATGGGGAAGCACTCGCACGCCCCGTCGCGGCAGCTGGCGGGCGGGGTGGGGTGACCGTTCTGGATGCTGATCGACTCGCCGTTGGGCAGCCGGGTGGCCGAGGGCGGGTACTGGTGCACCAGCCGCTCGATCGTGTCGTCGTCGCTGGGGTCTCGGGCCAGCTCGGCCGCGTCCTCGTTGGAGAGGAACGGCACCTCCAGGCGCATGGTGCCGCGGATCGGCCCGTTGCTGGTCTCGGTGGCCAGCTGGAACTCCACGTCGGTGTCGTAGACGCACGCGCTCTCGTCGAACGAGCCGAACGCGTCGGGCGGGCAGGCCTGGCCCGAGGTGGTCATCCACATCAGGGCCAGCGCGTCGCAGCTGCTGCCCACGCACTGGAACGTGTGGCGGAACTCGAACGACGACACGGACAGGCACGGGTGCACGCACGGGCGCATCAGCACCGGCATGCTCGCGCCCGACTCCACCCGCGTGGGCAGGCAGATCTCCCCGCGGTGGAACGGCACGATCTCGCCGGTGAATTCGGCCGGCGCCGGGGTGCGGGTGGCGGTGGTGTTCAGCTCGGCGGCGATGCACGCGTTGGCCACCATGTCGCAGGCCTCCCCGCGCGCGCAGTCGAGGTCCTCGCCGCAGCCGCCGTCGTCGGCTCGGGGGGCGCACGCCATGGCTCCGGCCATCACCCCCAGCACCATGCCCAGCCCCGCCCGTCCGATGATTCGCCGCTCCATGTCCGTCCTCGCCTCTTCCTCGTTCCGCCGCGTGACGAAAGTCCGCTCCAGTCTACGCCATGCGTGCCCACGCCCGCCAAGCACCGTTCGGAGGGCGCCTCGGGGGGCGCAGGAGGCACCGGACACGAGTTTGCCGGCACCGGGGCCGGTATGGCAGCGTGCCCGCAGCGCGCGGCTGGGGACCCAGGGGAGGGCAGGTCGAGCGCTCACGCGATTACGTACGCAGGAATGAGGATAGGGTCGGCCGCCCGGCGGGCGCTCAGCCGGTGGTGGCGACCAGCGTGGCGAGGTCGCCGTTGGCGTCCATCTCGCGCACGATGTCGCAGCCGCCCACGAACTCGCCGTCGACGTACAGCTGGGGGATCGTCGGCCAATCGGCGTACTGCTTGATCCCCTCCCGCACCGCCTGGTCCGACAGCACGTTGAAGTGGTGGAAGGCCGCCCCGTGCTTCTTGAGCACGTCGACCACCGCGGCCGAGAAGCCGCACTGCGGGAAGGTGGGGTTGCCCTTCATGAAGAGCATGACCCGGTTGCCCTTCACGAGCGTGTCGATGAACTTGCGGGTGTGGTCGTCGAGCATGGGAATCGCCGATTGCTGACGTAACGTTAGATAATTCCGGCCCGGCAGTTCAAGCCCGACGAACGTTTGCTGCTCGTTGGCGCGTGTGGGCGGGGTGAGCGATGGTGTCCGCCGCGAGCACGACGCGATGCAGCAACGAAGCGTGAAAGACGCAGTCCTGGGGGGCCGCTGGTCCCGTCGAGCGTGGATGGCCGGCCTCGGAGGGGCCTCGGCCCTGGCCGCGGGCGCGCTCATGGCGCCGCAGGTGGCCCGGGCCGATCGCTACGGGCCCGCCGACGGCACCCGCATCCTCATCATCGGCGACAGCATGATCGCGGGCGGCCTGGGCCTGTTCCTCGCCCGCGCCCTCGGGGAGGAGCACGGCTACCACGTGCAGCGCCGCGGCAAGAGCAGCACGGGGCTCGCGCGCCCCGACTTCTACGACTGGGAGGCGCAGGCCCGGCAGATCGTGGGCGACGAGCCCTACGACGCCACCGTGGTGATGTTCGGCGGCAACGACGTGCAGGGGCTGAACATGGGCCGCGGCAAGTGGATCCGCTGGCCCGAGGAGGGCTGGAACGAGGAGTACGCCCGGCGGGTGGCCGCGCTGTACGACATCGTGGCCCCCGACCAGCAGCAGGTGTTCTGGGTGGGCATGCCGGTGATGAAGGCCCCCGACTTCCAAGAGCGCGTCCGACGGATCAACACCATCGTCCGCGCGGAGATGGCCATCCGACGCAACGCGGAGTTCGTCGACATCTGGTCGCTGCTCGCCGACGAGCAGGGCCACTACGCCGACCACCTGTCGCTGGTCCCGCCCGGCGAGGAGGGCGGCGAGTCGCCGAGCCCGCGCCCGGTCCAGGTCCGCGCCGGCGACGGCGTGCACCTCACGGTCTCGGGCGCGCGCCACGTCGCCGCCCATCTCCAGCGGGTGATCCACACCGAGATGTCGGCCCGCGCTCCGCGCTGACATCGCGCCCTTTCGGGCCCCCGGGCCGAGCTGCGCCACTTGCGCCGTTGCTCCTGGTGGTGAGGGGGCGTTCGTGCGAGAGTGGCCGCCGTTTTGGCGGAGCCCAAGCCACTCCGCAGCCAGGAGGCGCTCAGTCACCGCTGGATCCGCTGGGTCCTGCTGCGTCACCGCGCCATCTTGCTCGTGGCGGCCCTGATCACCGTGGTCGCCGGCTTCTTTGCCGCTCGGCTGGAGATCAACAGCGATCTGCGCGTGCTGCTGCCGCCCGATCACACCGTGGTCCGCAGCCTCGAGCGCATCGAGTCGACCTTCGGCAGCACCAACAGCGTGAACGTGGTGGCCAAGGGCGGCACGGCCGAGGCCCGGCACGCCTTCACCGACGCGCTGGAGGCCCAGATCGAGGGGCATCCGCTGTTCCGCGACGTGGACCACGGGCTGCCCAGCGGATTCTTCGCCGAGCGCGCGCTCTACTACCTCTCCGAGGCCGAGCTCGACGAGCTGAAGCAGCGGGTGGACGCCTGGACCCACTACCAGCTGTGCACGGCCGAGCCCGACGCGTGCCTGACCGAGCCCGAGGCCGACGCGCCGGAGCGGCTGCGGGCGTTCATCGACGACAAGCGCGAGCGCTCCTTGGAGCGCACCGGGCTCGGCGAGCGCTACGAGCGGGAGGGCCTGGACGTAGAGGTGATGCTCGTGCACCCCTACGAGGCCGCCAATGAGCTGACGGTGGCCCAGGAGGTCACCGCCGAGTCTCGCGCGCTGGCCCTCGAGGTCTTCGAGCGGCCCGACGCCCCCTGGGCCGGCACCGGCATGACCTACAACGTGGTCGGGCCCTACGTCACCAAGGCCGACGAGCAGGTCACCGTGCTGCGCGACATGGTGCGCAGCGGGCTGTTCGCCTTCGTGGGGGTGGTGGCGATCCTCTACTTCCTGTTCCGGTCGAACCGGGCGGTGGTGGTGCTGCTGGTGCCCCTGCTGTGCGGCGTGATCTGGTCGCTGGCCGCCACCCAGGTGGTGCTGGGCCACCTCAACGTCATGACCAGCACCATCTCCACGGTGGTGATGGGGATGGGGATCGACGCGGGGATCCACTTCTTCAGCCGGGCCAAGCGGGCCCGGGTGGATCACGACGACGGCGAGGCCATCTTCCAGGCCTTCGACGGGCTGGTGGTGCCGCTGCTGGTGGCCTCCAGCACCACCATCGGCGCGTTCTCCAGCATGGCCATCTCCGACTTCCCGGCCTTCCGCGAGTTCGGAATCATCGCCGCGATGGGGGTGGCGCTGTGCCTGCTGTCGATGGTCACCGTGCTGCCCGCGCTGTGCTACCTGGTGGGCATCAAGCGACACGAGGTGCGCGGGCCGGTCCGGGAGTACGGCACGGCCACCCGCTGGGTGCTCGCCCGCCCGGGGCTGTTGTTCGCGGGCCTGATGGTCGTGAGCGTGCTGGCCACCCTCGGCGTGCGGAACGTGAAGTTCGAGTACAACGCGCGCAAGCTCCAGTCCGACTACGCCCGCGTGCACACCGAGCCCGACGCCAAGCTCATCTCCGAGGTGTTCGGCAAGGACATCCACGCCAGCGTGCTGGTGCGGCCCACGCTGGAGCAGGCCCGCGCCACGCTGGAGCTGGCGCGGACGCGACACGAGGCGCGGGGCGACGACACCACCGTGGCCGACCTGTTCGGGGCGCCCGATCTGCTGCCCGATCCCGAGATCGACATGCGGGAGCGGACCCAGTGGATCCGCCGGTTCAAGGCGGAGCACGGCGATCTGCTCGACCACCTGCGCGAGCGCGCCGGCCTGCCCCCGCGGCCCCGCAAGGACGGCGAGGCGGACGAGGACTGGGAGGACTGGGGCAGCGGCGGCGAGCCGGCTGCGGCCGGGGGCGACGCGACCCCGGCGGAGATCCAGGCCGGCGACGACTGGGACGCCTGGGACGGCAGCGACGGCAGCGACGGCAGCGAGCCGGCCGAGCCCGCGCCGGGTCCCGACATCGAGGTGGGAGACGACTGGGACGCCTGGGATGGTAGCGACGGCAGCGAGCCGGCCGAGGCCCCGACGGCTCCGGCTCCGGCCCCGGGTCCGGCCGAGGGTGATGCGCAGGACGAGCCCGCGCCGGCCGAGGGTGACGCGAAGGGCGAGCCTACCCCGGCCGATGCGCCGGCGGTCGAGGACGACGAGGCCGCTGCCGATGCGCCCTCCCCCGCCGCGGCCGACTCCGAGGGTGACGAGGACCAGGAGCTGACGGCCGAGGACGCGGAGCTGCTGCTGGAGATGCTCGACGCCCGGCCGTTCACCGTCGACGACCTGCCCAAGGTCTTGCTCGACAAGGTCCGCGCCTCCGATGGCTCCTACGGCCTGTTCGCCTACCCGGCGTTCGACGTGGCCGACATGGAGACCGGCATCGAGTTCATGGAGGAGACCTCCACCTACCTCGAGGACTCCGACGGCGTGGTGTTCGTGGGCGAGGCGGTGGTCTACGCGGCGATGTTCCTCATGCTCCGCGAGGAAGCCCCGGTGGTGCTGGCGATGGCGGCCGGGCTCATCGCCCTGCTGGTGTTCTGGCAGCTGCGCTCGCTGGCGCTGATGCTGATGACGCTGGTCCCCCTGCTGCTGGCCATGTGGTGGCTGCTGGGCGTAATGGGCACCGTCGACCTGCGCTTCACCCTGTTCAACCTCCCCATGCTGCCCGCGATCTTGGGCATCGGGGTCGACAACGGGGTCTATCTCACCGATCGGATCCGCCGCTCCGAGGCCACCTTCGACGGCCTCGCCGGCGCTCTGCAGGAGACGGGCGGGGCGATCCTCGCGGCCACGGCCACCACCGCGATCGGCTTCGCCGCGTTCATGGTCGCCGACTCGGGCGGGGTGCGGGGGATCGGCAGCCTGGCCGTGCTCGGCATCGTGCTCGCCGCGCTCGCGGCCCTGCTGGTCCTGCCCACGCTGACCGCGCTCCTTCAGCGACGTCGGTGGCGCTAGCAGACCCGGCCCGGAGGCCTGTTCCTGGATCCTGGACGTACGAGCCCAACGGCCGGAGGCGCTGGCGTCGAGCCCATGGTCCGTTCGGGCCGTTGTGCCCCGAACGACCCTAGTGCGATCGTGCAGGTCGAGCGCGTTCACTCGACCGTGTCATGGACGAACTAGCGGCAAGGCGAACGCCCTCCTTGGTCGTGGGCGTAGGTGCTTCGGCGGGAGGGCTGGAGGCGTACAAGGAACTGCTGTCGGTGCTGCCGGATCGGACCGGCATGGCCTACATCTTGGTGCAGCACCTCGATCCGCGGCACAAGAGCCTGCTGGCCGAGCTGCTGGCGCCGCGCACGGGCATGCGGGTGGTCGAGGCGCAGCACGAGGCGGTCATCGAGGCCGACACGGTGTACGTGATCACCCCCAACACCGAGCTGTCGGTTCGAGGCGGGCGGATCGAGCTGGACATGTCGGTGGTGCGGCGGGGCGCTCGGCTGTCGGTCGATCACTTGTTCCGCTCGCTGGCGCGGGAGTACGGGCCGCGGTCGGTGGGCCTGGTGCTGTCGGGGGCGGGCAGCGACGGCGCGGCGGGGCTGCGGGAGATCAAGGAGGTGGGGGGCCTGCGGATCGCCCAAGAGCCCTCCACCGCGTCGCAGCCGGGCATGCCCCAGAGCGCGATCGCAGCGGGGCTGGTCGAGCTGGTGCTGGAGATCTCCGAGATCCCGGCCGCGCTGCAGCGCTTCGAGCAACTGCCCGCCATCGCCCACACCTTCCTGCCCTCCTCCGAGAAGTCCTCTCCCGACGCCGACGAGGTCACCTCGCTGCCCGAGCCCGCGCTCGATCAGATCGTGAACATCCTGCGCAAGTCCCAGGGCTTCGACGCGAGCGTGTACCGGGTGGCCACGCTCGAGCGCCGGATCCTGCGGCGCATGATGCTGTCGGGCTACGAGGACATCGATCGCTACATCGAGGCCCTCGGCCAGGAGCCCGAGCACCAGCGGGCGATGGTCCGCGACCTGCTCATCAGCGTGACCAAGTTCTTTCGCGACCAGGGGGCGTTCGAGGCGATCCGCAGCATGATCGTGCGGCCGCTCATCGAGTCGCTGTCGCCCGACATCACCCTGCGGGTGTGGGTGCCGGGCTGCGCCACGGGCGAGGAGGCCTACTCGCTGGCGATGGAGTTCCTCGACGAGATCGACCGCCAGGAGCGGCGGATCTCCTTGCAGATCTTCGCCACCGACGTCGATCGAGAGGCGCTGTCGGTGGCGCGCGCGGGCATCTACTCGCGGCTCATCGCCGACTCGGTCCCGCCGCATCGGCTCGACAAGTACTTCTTGGG
>JGI12210J13797_10631720_pt1 | contig 19963 bp, 10 predicted proteins | sample ElkSlonscriptome_3_FD_13797 | JGI IMG/M metagenome (IMG submission 13797)
GGCTGACGGCGCCGCTCGCCGGGACCATCGTCCGCCGGCCGGCGGTGGTGGGCGTGCTCGCGACCGAGAGCACCTCGCTGGCAACCGTGGCCGACACCTCGGTGATGTGGGTGCTCTGCGACGTCCCGGAGCGGGACGCGGCCAGGGTGGCCGTGGGTCAGCCGATGCGGGTGACCATCGAGGGCGTGGAGGGCGAGCCGGTGACCGGTGAGATCACCTGGCTCAGCGCCGAGGTCGATCCGCGGACTCGTACGGTCGCCGCGCGCGCCGAGCTTCCCAACGAGGACGGAAACCTCCGTGCCAATCAGTTCGCTCGCGCTCGGATCGAGACCGGCCCGCCGCGCCGCGCTGTGGCCGTGCCTCGGGACGCCGTGCAGCGTGTTGGCGATCGGGAGGTGGTCTTCGTGCGCGAGAAGCCCGGCGTCTATCAGCCGCGCGTCGTCCGCCGTTACGGCGGCGGCGAGACGGTTCAGATCGAGGGTCAGGTGAAGGACGGCGATCCGGTGGTGACCACGGGCGCGGTCCTCCTCCGCACCGAGATCATGCCGGGAAGCATCGGTGCGGGGTGCTGTGAGGTCGAGCCGCGCGGGGATGGCTGATGCTCACGCGGCTCATCGATCTGTGCCTGAGGCACAGGCCCATCGTCTTGCTCGCTACCGCCGTGCTGGTGGTGGTGGGCCTAGCGAGCCTTCAGCGGCTGCCATTCGACGCCTTTCCCGACACCACACCGGTGCAGGTGCAAGTGAACACCCCCGCCCCCGCCCTCTCCCCTCTGGAGATCGAGCGGCAGATCTCCTTCCCCGTCGAGCAGGCCATCTCCGGGCTGCCGGGCCTGGTCGAGGTGCGGAGCATCTCGAAGTTCGGCTTTTCGCAGGTCACCGCCATCTTCGACGACGAGACGGACATCTACCTCGCGAGACAGGTGGTGAGCGAGCGGCTCGCGGCCGTCGACATGCCGGCGGGAGGAAGTCGGCCGGCGCTCGGACCGGTGGCCACGGGGCTCGGCGAGGTCTTCCAGTACCTGGTGCAGAGCGAGACGCTGAACACCCGCGAGCTGCGCACGCTCCATCATTGGGTCATTCGACCGCAGATGGTGCAAGTGCCGGGCGTGGCGGAGATCAACACCTGGGGCGGCTACGAGAAGCAGTACCACGTCGTCGTCGACCCCCAGCGCTTGGTCAAACACGAACTGACGCTCGACGACGTGGCGCGCCTTCTGCGGCGCGGCAACCGCAATGCCGGCGGCGGCGTCGTCGACGCGGCGGGGGAAGCGCAACTCATCCAGGGCCAAGGCCTGGTGGGCAGCGTCGAAGACCTCGAGGCGATGGTCGTCGCCACGGACAACGGCACGCCGATCCACCTCCACGACGTGGCCGAGGTTCGTATCGATCACGAGATCCGGCGCGGCGCGGCTACCGCCGAAGGGCGGGGCGAGGCCGTGCTCGGGCTCGGGTTCATGCTGATGGGCGAGAACAGTCGACACGTCACCCAGCGGCTCGAGGAGCGCCTCGAAGAGGTGCGACGCAGCCTCCCGGAGGAGGTGAAGGTGACGCCGGTCTACAGCCGGACCCAGCTCGTCGATCAGGTCCTCGCGACGGTGCGGAACAACCTGCTCGAGGGGGCGCTGTTGGTCATCGCCGTGCTCTTCGTCTTCCTCGGGAACTTGCGGGCGGGCTTCATCGTGGCGTTGGCCATCCCGCTCAGCATGCTTTTTGCTTTCAACGCCATGCTCCGCTTCGGCATCGCCGGCAGCCTGATGAGCCTTGGCGCGATCGACTTCGGGCTCGTCGTCGACAGCTCGGTGATCATGGTCGAGAACGCCGCGCGGCGGCTCGACGGGGATCGCTCCGACCGAACGATCCGTCAGGTGGTGCGCGACGCGGCCGTCGAGGTGCGCAAGCCCACCCTCTTCGGTGAGCTCATCGTCGCCATCGTGTACTTGCCCATCCTCGCCCTCGAAGGGGTGGAGGGGAAGCTGTTTCGCCCGATGGCGTTGACGGTAATCTTCGCCCTCGCCGGCTCGATGATCCTCTCGATGACCCTGATGCCGGTGCTCGCCAGCTACGCGCTGAAGCGAAGCCACGCCAACAAAGACAACCGCTTGGTGCGATGGCTCACCGGCGGCTACGGCAGGGTGTTGGGCTGGGCGCTCGACCGGCGCAAACTCATCCTCACCGTGGCTGCCCTCGCCGTGGCCGGATCGGCCGTCGTCGCCACCCGCCTCGGCTCGGAGTTCGTCCCGCGGTTGCGCGAGCAAGCCATCGTCATCAATACGGTGCGGATTGCGGGCGTGTCGCTCGACGAGTCGGTGCGCTACGGCACCAGGATCGAGCAGCGCCTGCTCGACCGCTTCCCGGACGAGATCGCCCACGTCTGGACGCGAACGGGGACGGCTGAGGTTGCAACCGATCCGATGGGCCTAGAGGTCTCGGATGTCTTCCTCACGCTGAAGCCGCGTGACGAATGGACCCGCGGCGAAACCCAGGACGAGTTGGTCGCGGCCATGAAGGCGGAGCTCGAAGGGATGCCCGGCATGCGTACCGTGTTTACCCAACCGATCGAGATGCGCGTCAACGAGATGATCGCCGGGGTCCGCTCGGACGTAGGGATCAAGCTCTTCGGAGACGACTTCGAGCAGCTGCGCGAAAGGGCCGACGCGATCCGCCGTGAGGTGGAGAGCATCCCCGGGGCCGCCGACGTCACCGTCGAGCAGCTGACCGGGCAGGCCATGCTCTCCATCCAAGTCAACCGCCAGGCCGCCGGCCGCTACGGGATCCCTGTCGGCGAGGTACTCGAGGTCATCGAGTCGCTCGGGACCCGCAAGCTCGGGGAGGTGGTCGAAGGGCAGCGTCGCTTCGATCTGGTCATGCGGCTCGGCGACGACGCGAAGAGCTCCGCCGAGCGCATCCGCGACGTGATGGTTCACAGCGCCGACGGCGCCCAGGTCCCCCTGTCGAGCGTCGCCGACATCTCCGTTGAGGAGGGCCCGTCGACCATCCAGCGCGAATGGGCCAAGCGGCGGGTCGTCGTCCAGGCGAACGTGCGCGGCCGCGACATCGGCTCCTTCGTCGAGGACGTGCGCGCCGCCCTCACCGAGGTGCCCCTGCCCGAGGGGTACTACACGACCCTCGGCGGTCAGTTCGAAAACCTCGAGCGCGCGCAGAAGCGCCTGATGGTCGTGGTTCCCATCGCTCTTTTGCTCGTCTTCTCGCTGCTCTACCTGACCTACGGCCGCTTCGCCGACGCGATCCGTGTGTTCACCGGCGTTCCCTTCGGGGCCGTAGGTGGGGTCCTCGCGCTCTGGATCCGCGACATCCCCTTCTCCATCTCCGCCGGGGTCGGCTTCATCGCGCTGTCCGGCGTGGCCGTGCTCGGCGACATGGTGCTCGTCTCTCGGGTCATGCAGCTGCTTGAGCGGGGACGAGAGCCTCTCGCAGCCATTCGGCACGCAGCAGAGACTCGCCTGAGGCCCGTGGTGATGACGGCAATGGTCGCCGCCCTCGGCTTCGTCCCGATGGCCCTCAACACAGGGGTGGGGGCCGAGGTCCAACGGCCGCTGGCCACCGTGGTCATCGGAGGCATGGTGACCTCCACGCTCGCCACCTTGCTCGTGCTGCCGGTGCTCTACGCGGTATTCGGAGCACGCCTCCCAGGATCGGAGTCTCGGCGGGGCGATCTGTTGCCCGCTCCTTCCACAGAGCCCCTGCCAGGAGAGTCATGACCGATCTCCCGGCCGTACCTCCGTCGTAAGTGGCGTGACCATGCGCGCCGCAGCGGCGGACGCGCGTGGGGACGGGATCGAGGACCCGAGCCCTTGACCTCGCCAAAGTGGCTGTTGTCGGACCCGTCCCGAAAAGCGAAGAGTCGTTCCCCGCAAGTGCTGAGAACGACTCTTCTTTACCGGAGCGGGATACGAGACTCGAACCCGCGACCCTCAGCTTGGGAAGCTGATGCTCTACCAACTGAGCTAATCCCGCGCGGCCTCGCCGAGGCGAGAGATCGGATGTAGCGGCCTGGCTCGGGGGTTTCAAGTCCATCGTGAACCCTGACAGCCGGATCGCGGTTCCGCGCGGTCCTGCGCGGTAGGGAGGGGCTCGGACGGGGATAGGCGTAGCCGAACAATCGCAGAGGTCGAGTGATTCTGAAGAGTTGGGTGCAGAGCAAGGGTGCGTAGAGGGGTTGGCGTGGGGGTTGCGAGGAGTTGAAGCGACACCACGAGAGGGAGCTGCACCGTGACCATTCGCCCTTCGACCATCGTATCGCTGATCCTCTTCGCCGCCGCGGGCGGGCTCGCCGGCTGCGCCAACCCCAACGGAGCTGACGTCGAGCGCTTCGACCAGGAGGGCAGCAACGAGCAGTCCCCCTCGAGCTGGAGCTCGGACGAGGTGCAGTTGACCGATCGCGATCGTGTCGTGGTGTTGCGCGGAGGCGAGCCCAACGTGGTGGTCGCGCTCGAGACCTGCGGGCGGCCCATCGTCGACGGCGGCACGATCGACCTCGGCATCGAGGACGCCGACGGGTGTGCGGCGAGGGTCATCTACTCCGAGATGGTTCATGACTGCGACAGCTGCGAGGGCCTCCGTGACGGCATCGTCGGCGATACGCTCAACGGCCTGTTCGTACCCGAGCACCGGTGGGGCAGCGTCTCCGGCAACGCCGTCATCAACCTCGACGCGGAGGCGGCCGACATCGTCATCGAGGCCGACATGCGGCCCTTGAGCATCTCGCTCGGCGAGAACACCGCGGAGGGCCGCTTCCGGCTCCGAAGCCACATCTTCATGGCCGACTTCGAGCCCTGAGCACGCAAGCGTCCGCTCAGACGTCGAGTCGGTCGCGCAGGCGTACCAAGCGGTAGATGAGCCGCGCCTTGCGCTCGCGCCAGGTGGCGGCGCGCTCGCGGGCCCGCTCCGGCCAAGTGGCCTTCGCGCTCACCAGCCAGCGACCGTCGCGCTGCACTTCCTTCACGGCCACCCTGAGCGCTCGGGCCGCGTGCCGCAGCCGCTCTAGGTCACCGTCGAACGGAAAGGGCTCCGTCTCCCATCGCCGACATCGCGCGTGCACCCCATCGGGGTGCTGGAGGATGAAATAGGTGCCCTTGGAGCCGAGGCGCTCACCGCACTCGACGCACCGGCCCACGCCGCCATCACGACCGTCCCAAGAACGCATCGGACAACTGTATATGTGTTCAGTGTTCTCGGCCAGTGATTCGTCGGGTGCGGCGGGGTTGGTAACGACGTATTCTAGGGCCGCATGCTTCAGCGCCTCGCCCTCGTGGCTCCGCTCGTTCTCCTGACCCTCGGTTGCACCAGCTCGGACGCGCCTCCCGATGGCGCTGGGCCGGTCACGGATCCGACGTTTTACGCAGACGTGAAGCCGCTGGTCGACGAGCACTGCGTGAGCTGCCACCAGCCGGGCCAGATCGGCGTGGGGGATCTCACCGATCCCGAGATCGTCGCTTCGCGGGCCGCGCTCATCAAGCAGCAGGTGAGCGACCGGATCATGCCGCCTTGGCTCGCCGATGGCGACTGCCGCGATTACGCGCAAGACGCCTCCCTGAGCGACGCCGAGATCGCCATCTTCACCCGCTGGGCCGACACCGGCGCGCCCCTCGGCGACCCGGCCGACGACGAGGGCGGCGCGCCCAACGCACCGGCCGAGCTGCCGCGAATCGACCACCGGATGCCGCTGCCGCAGCCCTACTCGCCGCGAACGGGCGTCGACGACGACTACCGCTGTTTCATCATCGACTGGCCCGAGACCGACGTCAGCTACGTGACCGGCTTCGGGGTTCGTCCGGGCAACGCGAGCACGGTGCACCACGTCATCGCTTACGTGGCCCCGCCGGGCGCGGTCGACCAGTTCGTCGCCCTCGACGCGGCAGAAGAGGGTCCGGGCTACACCTGCTACGGCGGGCCCGGGGGACAGGTCGGCGGGGCCTCCTTCTTCGGGACCTGGGCGCCAGGCACCCAAGACCTCGACTTCGCGGCCTATGGGGGCAACTCCGGTGTGCGCATGGAGCCGGGGAGCAAGGTGATCGTGCAGATGCATTACAACACGATTCCCTGGGACGGCGAGCCCGACCAAACCGAGATCGTGGTGAAGGTCGACGAGCAGGTCGACGTCGAGGGCAAGTTCGCGTTCGTGACCCATCCGGTCTGGGTCATCAACGACACCGCGATGGCCATCCCGGCCGGGGACCCCGAGGTGAAGCACGAGGCCATGGTCAACCCCGGCATGGTGGACGGCGGCGGCTTCACCCTCCGTGGGGTGGGAGCGCACATGCACACGCGTGGCACCTCCTTGCGCATGGACCGCGTGGGAGAGAACGACACCTGCCTGCTCGACGTGCCGCGCTGGGACTTCAACTGGCAGCTCGGCTACATCCTGAAGGACCCCGTTTCCTTCTCCGGTGACGAAGAGATTCGCATCGGTTGCACCTGGGACAACTCGCCCGAAAATCAGCCCAGCATCGACGGCATGCGGATGCCCCCTCAGACCCTCGGGTGGGGTGACGGCACCAATGACGAGATGTGTCTCGGCATCTTCTACGTCACCGTCGACTAGCGGCGCCTAGCTGCGCCGCACCGTGAGGACGGGGCAGGGGGCATGCCGCACCACGTGCTCGGACACGCTGCCGAGGAGGCTGCGGCGCAGGCCCCGGCGCCCGTGGGTGGCCACGACCAGGAGCTCGGGTTGGGTGCGCTTGGCGAAGGCCACCACGGCGTCGACCGGATCGTCGTCGTGCACGACCTCGCCCTTCAGCTCGGGGAGCTGACGGATCTTGCGTAGGCCCTCGAGACGCTTCTCGGCGTCTTCCTTCTCGGCCGCGTCGGCGACCACGTGCACCACGGTGAGCGGTACCCCGAAGGCGTGGGCGAGGCTCTCGCCGGCGTCGAGCGCGGGCTCGGCCCCGTCGGTGAGGTCGACGGCGACCGCCACCCCTTTCTGGTGCGCGCTGCCCGCAAAGGCCGCACGGCCCAAGGTGAGCACGGGGCACGGGGCGTGACGGACCACCTGCTCGGCTACGCTTCCGAGCAGCAGCCGCCGGAAACCTCCCTGACCGCGGGTCCCGAGCACCATGAGGTCGACGTCCCACGACTCAGCCGCGTCGGTGATGGCGCCCGCAGGGCTGAGGTCGACGATGGCCTCCATGCGAACTCCGACCTCCTCGGGGACGTGAGCTTCACGCAGCCTATTCAGCTCCGCTTCGGCCTCGCGCAAGAAGGGCGCTTCCACCGCTGCCCCGGTAAGCGACGACTGGGCGAGCGTGCCCGGACGGTAAGGCTGAACCACGGCGAGCAGCGTGAGCTGCGCCCCCATGGTCGAGGCGAGCCCAACCCCCGACTTCAGGGCCCAGGAGGCCGGCTCCGAGAAGTCGGTGGCAACGAGGATGTGCCGGAACAGGTCCATGGTATCGACGATACTTCAATCGTCGGGCCGCCTGCCATCGAAGCGAGGTCGGCCCTCGACGAGTCGGGGGGCTCCCCGGTCAAGCGGCCAGGCCGGGCACGGTCTCCTTGAGCTCGCTCGCGAGACCCTGGATGACCTTCTTGGCGTCGCCAAAAACCATCATGGTGTTGTCGCGCTCGAACAGCACGTTCTTCACCCCGGCGAAGCCCGAACCGAGGCCGCGCTTGATCACGAAGACCGTCTGCGCGTGATGCACCTCGAGGATGGGCATGCCGTAGATGGGGCTTTCCTTGTCGGTGAGCGAGGCAGGGTTCACCACATCGTTGGCGCCGATGACGATGACGACGTCGGTCTGGGCGAACTCGGGGTTGATGTCGTCCATCTCGACGAGCTGCTCGTAGGGGATGTCGGCTTCGGCGAGGAGCACGTTCATGTGGCCTGGCATCCGGCCGGCCACGGGGTGGATCGCGTAGCGCACCTCGGCCCCGTTCTTCTCGAGGAGGTCGCCGAGCTCGCGCACGGCGTGCTGGGCCTGGGCGACGGCGAGGCCGTAGCCAGGCACGACGATGACCGAGCTGGCGTTCTCGAGGATCATGGCCGCCTCCTCTGGGCCACAGGACGTGACGTTCTCGTACTCGCCGCCCTTGCCGCCGCCGCCGCCGCCTTCCTCGCCGAAGCCGCCGAAGATGACGTTGGCCAGGCTGCGGTTCATGGCTACGCACATGATCTGGGTGAGGATGAGCCCGGCCGCGCCCACCATGGCGCCGGAGATGATGAGGACCTTGTTGCCGATGACGAAGCCCGTCGCCGAGGCCGCGACGCCCGAGTAGCTGTTGAGCAGCGAGATGACCACCGGCATGTCGGCGCCCCCAATGGGGATGACCAACAGCACGCCGAGCAAGGCCGCGGCGCCGGACAAGCCGAGGGCGAGCGTCACGGTCTGATCCGTCCCGCTCGAAGCAAAGGCCATGTAGCCGCCAGCGGCGAGGCTGCCTACGAGCAGCAGCGCATTGATGAGGTGGCGTCCGGGAAGGAGGATGGGGCTTCCGCTGATCTTCCCCGAGAGTTTGAGGTAGGCGACCACGCTACCGGTCAGCGTCACCATGCCGATGATGATCGACAGGAAGAGCGTGACGGCCGCGTCGCCGCCCATGGCGGCGGCCATGGTCCCGGTGACCGACTTCTCGATGATCTCGCCCCAGAGGACGGACAGGGCCACGCAGCCCGAGGCCGCGCCGCCGACACCGTTGAAGATGGCGACCATCTCCGGCATCTCGGTCATGGGCACGCGCTGCGCGGCGAAGGCTCCGATGACCGTACCGGCGATGATGCCGATGGCGATCCATTGGTAGGAGAAGATCTGGTATTCGAGCAGCGCGCCCACCACGGCGAGGAGCATGGCGACCCCGGCGATCATGTTGCCCGCCTGAGCGGTCCGCACCTTGGTGAGCCGCTTGAGGCCGACCACGAAGAGCACGGCGGAGAGCAGGTAGATGAGCTGTGCGACGTCTTGCGCGGTCATTTTTTCTTCTTGCTCCCGAACATGGCGAGCATGCGGTTGGTGACCATGAAGCCGCCGACCACGTTGATGGTGGCCATGGCGAGGGCCACGCAGCCGAGGATGACGCTGATCTTCGCTTCGGCGTGACGGGCGGCGTAGAGCGCGCCCACGATGGTGATCCCGCTGATGGCGTTGGCGCCGCTCATCAGCGGCGTGTGCAGGGTCGGCGGGACCTTGTTGATGATCTCGAACCCTACGAAGCTCGAAAGCACGAGCACGTAGATACCAATGAGGAGCTCTCCCATGTCAGGCCACCTCTCGTGATTCGGATGCGTCGTCGATCGGCTCACCCATGGCCTCGGCGGTGCGTGCGTGTCGAAGCTTGCCCGCGTGGGTGAGGGTGCAGCCGGCGGTCACTTCGTCTTCGAGGTCGACCTCGAGCTTGCCCTCGGTGACGAGGTGGTCGACGAGCGCCCATACGTTGCGCGCGTAGACCAAGCTCGCATCGGCGGGCATCGTCGCGGGGAGGTTGGCCTCTCCGATGATGAGGACGCCGCTCTCGCGGACGTTCTCCCCCTCGACGGAGAGCTCGCAGTTGCCGCCCTGGGCCACGGCCATGTCGACGATGATCGCGCCCGGCTTCATCTCTCCCACCACGTCGGCGGGGACGAGGACCGGAGCCTTCTTGCCCGGGATGAGGGCGGTGCAGATGACGACGTCGGCCTGGAGTAAGAAGTCGCGGACGATGCGCTTCTGCTCGGCGAGGTAGGCCTCGCTCACTTGCTTGGCGTAGCCGCCGTCACCCTCGGTCGACTCGTCACTTTCCGGCAGCGGGATGAACTTTCCGCCGAGCGACTCGATCTGCTCCTTCACCGAAGGACGAATGTCGGACGCGTGGACCACCGCCCCGAGCCGTTTGGCGGTCGCGATGGCCTGCAGGCCCGCGACGCCGGCCCCCATCACGACCACCTTGGCCGGCTTGATGGTTCCAGCCGCGGTCATGAGGAGCGGGAAGTACTTGGGCAAATGTGCGGCCGCGAGGAGTACGGCTTTGTAGCCGGCGATGCTCGCCTGAGAGCTGAGCGCGTCCATCTTTTGGGCGCGCGTGATGCGCGGTACCAGTTCCATCGAGAAACTGCTCACCTTCTGGTCGCGCAGGCTCCGCACGAGGTCGTGGCGGTCGTACGGGGCGAGGAAGCCGACGATGGCGCCGCCTTCCTTGAGCTTGCCGGCTTCCTCCTCGGAAGGCGGGGCGACTTTGAGCACGAGGTCGGCCTCGGCCCAGCCGTCGTCGATCAGCTCGGCCCCGGCGTCTTCGTAGGCCTGGTCGCGGATGAACGACTCCGCGCCAGCACCCGTCTCCACCCGAACGGTGAGTCCGGCCTTCACCATCTGCTTGACCGTCTCGGGGGTCGCCGCCACGCGCGACTCCCCCGCAGACACTTCTTTGGGGATGTAGGTGTTCAAGGCAGGTTACTTAAGCACGGAATGTGCGCTGTCAGCTGACCTGAACGGATTTCCTGACGCGATGTGCCACCTCGGTTTCACTGGTTGCGCAGATTTTGCGCGAGTCCCGCTTCAATGCTCGTCTCAGCGCCGTGCGCAGAGTCACGGAGTCGGCGTCACTGCGCTAACGTTCGCGGGCGGGAGCGGCGTTCGAGCGACCCGAAATGCTCATGGTTGTAGCCACTTGCACCGGACGAGGGTCGGCACGGAGGTTGAGTAGGCAGGGGGGATGCGAAGACTTGCTTGGTTGGGAGCCGGCGTGGCCGCGGCGTTGGTCGCTGGGGCTTGTGGTAGCGAGGTCACGACCGCCGACGACGATGACGGCGGCATGAGCGTTGGGGCGGGGGGGAAGGGCGGGAGCGGAGGCTCCGTCGTGGCGCGTCCCGAGGTCGACGGCGCCAGCGCGCCCACGCAATTCTCTGTGCGCGTCGCGTTCCGCGGCGGGTTGCCGGCGTGGGCGGCCGACGGCGGGCGATACGGCCTCCGGGGGCCGGGCGGACCGCTCGTGATCGAGGGGATCGACGTGGACGCCGCAGCCGACACGGTGATCCTCACCACGGCCAAGCAGAAGCTGGGACTCGACTACACCCTGACCGTGGTGACCGACGAGCGCGAGGAGACGCGGACGTTCCCCTCGGCCGACACCGCCACCTTCTGGACCACCGATCTCAGCTCACCCAACTTCGACGAGGTCGAGATCACGGCGGCGCGCGCCGAGACCGGCACCCACGGGGTCATCTACCTCGAGCTCGGCTTCGAAGGCACCGCCGGGGTGGCCTCGGCCATGCAGCGTTTCGACGACGCCATCTATCCGGTCGAGACGCAGCTGTTCACCGAGCCGGCCGACATCGACGAGAACGGGAAGATCGTCCTCCTCGGGCTCGATGGCGCCAATGCCTACGGCGGCTACTTCAGCCCCATCCATTCGCTCCCGAACGAGCTGACGATGTCGCAATGGGGCGTGCACTCCAACGAGATGGAGATGGTCTACATCAACGTGGTGGGAGGCGACTTCGACGACGATGTGGTCCTGCCCCACGAGTTCGAGCACCTGCTGTACAACGAGCGACACGGCGTCTTCGGACCGGACTGGCCCTATCACAACGAGGGGCTCGCCGAGTGTGCCGTACGCGCCGTCAATGGTGTGCACGGCTGGGCGCTCGACTACCTGGTGGCCGACCCCAACGGCGGGGTCGCGCGGGGCCCATCCCTCGTGCATTGGGACTACGGCAACTACGACAACTACGTCCTCGCCTACGTATTTTGGAGCTACATCGCGGGCCAGCTCGGTGGTTCGGACACCTATGGCCAGCTCTTCGAGCTCGACGGGAGTCCCGCGGCCGTGCAGGCCTTCGTCCAGCAGCAGCTCGGCTTGGACTTCGCCGACGTACAGCTCCGGGCGCTCGCGGCCAGCTTCGCCCAGGCGCCAACCGGGCCGGCCGGCTTTGGAGGCTTGCTGTCCTTCCCGGGCAAGCCACCTACCGCGTCGGGAGGAGCGCTCGACCTCGAGCCCTTCGCGGGGCTCATGCTTGCAGCGGGCGTTGCGTCCAGCCTCGACGTACCCGGCGGTGCGGGCCCCAATCTGGTCTTCGCGGGCGTGAACGGGTCGGGGGAGGTCGACTTCACGGCGCCATTCGACGTCGGCGGGGGGGTGCTCGTGGCGCTCAACGCGCGCTTCGACGAGAGCGACCCCACCCCGGAGCCGGTCGGCACACCGGTTTCGTCCTTCGCCCCGGGGCCCTCTGCGCACGCTCCGCTCGACCACGAGCGAGCTGCTGCGGCCAGTCGGCTCCATCCGCCACCCTTCCACCCCGGGCGGCTCGAGCGGATGCGCGCCTGGCAGCGCGCGGTCGGGCTGCGGCCCTGATACCCCCAGCTGAGAGCTAGCTCTGCGAGCGTAACTGTTCGCCTCGGGCGGATAGCTTCCTCGAACCACACGGAGACCGCCATGCGCGCCAGGCTCCGGGTGGGGACCTCGAAGCGGTCGGACCAAAAACCTTCAGTCGCTGGTTGGATCTGGGGGCGGCGGTGGACGCGTCGAGTACGGAGGCGCGACCTCGACGTACAGCTCCCCGCTCAATGGATCGAGGCGAAGGCGCCACCGATTCCCCGTTGGACCCCGGAAGGTCGTCACGTGGTTGGTGGTGGTGCGTACGTCTTCGAGGAGGGCCTTCATGAAGCCTTCATTGGCTGCATGCATCGCCTTGAGCTCCTGGATGCCGCTCTCGTCTCCAGCGAGTTTCACGTCGCGGACGTTACCACGGAGAACCCTTGCCCGCAGCAGTGTGGGAGCGCAGCATGAAGAGGATGGGCAGCGTCCGCCGCACGAGCTTTCGCGGGAGGAGTTTCATCACTCGGGACGGCTCTCTGGAAACCTGGCTTGCCCTCGTCGCCGACGCCATCTCGCGTCGAGACGGGCCTGCCTGGTGGCGTCCCATGGCGCGTGATTTCGGCGAGCAGGCGGCCATCGTCTTCGACGGGCTGCTAGATACGGACCTCGACGAGCACGCGTCGGACGAGCCGCGTCGACAGGCGCTGCGCGACCTCTTTTCAGAGCTGCGGGCCGAACTCTCGGCGGGGCGACTCGAGCCGGGACCCGCTCGTTGCCGCATTCGCGAGCCGGCCAGCGACGAGGCGGTACTCCGCGTCGCAGATGCCATCCTGTGGCTGCTCGATCCATCGCCGGAGGCAGAGCTTCCGGCCGACGTGTCGCTTCACACCTGACGCGGGGCCCTGAGCCCTCAGCGTGGGATTAGAGGGTCTGCATCGAGCAGTTCGATGCGAAGGAGGGCGCGACCCAGTTCCAGAGCGGCAGCTCGATGCGGGGGTAGTAGCTGACGAAGTTGAAGCACATCTCGTCGTTCGTGCCCTCGCCGAAGCTTCGCTCGATGGGGGTGTTGTTGTTCCAGATGCACTGGGTGCGGATGGTGTCGCCGGGCTGGAGCTGCACGTCGTTGGGATAGGTGATCTGATACTCGAAGTCGTAGTCGTCGACGTCGACCAGACGGCGCTCGCCGTTGGGGCCTTCGAGCCAGCTGTGAAGCTCCTGACCGACCGTGTGCATGTGCGGCCAGGACTGGAAGATCGTGACGGGCAGCACGCTGTCGACCTGGCTCGGAAGCTGGAGTGTGCAGTCGAGCTGCGTGCGTGCCATGGGCAACACGCCGGAGAAGTCGGTCGAGCCGAAGGCCATGATGTCGGCGTCGTGCTCGCGCAGGTCGGAGGTCGTACAGAGATCGATACCGCTCTGGTCGGTCTCGCCGACGAGGCCGTTGAGGTTGTTGTAGTGGACCTGCAGCACGAAGTGCGTGGTCTCCCCCGCCTCCATGGGGAAGCCGGCTGCGTCCGGAAGAGCGTGGGGCGGCGTTCCCGGGCCCCACGCGTAGAGGAGCTTCCAGTCGGGATCGACGAAGTTACACGGCGTGGGATCTGCGGAGACGCTGTTCGGTGCCTGAAGCAGCAGGATGTGGTGGATGATGGTCGAGTTGTCGATCCGCGGCGCGATGGTCGTGATGTGCCGCTTCACATCCCCCGTGGGGACGTCGATCCCGAAGCAGACCTGCTCGTCGATCGAGTCGGAGGGCATCTCGAAGGGCGACTGACCCTGAATCGAGATGTCTGCGGTGCAGTCCAAGCCGCCGCTGCCGCCGCCGGTCCCGCCCTGACAACGCGCGCCTTCGGGGCGGGCGGGATAGCCGGCGTCGATCCAGGCCTGCAGGGCGTCGATCTCGGCCCCGGTGGCCTGCTCGTTGGGCGGAGGGGGCATCATGCTGCCCGACTCCCCCTGCATGCGCGCCACCGCGAGCTCGGCCACGGTGGCCGAGCCGTTGCTCGAGGTCGCCTGGAGATTCGCGCGGGTCACCAGCGGCATCGGGGCACCGAACTGCGGCGCATCACCGTGGCAGCTCTGGCACTTCTCCACGAGCGTGTCGTGGACGTCGCAGGGAATGTCCCCCGAGCTCCCGGCACCTACGCCAGCGCCTGTTCCCGCACCGCCAGCCCCCGTCGGGACCGACGTGTTGTTGCTGCAGGCAGCGATGAGGAGGAAGCAAGCACCGACAGAGACCACGCGCACCGACATAGAAGAAGAGTCTACCACGCAGTCGGATGCTGCGCCGTCGCGTACCCTCTTGGAGGGACGCCCGACGGCAACTCCCATTCGTTCTCGGCCTAGCTCTCGCCTAGCTCTGCGAGGAAGGCCTGGACATGCTCGTCTTCGGCGTTGGTCATGGCGGCGCGGCGGGCGCAGAGCTTGGCGCGCTTTTCGTCGCCGAGGCGAAGCGCGATGCGGCCCTGTCTCACGAGCGCGAGGGCAGAGGAGATCGGGCCTTGCTCTTCCATCGCCGTGATGGCCCGGAGCGTGGTGACCGCGAGGTCCCAGTCCTCGAGGGACTCGGCGAGGTCGGCCAGCTCGGCGGCGACGTGGGGATTCTTCCGCGCCGCTTGGTACGCCCGCTTGAGCGCGTCGAGCTGGGAGTAGGGGTCGCCCTCGGCTTGATGCACGTAGGACTTGCGTTGGTACAGCATGAAAAGTGTCGGCGAGGTGCGGCGGGCGCGGCCGATCGCCTCGTCGAGTAGCTCGTGCGCTCCGCCGTAGTCGCCCTGCATGATGTGGGCGTCGGCGAGGAGGCACAGCGCCTCGGCGTCGTCTTCGATGAGGGTCAGCACCTGCTGCAAGGCATCGACGGCGGGTTCGAGATCACCCGTGGAGAGGAGAGCCTCGCCGGCCCAGCGCAAGTGCGCCACCTTCTCCTCCATGTCGTCGATGTCCTGCGCCTCGTCGATGAGGAGGCGGGCGAGCTCGGCGTGGGCGCCGATGAGCTCGTAGAGTCGGCGAACCTCCGTGCGGATGGCGGGATTGCTGGGCTGCTGCGCCCAGACGCGCTCGAGGACCTCGCGCGCAGACTCGGGACGGCCGAGCCGCTCACAGGCCTCGAAGAGGTTGGCGACCGCCTCGACCTGGGCGTCTTCGGTGAGGGCGTCGACCAGGCGGGAAGCGAGCCGCTCCACCTCTTCCCATTGCTCGTCTTCGCGGGCGAGAAGAACGAGCCTCTGCGTGATCTCCAGCTCGTCCTCGTGACGATCCGCAAAGTCGGTGAGCATCATGCGGGCGTCGTCGCGGCGCCCCTCGTCCAACATGAGGTCGGAGATGCGGAGCGTGATGACGCGCTCGGTTTCCTGGTCGTTCTCGCCCGCCGCGCGCATGCGTCGCGCCTCGAGGGCGTCGGCGAGCTGCTCCCGGACCGAGTCGGCGTCGATGGCGAAGGCTGCGTCGAGATCGGCGATGACGCCGTCGTCGTCGCCCTCCTCGCGCCGGAGGGCGGCGCGGGCTTCGAGCAGCGAGAGATGGTGGCTCGGGTCACATCGCTCGAGACCCTCACCGAGAATGGCGATGGCACCGTCGCGGTCGCCTGTGGCCGCGACTGCCTTGGCGTGAGCGGCCGTCAGCTCAGCGTCCGTGGGACTGAGGGTCCGCGCTTGGGCCAAGAGGGCGGCCGCCGCGTCGGCTTCTCCGAGGTGGTCGAGGTACACCTTGGCCGCCTCGGTCATGAGCTGTGCCTTGCGGTCGGGATCGTCGGTGCTCGCGGCAGTGCCCTCCAGGATGCGCGCGAGGCCCTGGTGGTCTCCCTGCTCGCGGTAGTGCGTCTCGAGCCGCTCGCGGATCTCGACGTCGCCGGGCGCGCGATCCATGCCAGCCTCGAGCACGCGGAGCACGCCTTCGGCATCCTCGAGGGCGCTGAAGAGCTCGGCCGCCTGTTTGGCGAGCGTGGCCGCGGCGTCGCCGTCCGCGATCTTCAGCTGACGCTCCACCAGCTCGGCCCGCTCTCCGGCGTTGTCCTCTCCGAGCCGCTCGAGCAGCGCTTCGATGAGCTCGCCGTCGTCGCCCATCTCGAGGGCATCCCGCAGGACCTCAGCCGCCGGCTCGCGTTCGAGCATGCCCACGAGGCGCATCGCCGTACTCTTGACCGTCTCGGCGTCCCCACGGTCCTTGGCGCCGATGAGCTGGTCGCGAAGCAGATCGGTCAACTCCTCGACGCGGCCCGCTCGCTCCAGGCTGTTGCTCAGGAGCGAGAGCGCCTCGGCGTGGCCCGGGGCGTCGAACAGCGCCTCCCGCGTGACGTTGATGGCTTCGTCGATGCGATCCTCGTGTTCGAGGAGCGCATGGGCCAAACCCATGCGAAGGGCGTTGCGATCGTCGACCTCCTGGAGGCCGTCGAGCGTCTCTCGCACGACGCGCTCGAGGCTGTCGATGTCGTCGAGCTCGGTGTAGATGCGGACCAAGGGCTCCCAGGCTTCCCGGGCCATGGCGTCGCGCTGGCGCAGCTTTTCGTAGAGTCCCGCGGCGAGCCGGGGCTCGCCCGCTTCGCCCGCGGCGAGCTCGGCCACCTGACGGCTCAGGGCGAAGAGCGCCTCCGCCTCGGCGACATCGCCGGCCTCCTGGAGCCACTCCACGGCGGCGTTGACGTCCTTGCGGGCCAGGGCTCGCTCGGCGAGCCCGAGCAGCGCCCAGTCGACCTCGTGGAGGTTGTCGCGCTCGCGGGCCAGATCCACGGCGCGGCGCATGAGGGATTCGGCTCGGTTGTCATCTTCTAGCGCTTGAGCGCGCTGGACGGCCTCGCGAACCTGGGCCGGCGTGGCTGAGCCGTGCTCGGCGCGGCGCTCGAGGTAATGCAGGATGGTGGTGTCATCGCCGCTGTCGCGCACCACCTGCTCGTAGAGGTCGAGCATCGCCGAGTGATCCGGGTGTTGCTCGGTCGCCCTACGAAGGATGGTCGCGGCCCGCTTGGGGCTCGGGTTGTCGCTGATGGCCTTGCGCAGTGACTCGAGGCCGACTTCGAGGGAGTCTTCGGCCGCAAGCTGCACCTCCGCCATGCGGTAGAGCGCGTCGGCGCGCGACTCGGCTTGGTCCTCTCCGAGGCTGGCCAGCCGCTCGAGGATGCGCATCTGCTCCTCGTCGTCGCCGCGGTCGCCCGCGATCCGGGCCATGGCGCGGAGGACGTCCACCTCTCGCACGCCCGTCTCCTGGGCCTCTTCGAAGCGCTTGCTGGCCTCGTCGTAGTCCTTCTTTCCCTGAGCGATCTCACCGAGGCGCAGCAACAGCTCGCAACGGATCATGGCGTCGGTGTCCCGACGCGCCTTGTCGAGCAGCGACTGGAGCCTCTCCTGGTAGGTGGTGAGCTGTCCGAGCTCGTCGGCGAGATCCCGCAGCCCGTCGTGGAGGAGCGGGGAGCCGGGGTCGGCCTCGACGGCTTCGAGCCGCGCCACGAAGGCCCGCTCGGTGTCTTTCATGGCCTGCCAGGCCTCGGCCTTCTCGAGGAGGATCTGACCGCGCCGATAGGGGCTGCGGACGTACTCCAGCCGAGCGTCGAGCAGGCGCGCGAGGAGGGCGTACTCGCCCTTGTCGCGCAGCTTCTTCTGCAGGCGAGGCGCGTGGGCGTCGCCTTCGGCAAGGGATTCGATGGCCGACTCGGCGAGTTCCTCGGCCTGGTCCTCCTGACCTCGGGCGCCGGCGATGCTGGCCAGCTCGAAGAGCACCTCGCTGGTGCCGATGGGGGTCTCGACCTTCTCGTCGGCCGCGAGCCGTCGCGCGGTGAGGAGGAGCATGCGAAGGGCTGCCTCGGCCCGTTGCAGCTCGCCGGCCTCACGGGCGTAGTCGGCCAGGGTCTGGAGCGACTCGACGTTGTCGGCGTCCATCTTCGTCGCCGTGTCGAGCTGGGCGAGCGCGGCTTCCGCGTCGCCCTGGGCGTGGAGAACGCGCGCGAGCTGGATGTGGGTCTGGGCGCGCTCCTTCGAGCCCCGGCGACCGAAGGCCTTGATGGCCGACTCGAGCATCTCCTTGGCCTCGTCGAGATCGCCGCGTGCGCGCAGGCCCTCTGCGAGCATGCTGCGCAGCTGGCGATCGTCGGGGGCGATGACCACCGCCCGGCGCAGGACGTCGACCGCTTCCTCGGGGGCGTCGAGCTTGCTGTTGAGCACGGCCGCGGCTTCGCGGGCGTAGTTCAAGACGGCGGCGTCGTCCGTCGTGTGCTCGACCGACTTGACCAGCGTGGCGGCGAGGGCCTTCCAATCCTCCCGCTGGCGCAGGAGCGGAATGAGCTGCTTGCGTACCTCGGCGCTCTGAGGTGCGTCGCCGAAAGCCTCGGTGAGGGTCACGATGGCGTCCGACTCCTGGCCGGCGCGCAGCCGGGCCCGCGCAAGCTTCAGACGGACGGCGACCTTCTCCTTCGGGCTCGCCACCTCCAGGCGCTGGGAGAGCCACTTCGCCGCCTCCACTGGCTCGTCCTTCGCGAGGTGCAGCCGGGCCAGGGCATCGAGCGAGCGTGCGTTGGGCTCCACCGCGACGACGCACTGGTGGGCGTCGATGGCCCGGTCGACGTCGTCGAGCTCTTTCTCCGCCACCTCGGCCGTGCGCAGCCACATCTGGGCGGAGCGATCTGGATGGTCGGCTTCGCTGAGGACCTTGGCCTGCTGTTGGAGCACGTCGACCAGGCGCTGTGGCTCCCGTCGCTCGCGCAACAGGGCCATCAGGGCGTCGACCGTAGGCGGGTGCCCCGGTGACTCGCTCAGGTTGGCCAGTAGCAGGTCGAGCTGACGTTGACCCGTGCCGAGCGCGCCGGTCCGATCCAGCTCCTTGAGCCGCAACGACAGGCGCGGCGTGAGCTCCTCGGTGAGGGCGAGCTCGCGTTCGCGAAGGGCAGCGGCGCCGCTCTTCTCCTCCTCGTTCTCACAGAGGAAGGCGAGGCTTCGGATGAGGTTCACGTCTTCCGGGGCGTCCGCGAGGGCACGCCGGTAGGCGTCGATGGCCCTCAAGGGCTTGCCGAGCTGGGTCAGATGATCGGCGGCGCGTCGGTTGAGTGCACTTCGCTCCTCTGGCGAGAAGGGCAGCTCGCCCCCTCGCAAGAGCAGGTCGGCGACGATCTGCCGGTCGTCGATCGAGGTCGCGAGCTTCTCGAGCGCCCAACGGGCCGACGAAGGCGCATCGTGTTGACCGCTTGCCTCGTGGCCACTCTTCCATAGCTCGCTGGCCCGCGTGAAGAGCTGCTCGAGGGTGGTCCGCGCCGTCTCGGTTTCCTCCAGCGACAACGCCACCTCGGCGGCCTCGCGCAGGTGGTCGAGCGAGGTGGGCTCGCCCTCGGCGAGCACCGTCAGGTGCTCGACGAGCGACGGTTGGGGTGCGCGACGCAGCATGGCCACGAGCCCCTCGCGCGCAGAGCGCACGTGGGGTTGGAGCGACAGCGCGCGCTCGGCGGCGGCGATGGCCGCAGACGGGTCGTCGTCCTCGGGGTAGGCGGTGGCGGCCCGGTGGAGCAGCACGCTGGTCCACGCCGGATCGCCGGAGGCTGCGGATGCCGCCTTGGTGAGCGCGACGGCGTAGGTGCGCCGGGCATCGTCGTCGTCGCTGACGGCTGCGTCGAGGTGGTCGAGCAGCTCTCCGTCGGCCCGCCCGAGGCGTGCGCAGGCATCGACGCAGGCGCCGGCCGCGGCCTCCCAGAGGCCGGCGTCCGCGGCACTGCGCGCCGCCGACACCGCGTCGCGGGCTTCTCC
>JGI12210J13797_11814036_pt1 | contig 19951 bp, 16 predicted proteins | sample ElkSlonscriptome_3_FD_13797 | JGI IMG/M metagenome (IMG submission 13797)
AACTCATGGATGACCTGCTGTAGGGGCATCGCAATGCGATGCCCCTACCAAAATCATTCTTCGAATGTGCAACGCCCGAACATGAGAGTGAAGTTACTGAATTGAGCCTATGCAGGTTTAGCTATGCGCAACCGCTAAATCGTCTGAAAGTCTTGTATAGCTGTAGTCAGCTTATGTAAGACATAGACATTTTGTGGCCGCGTGGCACGCGGCCACAAAAACATCCTAAGGCTACTGACTGTAGCGATAGATTGAGTCTCCCAAACGATTCATGACTTCTTTGGTCTACTCAGAATCGCTTAGGCAAAATTATTTCCAGCCTGCGCGATCAGAAATTTGCAGTACTTCGCTATTGTTGTAGCCGTAAGTGCTGACGTTGACAGTATCAACCTTGAAGTCACCCATATCTGATACAACATCGTCAACACTAACCTCTTCAACAACGGGGTATTCGTTATTGCCCTTAGCAAAGATTTCTTGTGCTTCAGGAGTCGTGAGGTATTCCAAAAACGCGATCGCATTCTCAGGGTTAGGAGCATTTTCTAAGACTCCAGCCCCACTGATGTTGACATGGGTTCCGCGTCCCTCCTGGTTAGGGAAGAAAACGCCGACTTGGTCGGCAATCTCTTGTTCCGTTGCATCTTCTGACTTTGCGAGTCGAGCCCAATAGTAGTGGTTGGCGATCGCCACGTCGCATTGCCCAGCGGCGACAGCTTTAATTTGGTCCGTGTCTCCTCCCTCAGGCTCACGGGCGAAGTTAGACACTAACCCTTTGGCCCACTCTTCGGTTGCATCAACACCGATAGATTCGACCATAGAACCTAGGAGCGATTGGTTGTAGATATTGCTAGAGCTTCGAATGCAGACTCGTCCTTCCCATTGGGAGTCGGCTAAGTCTTCGTAGGTAGAGAGTTCCGAAGGATCAACAGTGTCTTTGTTGTAGACAATGACTCGAGCCCGTTGAGTCAGCCCAAACCACAGCCCATCGGGATGACGTAGATTTTCGGGAACCGCAGATTTGAGCGTTTCAGACTCTACAGACTGAAACAGTCCCTCTTCCTCAGCTCGCCACAAACGACTTGCATCGACTGTCACTAAAACATCCGCAGGACTGTTCTCGCCTTCGCTCTGAATACGACTGATGAGTTCGTCGGCTTCGCCCTCAATCAGGTTGATCTCGATCCCTGTCTTGCTTGTGAAGCCTTGGTATAGAGCATTATCGGTATCGTAGTGCCGTGAGGAATAGAGGTTGAGTTCACCATCCATCTCTGCCGCCGTATCCGATGGCGTAGCGGAGTCGGTTTCAGACGATGTACTATCAGGTGCTTGTCCAGAACAACTCGCAATTGTAATTGCTGTCAGTCCAGCGATTGTCGAAAGTAGCTGTCGCTTTGTAAATTTCATAGGGATGTAGGCTCCTGTTTGTAGGGTTATCAGCTTGTAAGGTTATCAACGGAAAACAGACCCAGCTTCGTTTCGTAAAAGACTGGTGCTATGGGAAATTGTTGCAAACAAAAGTCGTTATTTCAGAGAAAAATTATCTTGGACTGAGGAGCAAGGCTCATTGCTCTTGAAGGTTGCATGAAGCAGTGCATACAGAAACTTCAGCTCTTACCTTGATTTCAACTAGCCCATTTTAATGAGAACCATTCTGAACTAACGCTCGAAGTAGACTATATTTCCTATTGATGCTCATTGTCAATAAATATAGTGCTACGCACTGATATAAAACCAATAGTTGATGGAGAAACCGCGCGGTGCGCGGCTTCTCCATCAATATCTGTCCTAACCTATCTGCGCATTGCTATAAAAATCAAAACCTGATGATTAATCGTGGAAAACTTACTCAAAAATCGAGGACGTGATTCAAAAAAATCACATCCTCAATCACGCTTTCAATCGTTAGCTCAGCTAGCACACTGAGAATTGCTGAGGCTATTCAACTTACCAGGGACTGCCCACTAGGGTAAACCCTGCCCAGTTGTAAGGGGAGGTGAAGTCGATATAGCTTTGAGCCAATGTGTCTGGTAGAGAGAGGCGATCGCCAGAGCTGTAGAGCACTCCATCTTTGACATATACGCGCCCGTCCAACATCGAAAGCTGTGTGCGTTTGAGAGCCTGAGCTTTCGTCACAACATCATCTTGAGCCAATTGCCAATAGAATTCGCGCATGAGAGCAAGACTGCCAACATCGCTAACCTGCCACAAACTAGCCAACGTTGTCCGCACGCCTGAGTGAAACGACAATCCCGCAAATCCCATTTCGGCCTGAAGATCGCCCAAAGCAGTCTCACAGGCACTCAGCACTAACAGATCAATGGGGCGATCGCGCCATCCCAAACCGCTCATTTCATCTAGAGAAATGCGATCGTCTTGCCAGAGCTGAATGAAGGAATTATCAGGTGTCCCTGATTCAAAAGCAGCATGAGTCGCGAGATGGACGATTGCAAACTCGTCAGAGGCAAGCTGTTCCACGAGATTGAGCCTGGTGAAATCTTCATTGATAAACACCTCGCTCGTCCACTGGTCTTGGTCAATTTCCCTCAATTCGACAGGAACAGCCGGCAAAGCATTGAGTTCCTCAAACTCAGACGCTCCCATCGCCAAAATTCTGGCGCGATTCTCTGGATCTTGTCGCTTATCGATCAAGGAAAACGCTGGGATCACGCTGAGGTCATACTTTTCAACTAGATACTGCTGCCCGTCGTAAAGAGCGGCAAGGGGCGTTGAGCGAATACCTTCTCCAACACAAAGCACGAGCGTATCGATGCTCCATGCTTCTAAATCAGCTTCGACTGGAGCAATAATCCAGTCGTAAAGCTGCTGAGCTGCAGCTAAATTACGTCCCGATCGCACAGGATTGCTGGTCACGCCACGAAATTCGACGAGGGCTTCGTCTAAAATTTCTTCTGGTACATCTGTGAAGGAAAGCTGAATGGCCTGCTGATTCGGCGCAAGGAGCACCAGCTCTAAGTCGTCTGGATGAGGAAAGATGTAAAGCAAGGCAAATCGCGCCTGAGTATCCTGACTGATCCGCTCTAGCGTTGCTCGAATTTCTTCCGCCGCCATCGGCGGTTCAGCATTGGGAATACCAAAGTAATTATGGTATTGGGTTTGCCAAGTTTGTTCAATTTCAGCGACTCGGGGATCGTTGAGCGTGGAACCAGTCTGAGCGTGCAGACCCCAAAACCATGAACATAGCGTCGATAGGGCGATCGCCACTGCTGTGCCAAGTACGACTAACTGAATCTTGCGCAGTAACCGTTTCGTCGCCATGTTTTTCTGCTCCTTTCCGAATCAGTCGCCATCGTGCTTGAGGCACACATCAGTTCTAACTCAACAATGAGCCTATCGAAGAACACTTAAGCCTTCGACAAAGATTCGACTATTCACACGGCTGATCCGGAAAAGGAAGAAGACTTTTTACATTTCGAGACTCAGTGAAACCCTCTCGGTGATTAGTTTCTAAAGGGATCAATATCAGACAGATCGTCAGATGGATTGATGATCCGGTAACGATCAGAGATGTGATTTGGAACTCGCAATCGTTCCTCGTTACCCATTTCACTCGCAGGAGGACGATCGAGTGGCGACAACTGATGAAGTTTGGAGGGAGCAGCAGCACTCCACTGACGCCAAGAGATGGCACTTCGCAGCGCCAGCCACATCAGCAACAGCGCGATTAGTCCTCCTTGCTGAGGTGCATCAAATGCCATCAACAACAGCACAACACAGAGGAAATCTTGTAGGAAAATTGCCCAGATAGGTAGTCCTTTAAGCCGATAAAACCAGCCGACCTGAACAACCTGTAAGACTAAGGCTAATAGCCCTGAAATGATGCCAATTAGCCACAGTAGTTGAGGATTGAAGTTCGTGATATCAGCCACAGTCATGCCTGCGATCGCCCCAAAAAATGGGCTCAGCACAAGCTGCACCATATGAACGACACGCACGCCTGTACGATCTTTTGAAATCATCAGCTCAATCAGAGCCCAGCTCACCAGTACCCCCACCACAAGAGACGGATGGAAGTTTGAAAGAACGGGGACATGACTCCACAATTGCTCTCCTTGAAAAATCCCAATGAGCAGTATAGGGAGAGCAATTCTGATGCCAGTTGCGGCAGAAGCTGACAAGGCAGCCAGTAGTTCGATCATGGTTTCAGCGCCCGGCTCGTAGACTAACCCGGATTACCCGACTCAGATGTTCGTGGATTCAAATGAGAACTAGAACTTATGCGCCTAGCTTTCTCGCACTTTGACTTGCGCATCGCACAAAACACCATCCATACACTGGTGTTTTGTGCTGAGGATGATGGAGTCGATGAACAGACGAGATCAATTTCAGTGGATTGCAGACTCAAAGTAGGCTCACCTAGATGATCGATGATCCCCTATTGCGAAATGCTTACTCTCAACTCCTTGATTGGGTAGGGGCGATCGCTTCACCCGCGTCATAGGCTTAAGAGACTGGCTCAGGGTAGAGTCTGATCGCTTGATGTAGCTTGATCCCTACTGGCAGGGCTAGGCAACATGAAGCATGGCTTCATCAGAGCACTCGATGGTCGGTCATATCACCCTAAGCGCCTTATCGGTTTTGTGAGTGCGTCTGAGATGCACTTTGGAGTACGTTTAGACTGAATCACACTGCTTAGTGAATATGGCTCTATGTGAGTTTTAACATCAAATTGCACAGATGATCAGAGGGGTAAGACACACTTTGATGATCGTTTGATGACTGTCCAATCTGGGGTTGGAAGCCATCGATCCGGAATTCTGACCAGAGGCGATCGCCCTAATTGCAGCATGGACTTGGCGATCGTTGATTCAGACAATCAGGCGAAGGATTTTAGCAAAAGTTTACAATCGCCTCAACAGATCAACGCTGTAGCTGCTGAACCACCTGTTGCACCATGTCAGAAGAAACCTGACTCGTGATTTTGACTGCACCGATCTGTGTGGGAAGAATGAATCGAACCTGCCCCGCTTTGACTTTTTTGTCCGTTTGCAGAGTCTCGACAATCTCATCAGAAGAAAGGTTTGGCGGAATTTGCGTTGGTAATTCCGTTGATTTGATCAGTGCAACTTGGCGCTGTTGTAAATCTGCATTCCACCAGTCCATGTCTACCGCAAGTTGACCAGCGGCAACCATTCCAATTGCCACAGCCTCTCCGTGGTTCACAGAGGTATATCCGGTTAGGCTTTCAACGGCATGACCCAATGTGTGACCGTAGTTGAGAATTGCTCGCAGTCCTGCTTCTCTCTCGTCCTGGCTCACAACGTCGGCCTTGGCCTGACAAGATCGCATCAGAATCGTTTGTAGCAAATCCGTAGAGACTTCAGCGTAGGATTTCAAGCTAGAAGCAGCCTCAAGCTGCTCAAACAAATCGCGATCCCAAATTACGCCATACTTGATGACCTCGGCCATGCCTGCCCGAAACTCCCTCGGCGGCAGCGTGCTCAACACTTCGGGATCGATTAGGACAAGTTGAGGCTGATAGAATGCGCCGATGAGGTTCTTGCCTTGGGGATGATTGACTCCCGTTTTGCCCCCAATCGACGCATCGACCATCGACAGAAGCGTGGTAGGAACTTGGACGAAGTGAATACCCCGGAGCCAGGTCGCCGCTGCAAACCCGGTCATATCTCCGATGACACCGCCCCCCAGAGACACCAAGGTTGACGATCGCTCTAGTCGATGCTCCAAGGCTGAGTCGTAGATTTTCTGAATAGAGTTCAGAGTTTTATATTCCTCTCCATCGGGGAGGATACAGTACTCTGCGTCAAATCCCGCATCCGTGAGAGAGGCGATCGCTCGCTGACCGTAGTACTCAAACACCGTGGGATTGGACACCAGCAGTATTTTGCGACCCAGGGTGGATTGTCCTGGTGAGGATTGGAGACGACCACTCGTGAGCCATAAACCTAATCGATCGAGACCTCCAGGAGCGATCGCCACATCATAGGCGCGATCGGAAAGCGGAACCGTGATGATCGATTTTTGTGCCAGGGTCATGGGAATACCTCAGTTCCAGCCTCATCTATAGATTTTTAGCATAGCGCCTTTGGGCACAGCGCTTTGGGTTACTCGACTGCGACCAGAGCCTCGACTAGAGACCCAGTGGATTCAACAGCCATCCTCGAACGAAGTAATAAATCGTGCCGAGATATTCTTCAATCACACGGGTAGACAGAGTCAGGGTTTCAGCATCTGGAACGATGTCGTTGATGCGCATCAGAATGTCATCGCCTTGAACCTGAAATCCATAAAAGTCAGTGGGTGCAGCTATTACCTCCTCGTCAATAATGTTGAGTCCGCGAGCAAAGGCAGCCCGTGCCCGCCGAATCTTACTCGCCGGAGCCACCAGCAAGACCTCATAACCTGTTTCTTGAAAATCGCGCTCGTTCAAAATCCTGCGAACGGCAAGCGCGCTACTGCGAATATCGCGGCCTCTGTCATCCACAATGATGTTGTCGGGTGGTACCCCGTTGCTCACCAAAATCGCTTCGATGTCTTCTTCAATATCTTTAGTCCGACGCTCAAGTTGAGATCCAGGACTAACGATGACTAAAGGACTGCCGCCCAGAACTCGTTGCTCGTTGTAGAGTCGCCCCACATATTGCAGCCGAGTCACAAACGTATTGTCAAAACCGTCGGCAGGACTGTTGAACTGGGTTCCAGCCCGATAGGACGGATCTGCTGGATTCGTGCCATCTCCTAGCACAGCAATGACTTCTACTACCTGATTTTCATTGGTAAGCGCAGCGAGCTGTTCTGCGGTTTGCTGCGTTTTTTGCATGAGCCAATAGGCAACCAGAGGCGTACTAAAAACCCACAGGATAATAAACGCCCATAGAACCAAACCACCATTAATCTCTTTAATGCCCTTTCTAAGTGCCAACCCCATCAGCAAAAGCGACAGACCTAAAGGTTTGAAGGGAAATGAGAGGATATCCCACACTGCCCCAAGAACGCGATCGCCCGGATCTTGAAACAGCAGCAGGAAAAATAGCACGACCATGATGCCGCCTAAGATCGTGAGGTATGGCTTGGGAATGAGCTGGTAAACGACATACCAAAGGAGCCAGACGAGCACGGCCAGAAGCAATAGGCGAGTGAGTAGTTCGGGCATAAACCAATTCCTTAGGGCAGCAATCTAGCTCCAGAGTCGCATGAGGAACAGAAAAACAGGGGCTGCCTGCTATTCTTGCTTTCCTATGCCTCACTGACCCCTTGAATTATGCCCTCGAATTGGCAAGAGGCGTATTCGCGATGACAATACCAAGACCATTCAATGCCGATTCATCGTCGGCAAAGGTTGTCTAGGATGGGTCTCGTGCGGATGTGCGGTTCTCACTCACCAAACAGCCAAGACACAAAGAGTGCGATCGCCCCGACGGTCATCCACCACGGCAGATGTATTGATGTGAGACTATGCAGCGGAAACTCCACCAGCACGTTCAAAGGCACGATAGAAAACAGAATCAGCGCGATCAGAACGAGGAACAGCATGGCATCAGCAATATCTACAGCATATTGAGCTAAGAACATTGAGCTATAGCAATCTCAAATGATTTGTGAGAGGAGGGGCGGGCTGTGCCCGCCCCTCCTCTCACTTAGCAGCTCACAAGCGATTTCCTATCGCTATAGTCATGAGCCTTTAGGGATTAGCCGTCATACTCGGTATCAATTTCAATATCAAGACTCTCTTCGTCAATACGAACGTAGAGAATGTTAGGGCGGCAGCAGACCTGACAATCTTCAATGTAAGACTGCTGATAGCCTCCGCTGATATCAATAAAGGTGGTGTTGGGTTCGCCACAAAATGCGCAGCTAAAGTCGGCAGTATTTTGCATGAATAATTTGCATGAATAAAGAACACTCAAGTTCAAGAATCAGCGTGAGAGTCGGAAGATAAGGATTCAGGAGGTTTCACCGCTTGGATAACCTGAAGACTCCCTCCAGCATGAAGCTGGCGATCGCGCGTCTGAAAACCAACGCTTTCCAAAAGCTGCACCAAATCAGTCTGAATCAGATGCCACGCCGTTTCAGTCTCAAATAATCCCATAAACAGCGCCAGTCCCGGCCAAAAGATTGGATTCGTCGGCTTGTGCAAATCGACGAGAGCAAAAACTCCCCCTGGTTTTAGCACTCGGTACACTTCCTTCAAGATGGCCTGGAGCTGATCGGGCTGCATCTCGTGGAGAGCCACACTGGTATGAACCACGTCGAATTGGCGATCGCCAAAGGGCATGTTTTCTGCCCAGCCTTCCACATAAGTCGCCGCAGGCACATTTTGTTTCGCTCGCTGCAGCGAGCGGGGAGAAGCATCTAGTCCAGTCACATGAGGCGATCGCGCAACTAAAAACTGTGTCGTCTGACCACTCCCGCAGCACAGATCGAGCACTTGAGTCTTCTCGGTAAACTCAATACCTTTTAGAGCCAGTTGACGAAATCGAGCCTCACCTCCCACAGGCAATGCGCTCAAACGGGCGATCGCGTCATATAGCCACTGATAGCGATAGCTCCAGGTTCTCAAAATTGTTGCCATGGTGGATGGAAACCCTTCAAACGAACATACCTCAACACCGAGATCCTATCGTTTTGCAAAGGACTGGAGCAGAACGGGTTCAAAACGAGACAAAAATCGAAAAATCATCCACGATATCAGTATTTTGAAAGGTTGAGTATCCTTAGAATAGAGTGCTGGCATTCGTAGCGAGTCTTGATAGAGATAGCCTATCCCGTCGTCTCTATACATGGATCGAGTGATATGAATTGAGAGTCAGTCAGACTAGGTTACAGCGTGGAGGTGCGGCATGGAATTCTTGGAATTTCTTCTACAAAAAGAGGGCGATCGCTCTTGGTTACCTCTAGACTCGCCTGAAGCCGAGATCTTAGAAGGGCGTTATCGAGTCATGGCTCGGTGCGATCGCGGCGGTGCGCCTGTCAGCGTTCGCATCACCTATCTCGATCTGGAAACCGTGCCTCCTCGTCGTCGCGTTCATCACGTGACCCGAACCACGACTGATAAAGGGCTGCTAGCGGTGATGCCATTTACCCCCTTAAAAACGGGGACATGGACAATTCGCTGTGCCGCTCCCGGAAAGGAACATGAAACTCCCTCCTGGCATTACACGCTTCAGCTTCAGGTGCTCGAAGAGAATGCCCACCACGAAGCTGATTTCGAACCCGATTTTGATCCTAACGTTGTTCATGAAACCTCTTCTCTTGCTGATCCGGAAGCACATCTAGTCCCGGATGAACCTCCGGCACCCGCTACATCAACGTCTGCGACCTCCACAACTCCTCCAGAAACTGAACCCGATGTAGAATCAGAAGCCAAAGCTGAAGCCCTTCTAGAGTCACTCCTGGCTGAATTGAATCCTGACGAGGGTGAATCGGCTTCTGCTGAGGTAAATCCGGAAACCGACAAAGACACTTTGCTTCAAGAGCTGTGGTCAAGCGAAGCTCACGATGAAGATAAACAGGAGCCTGAAAATTCCCCTAGGAAGGTATCCGATCAGGTCTTAGACCTTGAGGTGTCTGATGCCGACGAGACGATTTCCCGCGAGACGGTGGTGAGTGAACCCCCAATAGAACAGGAAGCACCTCTCCCCCAAAAGTTAGACCTTTCGCACCCTGACCCACAAATTAAAGAGGAAGAAACGGTCACCCAGGCAAACACTCCTTCCTCAACCAAGCAACGCCCTCCAAATCAGCCGAACGGAACAAGCGTTCCTTCTGAATGGAAGTCACTTCCACCTGAGATGCAGCAGGACATGGCGCAGATGTTTCAGGCTGTGGATGAGATGGCAGCCGACATCTTGGCGTCGATGAGCCAGCAATTTGACTCCATTTTTTCGAGTTCTGCGATCGCACCACCGTCAGACGTTGATGAGCCAGAGTCGCCATCGCCAGTTTCAGCAGCAGATCCTCTCCCCCCGGAACAGCCTCCCGTCACCCGATCAGAGTCCAGCATTTCGCCCCAAAGCCAGACAGAATCTCTGCACTCAGAGCATCAACGCTCTAACAACCAGCGATCGCACTCCAGTTTTGAATCATCAACCCCACCTGAAACGGTTCAATCGCCTGCACCTTCAACTGTGCCTCCCGTCGAAACGCGGCCCCCTCAGCCCGCAGCTCGAATACCCCGCGTGGAGCTACGGCTGTCTCAAGATGCTTTCAGCGTCGAACAGGGGTCTCCTCTGACGGTGAACGGGGAAATCTTCGCTACACCCTCTGAGCTTGGCCAGAACGATTCTCAAGCACAACCCACAGCGTCGTCTGTGGATGTGTTTCTAGCGGTACAGCTCACCGATCCCCAGACTGGCAACGTGCAATCGAAGGCGCAACAGACGCTCACGCTGTCCACGACAAAGAACACTTCGATGCCGTTTGACGTGACCTTGACTCTGCCTCCGACGGTGCAAACCCATCTCCTGTTGGGAGAAGCTGTCCTGTCACTAGATGACCACAAAGAAAATACTGCTGCTGAACTTCATCAAGAAGAGAGTACTGAGCACAGTCCCCTGACGCTCACCTTGACGAGCTATGCTTTCGTGGTCACGTTAGAGTTGAATTCGCTGATAGGAGCGATCGCTCAGCCGTCAGACTCCCAGCCCTCTATCAACCCGCCCTTGAACTTCATCGAACCCAGTGAAGAACCAGCACTACCAACGCCAACAGAACAGCTACCTCCGCGTCCCCTGCGAGTGTCGGACAAGCCCAGCCTGCCACCCCAGATTTATGAAACCGCCACTGATCAATCCGAAGGCGATCGCCCAACCCTCGACCTTCCCTCATTTGTCAAAAGTGACGCAGCGATCGCCCCTGGCCTGCTGAGCCTAGCCGGACTGTCGCATCTTGCAGCAGATCCTTCAGGATCAAATGATTCTGGGTTCCAGTCCTCAGAAGTTCAATCTCAGGAATCTATTGACTCTGCGGCCACGTTGGATTCAGATCCTAGTCCAGTTCAGCCCGAATCGACTCAGTCCCAATTCGCTCAGCCGGAGCTTCAAGGATCTGTCGAAGCCTCGTCAGGCAAAGCGTTTGATGAAGTAGACTCCGATACAGAACAAGACAATTCAAGCGAAATCTTTTCCCCAGAAACCGCGTCTTTTGACGCCGAAAAGCCTGATCCTGCCTTCTCGATAGCGGATACGACGCAAACAGCCGATGACGATGATGGCAACGAGACATTCAACCCGTTTGCCGATGCGCTACAAGAGCTAGAGGCATTGCCAGAGATAGCAAACAGCGAACACAATCCGCTCGAAAATAGAGCGAGCGATCGCCTCATATCGAACGAACAAACAGATGAGTCCATTCACGAATTATCCGCAGAGTCATCCGAGGAACCCTTTCAGCCAAATTTTGATGAAGTAGAATCGAGTGCCTCTCCTGCGGTTCCACCTCCCACAACATCTCCACCCGCAACGCCACACACCTTTGCCATTGCCCAAAATGACGCGACTGCTGAGCCGCCTGAAGCGGTTGAGTCGATGCCTCCTCGTCAAACACCGATGCAGACCGACATCGACAACGAAGTCGTGTTGGAGAGCAGCGACAGTGGCGATCGCCCAACTCAACCCAACGCGCCAACGATCAACTTTGGGACAAGGGAGCCTCAAGCTGAGCCTGTAGTCCCGCCTGAGCAAGAGACTGTAATAACCATTCCAGTGCCTCAGATTCACCTTGCCGAAGATGAATTGATCGCTGGGCAGCCTGCTCGAATTTCGGTGATTTTGCCAGAGCTGCCGATTCAAGTCTTTGTCAAGCTGTGGGTGCAGGATCGCCAAACGCGCTCCCTTCTGGATGGCCCACGCTGGGTCGCTGACTTTGTGGCAGATGGGGCGGGCAACGCTGAAGCCAGAACGCATTTTACGGTTCCGCTGGGCTGCTTAGAAGTGCGGATAGAGGCGATCGCTGTAGATGTGCTGTCCCAAAGAGAGAGTCATAAAACAGGCATCGACCGCTCGGTTGTTCCTCCCGACTTGCCTGCCCTTTCTCTAGACGAGTTTGAATAGATTTTGGCCGAAGCATCAGCAATGCTGCGATCCTCAAGGGCTGAGTGAAGGGGAAGAAATTGACAGCACGAACATGTCCGCATTATTCGCAATACACAGAAATAATCGGGCGATCGAGTGGGTATAATCCCGCAAATCATCGCAACAAACATCTACATCGTGTTAAAAATTCTTATTAAATTAAGATTTGGTGCAGGTTTCGCAGTAGATTCAAGTGTCAGAAGGAGCTTTCTACAAGCATCTTCACTGTTGTTACCCAGCTTAGGAAATCATTGTTATGGCAGCGTCTTTTTTGCCTTCCATTTTGGTTCCTATGGTCGGCTTGGTTTTTCCAGCCGTCACCATGGCACTTTTGTTTATCTATATTGAGCGTGAAGATGCAGCAGGCATCTAGATCCTGACACTGTTTACACATTTCACACTTAAGTTTTCACGTAAGTCGCCTCCCGAACAATGCGGCAGAAGCGGCTGCGTGACGCATTTCAGAACGTTATGACATCTCAGAAACGTTAGTTTGGGAGAACTCAACTTTATGGAATACATTACAGCTGCTGGCGATCCCCAAGTGGGAAATCTAGCGACTCCTGTCAACTCTTCAGGTTTCACCAAGGCATTCATCAACAACCTGCCTGCCTATCGTTCCGGTCTTTCAGCCCAGCGTCGAGGGTTAGAAGTCGGCATGGCTCATGGCTACCTGCTCTATGGGCCTTTCGCAGTGTTAGGCCCCCTTCGCAACTCAGAGTTTTCTGATTTCGCGGGAGCGTCAGCAGCTATTTTGTTGGTCTTGATTTTGACCATTTGCCTGTCACTCTATTCCAGCACGAGTGTTGGCAAACCTATCAGCACCGTTACCAATCCCAACCCTCCTACGGCTCTGTCGTCTTCTGAAGGTTGGAGTGAGTTTGCAGGCGGATTTTTAATGGGTGGCGTCGGTGGCGTCATTTTCGCTTATCTGCTGGTGCAGGTTGCGACATCTGGCTTACTTGATGCCATTGGCATCTACGGCTAATCGTCTCATTGCAACGGTTTGTGCTTTGAAAAAGTAGTTTGCAGTACGTTAGACAGAACCGGATTATGATCCGGTTCTTTTTTGTCAATTTTCAGGTATGGAGAAAAACTCCATTGCGAGTCACACAAGGTTATTCAAGGAAAACCTTCTGCTGGTCGCTCTAACCCCCTTCCCTGATCCGATAGGATAAACCAGTGAAGGAAAGAGAAATCTCTTTGCATCAACCTATTCTTCGATCAGGCTGCTGTTTCAGCCAGGACACGCCATGATCTACTCAGTGCTCTACAAAAAGTTCGGTGAGTGCTTGCACCTGATCCGTCTGGAACCCAAACTTATGACTCAACTTCAGCGTCGGAAGACCGTTCTACTGAAGATCCGCAATGGGCTAGGGGCGATCGCCCTAATGATGCTACTCGTTTTCACCGTGTCTTCGTTGCCAGCCAAGGCCGAAAACTACAACAAGATGACCCTGATTGAGCGTGACTTTTCTAATCAGGTGATGACCGATTCAGAATTTTCTGACGCAAATCTGCGAAATAGCGATCTCAGCCATAGCGACTTCACGGGTGTTAGCTTTTTTGGAGCCAACCTGCAAAACGCAAATTTGGAAGGCGCGAATCTGCGCTACACCACCCTCGACAATGCGCGAATGGTGCGAACTAACTTGACCAACGCCATGCTGGAAGGAGCGTTTGCATTCAACACCAATTTTCAGGGAGCGACCATTGATGGAGCAGATTTTACCGAGGTGTTGATGGCCTCCCGCGATCAGGAACAACTCTGTGCGATCGCCACAGGCACCAATCCCACCACGGGCCGAAATACTCGCGACACCCTCGACTGTCCTTAGAGATAACCATACGGGATGCAGATCTAGGGCATCGCTAGCTCAGTGACTTGTAGAACTCACCCACCCATGGCAGCTTCGCTAAATCTTCGAACGTGATAGAGCGCTGTTCGTCGAGTTCTCGAATGCGCTGCTTTTCGGCGTAGATCTGTTGCTGATAATGGCGACAGAGGTCAGGCTCTTGCGCTACATCGGTCGTTGCCCACAACTGCCGAAAATGCTGGTATCGTTTTTCGCACATGACTCGTTCTAAGCAGTCTGCCGCCGCTTGAATCACTAAGGGAGCCCGCACAATATCTCGCTGAGTTTTTTCGTCGAGCTGAAATAAGTGAATCACCGCATTGTAGAGTTCGGGTGTTTCAGTCAGGACATCTTGGAGCTGGTCAACCAACTGAGCAGCCATGCTTTCATGTAGGGCAGATGGCGCTTCGGAAAACAGTGCAGCACCTGCCGTTTCTAAGTCGGTGCTAGGAGGAACAGAGTCAGTAGTTGGGGTCGCGTCTGAAGGCTGGGATAGGGGATCAAGTTCTAAAATCTTGCGCCACAGAAATCGATAGTGAGACAGACTCATTTGCAGATCTCGTGACTCTAAAGCGTCAATCACCTCTTGGCGATGATTAGGAGCATGGAGATAAATGCGCAGCAAGGTTGACTCTGCATGGTCTAGGGGATTGACGGACAGAGCGATGGGCGCTCGGGACACCTCGGCTCCGTCTGGCGATCGCCGTCGTTGGCGGCGCACCTGAGCCAGCAGATTTTCAGCCAACAGCGGCACAAGACGACTATCACCCCGACTCAGCAACTCGGCACAGTGGCGGACATAGTGAGTGCGGGTTGAGGCACTCGTGATATTACTCAACAGTTCCACAACTGTTTGAGTCACCTCATGGGCGTGGTCGGCCTGATGCAGATCTTTGCCTTCGACAACTTGCTGAATTTGCCAGTCGAGCCACAGGGGTGCGGCTTGCACCAGAGCCTCGTACTCTCCAGGCGAGTGGCTAAGGAGAAATTCATCGGGGTCTTTGCCTTCGGGAATATTCAACACCCGCAGCTGCACGTCGCCGCGATAGGCCAGGTCTGTAACTTCACCAATGGCTCGTTCGGCAGCACGAGTACCCGCAGCATCGGCATCAAAGTTCAAAATCACCTGACGCGACTCGGTATAGCGCAGCAGTTGCTTCACCTGCCCCTGGCTGAGGGCTGTCCCCAGAGAGGCCACCGCATTTGTGATCCCCGCCGTGTGGAGAGCAATCACATCAAAGTAGCCCTCGACGACAATGGCACAGTCATTTTTGGCGATCGCCCCACGAGATTTATCCAGGCCAAACAGGGTTTTGCCTTTGTCAAACAAATCGGTATCGGGGGAGTTGAGATACTTGGGTTTGACATCCCCTAATGCCCGACCGCCGAAGCCGATCACTCGTCCTTGCAGATCGTGAATGGGGATCATGAGGCGATCGCGAAATCGATCATAATGGCCGCTACTGTCTCCCGTTCGGGGCACGATCAGTCCCGCCTGCTCCACTCGCTCAACCGGATAGCGCTTTTGCTCCACCAAATAGCCATACAGCGTCTGCCATCCACCGGGCGCATAGCCGAGCTGAAATTGCTGAATTGTTTCTTCGCTGAGGTGGCGTTGATCTCGCAGATAGTCTAGAGCAGCCTTTCCATCGGACTGACGGAGAGCATGTTCGAAAAACCGAGCCGCGATCGCCGTAATTTCATAGAGATGCTCTCGCAGAGAAAGCTGTTGCTGTAGCTCCTGACGTTTTGCAGGTTCTAGAGTCTTGACCGGAATCTGGTAACGCTTAGCCAGATCCAGCACGACATCTGCAAACGACTGCTTGCCTAACTCCATCAGAAATTTGATGGCATTGCCCCCAGCCCCACAGCTAAAGCAGTAGTAAAACTGCTTACTAGGACTGACGCTAAAACTCGGCGATTTGTCATCGTGAAAAGGACATAGCCCTGTAAAGTCTTTGCCCTGCTTTCGCAGCACCACATGTTCAGACACCACGTCAACGATGTCTGTCCGCTGCTTCACATCTTCAATCGTGTCAGGATGGAGCCGAGGCATGACCATGAAACAATTACCGATCCTTCGAATAGATCATTAGCATTACTTTGTCTTTATTGTGGCCTAGACCGAAAACCAAGAGGTCTCGTTCACCCACACTTTCTGTAGTTACATCTCAAGAAAAGGTAGGTGATCTAACGCTACATCTTGAGTATTAGCCAACCTAGTGACACTATAGACGTAATTCAGCGAGCGATCGCACTAAATCTCTTGGCTCAACATTTCACTTTATAAACCTTAGCTTTGTGAAGGAACGCAAGAATCCGCTCCTTTTGCCCCTGCAATCGGCAAAATTGAGGTTTAATTTCGGTGATTGCAGGTGGTATTAACAGGGCTCGCCCACCATACGCGCAGTCAGCAACAAAAACCGCAACGGAACAGAACGAATGGGACGCATTTTTATTGCAGCGGGACACAGAGGATCAAACGGATATACAGGACTCGATCCCGTAGCCTTTGATTCAGAACGCACTCTTAACAGTACAACTGAAACCGCTGAAATGATTGCCTTGCGCGACGTGCTGGTAGCTGAGCTGCGATCGCGCGATCGCACGGGAAATTTCGAAGTATTGTCTGTCCCGGACGAACTGAGCGTTGCTCAAACCGCTGACTGGATCAACGCCCGTGCCCGTCCTGGAGATGTCGCTCTAGAACTGCACACCGATGCTTACGCCAACCCAAAGATACGGGGAGCGTCAATTTTCTATATTGCTCAAAACAGCGAACGCCGCAGTCACAGCGAACTGTTGCTTCTGGCTCTGTTGCGGCGGGTACCTCGCATCTCCAGTCGAGGAGCCCGTCCAGACACCGAAACTCGATCGGGATACTTGGATTTTTGCCGCAGGGTAGCGGTGCCGTCGCTATACATCCACGTCGGCTGTTTGACCAACTCCGAGGACAGACGATTGCTGCGAGAACGCCGCCGCGACATTGCCCTGGGCCTAGCAGACGGGCTTTCGTCTTGGAGCCGCCTCGTCATCCCACCCGCTGGAGAAACCATTGGCCTCACCTACCCCATCATCAATGTCAACTTGAACGGCGGCCTCTATGAGGAACCGGGCGTTATCGTCAACGGCAATCCCTTCATCCCTGTGGATTTGGGCGATCGCCTGGGGATCGATGTGTCCCAGCATCCAACGATGCGCCGCATGCGATATCGGCAGGTGGTCTATATCAAAGCTCTAGACCTGCGAGAGCACAACATTTCTATCAAGTGGAACAACTCCGACCGCACGCTGTACATCCGTTCCTCATTACCTTTCTATGCCGACGGTTTCGATCGCATCATGGGGCGAGGCATCACCTCAGACGTGCAGCTCATCATGTTTCTTAAGAGCAACAACGAAAAAGCCCTAGAACGCTTTCCTGATTTGTCAAAGTTTTATCGAGAGGAAGCCGCAATCGAAGGAGTCAATCCCGACATCGCCTTCAGCCAAATGTGCCTAGAGACAAGCTTTCTTACCTTCGGCGGAGACATCAAACCCGACCACAATAATTTTGCGGGGTTGGGAGCCTTGAGCCATGCATCTCTAGAAGAAAACACAGGCGGAGCGCAGTTCAGAAGTCAGCGGTTAGGAGTCCGGGCTCATGTTCAGCATCTCAAAGCCTATGCCAGCCAAGAACCTCTAATTCAAGAGTTGACCGATCCTCGATTTCGATTAGTCAGCCGAGGCGTCGCTCCTCACATTCCCCAACTGTCAGGGCGGTGGTCCGCAAATCCCGACTACGGCCTTCAGGTTCTCTCGATTCTCAAGCGTCTCTATGAATCCGCTGGCATGATGTAGTGCGGATCATTGATCGGCCAGCTTGTGATTCTCTTTCATGGCAGGTATGAATACGCCAAATAGATTTCGTGCTAGGTCTCGACTACTCTGAGAAAACAAAAAAGAATTCTCATGAGGAAAAGACATTATGGTGCTGAAACTCTACGATTTTTTGCCCTCAGGAAACGACTATAAAGTACGGCTCGTGTTGACTCAGCTTGAGATTCCGTTTGAACGAGTCAATATCGACATCACCAAAGGCGAAAGCCGTACTCCCGAATTTCTTCAGAAGAATCCGAATGGGCGCGTTCCTGTTTTGGAGTTCGAAGACGGCCGCTGTTTGCCTGAATCAAACGCCATTATGTTTTACCTGACGGAAGAAACTGAGCTTTTGCCATCCGATCGCTTTAGACGGGCTCAGGTGCTGCAATGGCTATTTTTCGAACAATATAGCCACGAACCCTACATCGCGACCTCACGCTACATCGTCTCAATTTTGGGCAATCCACCAGAATACGAAGCGGTTTTAGCTGAGAAAAAAGAGAAAGGATACGCCGCGCTGAACGTCATGGAACACCACTTGAGCGATCGCCCCTTCTTCGTTGGCGATCGCTACACCATTGCCGATATCAGCCTCTACGCCTATACCCATGTTGCTCACGAAGGCGATTTTGACCTGAGTAACTTTCCATCTATTCAAGCTTGGTTGCAGCGAGTTCAATCACAGCCACGCCATATTCCTATCACTCAGAGATGACCGAGCGAAATTTTCAGTGATGGAGTCCTGAATGAGCGACTAGGCAATCGGTGCTTACCTCATCCAAAGCGCTGTCACACCACTAATGCAGTAACGCCCAAAGTCAGCCAGATTAGCACCGTCCAGCGCGTGAGACGCAACGCTGCATAGACTTTGGCGATCGCCAAAGGTTCATCAGCATCGCCCAGAATGGGTTTGGACTTCACCTGACCTCGATAGACATTCGTACCTCCAACCTGGACTCTCAATGCAGCGGCATAGACACACTCACTCCAGCCTGCATTGGGACTGGGATCTTGTGGCGCATCTCGGCGGCAAATGCTCCATACCTGCCGAGGCCGTCGTGATAGTACTCCAATGGTCAGAACCGTGAGGCGGCAGGGGAGCCAGGTCAAAACATCGTCAGTACGAGCACTAAACCAACCCAAGTCGGTGTAGGGCACAGTGCGATACCCAACCATCGAATCCAAGGTGCTAGAGGCTTTGAAGGCCAGAGCAAGAGCTACACTCCAGGAAAGACCAGGCAGAGATCCACCAGTGATCATTTGTCCTAACACTGCGCCGACTAAAGCGTAGAACAGCGGAGCCATGATGCCATCCACCGCATTTTCAGTCACGGTCTCAAACACCGCCCGCAGTATCTCTTCGCGACTGAGCTGATCCGTATCGCGACCCACGTAGAGACTGAGGCGCGATCGCGCTTCTTGCAGGTCATCCTTCTCCAGCGGCTCGATCACCTCAGTGGCAGCACGGCGCAAACTGCGAGCCGCCAGACAGCTTGCCAAAAGAATGCTGGCGATCGCCCCTCCAAACCAAGAATGAATATTCATTCCAAGAACGATAAGTAGCCAGCCCGCAATACCACTACCACTGATCAGCAACAGACCTAATCCAACACCAGCAACACGCTGAAGTAGAGGAGATTTGAGCGTTTTCAATGCCACCTGGCTATAGCGACCAATCACCCAACCCATCACTTGTACTGGGTGAAGCCAGTTCCAAGGATCACCGATCCAGAAATCCAAAAGCGCGGCGATCGCCAAAACGCTGCCCGTCATCCAGCCGCTCATCATCCAGTCGCCTGTCATCCAAGCCCCTATTGCCAATCCTCCTCGGCTCGCTTGAGAACGTAGGCAGATACGGCTTGAATCTCTTCACTCGTCAGCGTGTCTTTGTAAGCCGACATGGGGCGCTTGCCGTTGGATACGATGTGAGCGATCGCCTCTACCGTATCCATGTGATAGCGTTGCAAAGCTCTCATCCGAAGATTCTTACCGCGACGAATGATATTGCCTCCATTGGCGTGACAACCCGCACAGTTGATTTCAAAGATCTGCGCTCCATCCGCCGCAGCGACATTCGTATCATCGTCAGTCACAGCCTCTACCGTCGTCTGAGCCAAGATAGAAGCTCCTGGCAAAATGGCTGATGGAAGAGCGATCGCCGGAGCAGCCAAAGTCCCAAGTCCC
>JGI12210J13797_10778230_pt1 | contig 19940 bp, 16 predicted proteins | sample ElkSlonscriptome_3_FD_13797 | JGI IMG/M metagenome (IMG submission 13797)
CCGTAATCTTGATAACGGATCACAAAGTACATCATAGCCCTGGCCGTGCGACCTTTTTGTGCATTGCGTGGCTCAAAAGTAGTGCTATTATAAAAGGAGCCACCTCCTAGGGTGACCGGCGTACCATTGGTGACCACTCCAAAGGGTTTACTTCCCCTTTGAGAATTGGAGTTGTTAGTGGTTGGAAACAAATGATGGATGTCGCTTCGTTGAGGTAACACCTGATTGAATAGTCCCTGGGGAAAGGTATGCTCGGTATTGAATTGAGGATTGGTGGTTTGCGCATTGGAACGTGACGTATAGCCATTCTTCACAAAACCGGTATAGACGCATTCCAGACTGTTGGATGGTGCTCCCTGTCCGTTCTGAAACTTATTGTCGATGGTCATGAACATGGCATCCCGGGCTGCGCTGTAGGAAAGTTGATTGTAACTAACCGCTAGTCGATTCCTGAGGGCGGTTTTTAAGGCCTCCTCTTCTAAATTTTGCGTCACGTTGTAATAGGGATTTAAAAACACGCCCTGGCCTCTCAGATCTACACTTTCCATACCCGAATTGGCATTGTGAAAGATCACCACTTCAGAATTATGCAGAATATTATGTCGAGGTTCAAAATAAAGCCAAATGGAAATGCTGTCGTTGGCCGGAATGGTAAAGTTGTTGTTGGAGGCGGAAAATGGGAAATCGTTGTAGATCGTGTAAAATTTGACATTGTTTACTTGCAAATCTTGGTTAGAGGTATTGGCAAGTGTTAAGTTCAGACTATCGATCTCCCCCACATTCACTGATCCGAAGTCCAGCGAGTCCGAAGAAGGTCGAATGATCTGTGAATAAAGACTACCGGAGATCAAAAGGGTAAATAAGAAAAGAATAGAGGCTTTTAAGGCTGGCATGCTGACGTAGAATTAATTCCGGCTCAAAAGTAAATATTAATAGTTTTGTGCCTGCCTGACACGAGGTTTGGCTTTAACAGAAATGGATGCAGAAAATTAAATTTTGGTTACTATCGGTTTTCAGCGGCGGTTTGCTCGCCCTATCTTGGCCGGCCATTGGCGACCAATGGTATTTGATCTTTTTCGCCTTCATTCCGCTGCTATGGCTTGAAAGGGAGATCTTGAGATCCTCCGCCAGGCGCAAAGCACTCAATGTCTTTGGCTTCGCCTATTTATCCTTTTTTCTGTTCAATCTCCTCACCACCTGGTGGATCTACTATGCCTCCGACTGGGGGATGGCCATGGCAGTGATCTGCAATTCCTTTTTCATGGCTACGGTCTTTTCCTTGTTCAGCTACAGCAAAAAATGGGTGGGGGAGCGACAAGGTTATTTCGGTCTGCTTTTTTTGTGGATCGGCTTCGAATATCTGCATATCAACTGGGAACTCAGCTGGACCTGGTTAACCCTGGGAAACGTGTTTGCCAATCAAGTGCAATGGGTGCAATGGTATGAATACACCGGAGTGCTGGGAGGTAGCCTTTTGATTCTGCTGGTGAACCTTTTGCTTTTTTCTACTTTGCTTCGAATGCTGGATAGAAAAAAGCAGGGCGCTGATCACACTGAAGCGACACTTACTCCCGACTTAAAAATAACACCGGCACTCACCTCTGCCTTATTCCCACTTTTTCTTGCCGCCATACTTTTACTCATGCTGGGAGTTTATTCCGCCAATCGATTTAAAAGTTACCAGGCAGAAGGGGAGAAGATCAATGCCGCAGTGATTCAGCCCAACATTGATCCATATTATGATAAGTTTCAGGGAATAGCAGAGTCTGTTCAGATAGATATGATGCTGGCACAAGCTCAAGCCACTGTAAGTGATTCCATTGATTTGGTGATCTTGCCGGAAACTGCTTTCCCTACACCCTCCTGGGAACATGATCTGAGTTTTATGTATGGCACTGAGGAGTTTAAAAGCTTGATTGACAATTACCCAGACTTGCGGGTAATTACCGGGATTTTAAGCTCCAAATTGTACCTGAAAGGAGATGAACTTTCAAGCACGGCAAAAAAATTACCCGGTGAAGGTTGGTACGACAATTACAATGCGGCCATGCACTTAGACAGCAGTGACAACATTGATATCCATCGGAAATCAAAATTGGTGTTAGGCGCAGAGAAGATTCCTTTTATGAAGACTTTTCCTTGGCTTAAAAAGTTATCAATAAGTCTTGGAGGAACCACGGGAAGATACGGTACACAGGAGTTTCCAAGCGTATTTTTCGATGGGAACGCCAAGCGGGGTGTGGGGCCAATCATTTGTTATGAGTCGATCTATGGCGAATATGTCACTCAGTATGTGCGCGCAGGTGCGGAGCTTTTGGTGATCATCACCAATGACGGCTGGTGGGATGATACCCCCGGTTACAAACAGCATCTGGCTTACGCCCGATTGAGAGCCATTGAGTGCAGAAGGGCCATTGCACGTTCCGCCAATACCGGAATCTCGGCCTATATCGATGAGAAAGGGCAGATTTTGCAACAAACCGGATGGTGGGAAGAAGCTGCGCTCACACAAGCGCTGCAATTGAATACAGAGCAATCCTTTTACGTGCGTTTTGGCGACTTTTTAGGTCGGATCAGTAGCTTCGTGGCACCGCTGTTCTTGTTGTTGGCTTGGGTAAAAAGCCGCAATAAAACCGAGCAGCGTTTAAAGCTGTAAAAAGGCCTGCTTTGCTTAAATTTGTCGTCCATTTAAGCTTGAAACATGGAAAAATACGATGTAGCCATCATTGGCTCTGGTCCGGGAGGATATGTTTGCGCCATTCGCTGCGCTCAATTGGGATTCAAAACCGCTTTGATCGAGAAATACGACAGTTTGGGCGGTACCTGTTTGAACGTGGGCTGTATTCCTTCTAAAGCGCTGCTTGATTCTTCTGAGCACTATCATCAAGCGGCTCACGACTTTAAAGAGCACGGCATTGATCTCAAAGACCTCAAGGTTAATTTCAAGCAAATGATCCAAAGAAAACGCGGCGTGGTAGAGCAAACCGTGGGCGGGATCGATTTTCTAATGAAAAAGAATAAAGTGGATGTCTTGCACGGACACGGTTCGTTCAAAGATGCCAATACCATTGTGATCGATGGTAAAGAGAAAAAAGAAATCAAGGCGGACAAGGTGGTGATCGCCACCGGTTCCAAGCCATCATCCTTGCCATTTATAAAGATCGATAAGAAAAGAGTGATCACTTCTACCGAAGCCCTGGAATTGAAAGAGCTGCCGAAAAGCATGGTAGTGATCGGTGGTGGGGTTATCGGACTGGAGATGGGTTCGGTTTATGCCAGATTGGGTACGGAAGTACACGTAGTGGAATTCATGGATCGCATCATTCCGGGAATGGATAGCGACATGAGCAAGGAGTTGATGAAATCCATGAAGAAATTGGGTGTGAAATTCCATCTCAACCATAAAGTAAAAGCGGTGAAGGCCGCTGCCAAGCAAGTCAATATCAAAGCCGACAACAAGAAAGGCGAAGAAGTAAGTTGGGATGCCGACTACTGCCTGGTCTCAGTCGGTAGAAAGGCCTATACAGAAGGATTGGGCTTAGAGAAAGTAGGCTTAGAGACCAATGATCGCGGTCAGGTAGAAGTGGATGAACATTTGAAAACCAAAGCGGGTCATATCTATGCCATTGGCGATGTGGTGCGCGGTGCCATGTTAGCTCATAAAGCCGAAGAAGAAGGCATGTTCGTAGCTGAGGTGATGAAAGGCGAAAGTCCGCACATCGATTACAATTTGATTCCAAACGTAGTGTATACTTGGCCGGAGGTGGCCGGAGTGGGTAAGACCGAAGAAGAGCTTAAGGAGGATAAGGTAGCTTACAAGAAGGGAGTTTTCCCATTCAAAGCCAGCGGTAGAGCTCGTGCCAGCATGGATACGGATGGGTTGGTGAAAGTTTTGGCCGATAAGGAATCTGATGAGGTCTTAGGCGTGCACATTTGCGGACCAAGAGCCGCAGATATGATCGCGGAGGCTGTGGTAGCAATGGAATACCGAGCTACCGCCGAGGATATCAGCCGCATGAGCCACGCGCACCCAACCTTTACTGAATCCACCAAAGAAGCTGCCTTAGCAGCTACCGATAATCGCGCCATTCATATTTAGAAAAAAGCAAAACATTTAGCGATTTTGGCTGTCTGATTGCTAATTTCAGCAAGAATTTACTATGCCTAAAACCGGAGTATTACTCGTAAACCTCGGAACCCCGGATGATGCCAAACTGGGGCCGGTGAGACGATACCTTTTTCAATTCCTGAACGATCCCAGAGTGATCGATCTGCCCTGGTTGGCGCGCAAGATCCTGGTGAATTTAATTATTGTGCCTTTCAGAGCGTTTGGTTCTACCAAGATCTATAAAGAATTGTGGACGGATCAGGGTTCTCCTCTGATCATTTACGGTGAATCGAATCGAGAAGAATTGCAAAAGCGACTGGGAGATGATTATGGGGTGCACCTCGCCATGCGTTATCAAAACCCCAGTATGAAGAAGGTGTTGGGGGAGATGAGATTGCAGAACTACAAGAAGATCATCATTATTCCACTTTTTCCGCATTATGCCTCGGCCAGTAGCGGATCAGCCATGGAAAGGGCGCTGAAGATCATCAGTAAGTGGTGGGTGATCCCAGAGATCGCTATGGTGAGTCAGTTTTGGGATCACCCAAAATTCATCGACGCCTTTGTGGCCAGAGGAAAGCAATATAAGATCGAAGAATACGAGCATGTGCTCTTCTCTTATCATGGACTGCCAGAGAGGCACGTCAACAAGGTTTACGACGACGGGATTCCCTGTAAGGATCACGATTGTGAGACCGAGATCAATGAGGAGAATAAATTCTGTTATAAAGCCACCTGCTACGCCACTACACGATTATTGGCCGAGCGCTTGAACATTCCGGAAGAGAAATACACGGTCGCCTTCCAGTCGCGACTGGATAAAAAATGGTTGGAGCCCTTTTCTGATGAGATCGTGGAAGAGAGAGCCAAAAAGGGCGAAAAGAAATTGCTGGCTTTTAGCCCCGCTTTCGTAGCCGACTGCCTGGAAACTACCGTAGAGATCGGGGTAGAGTATCAAGAAATCTACGAAGAACACGGTGGCGAGAAAGTCCAGCTGGTGGAGTCCTTGAATGATCATCCTTTGTGGGTGGATTGCCTGGAGGATATGGTAAGGGAAAGGTCCTAGTAAAAGTGACACTTGAATGAAGCTAGAGTGACACTTGAATGAAGCTAGAGTGACACTTGAATGAAGCTAGAGTGACACTTGAGTTGAAGGATTTTAGATGGTAGGGTTCTTGATTCAAAACTCAAGCGTCACTTAAGACATTCAAGTATCATTTTTAACTTTAGTATCACCACTCCCCTCGTTTGATCTTATTCTGCGGCAGCGTATACTGATTCTTCATCGCATGAATGCTGCTATACACGCCAATCGTAACCATTCCGCCAATTGCTAAATAGGCGATATCCGGATTTGCTTCCCACTGCTTATACGCAATAGCTGCCAGCGCCCAGATGAATACCGCGCCCACTTCTCGCATATTTCTAGTTGCAATCAAGAATAAGCCCAGTACAATCACCAAACCGATCGCGATGAAGGTCCAATGTAAAGCGGATATTCCCATGCCATCCCAGCCAATTGCATAGAGATAAATGCTAATGTTGGCTACCGTAGCCACGCAGATCCAACCAAAAAGCAGATCGATAGGCCACCACACCAGCGCCATAAAATGCACCGGTGCATCCCATAACTCCATCCGCAAACGCAATACGCAGAGGATCAAACTAACTAGGATCACTAGCATACAGGCAAGTGCTGCCAGAATCATGTCGTTGCCCCAAAACCAAAGCCAGGCGGTCATGCCGATATAGGCCACGCTCAAATAAGTAGCCGATTTTCGGATGAAGTCATCGTCAAAATCTTTTTTAAAGGCCGCATAGAGCATATAAACCCCCAGGGCGATCAAGCCCAAATAGATCACTCCCCAGATGGCAAAGGCATAAGGAGCCGGGGTAAATAGAGTAGGATACTTGGCACTCAGCTCACCCATGGTATAAGGCAAGCTACCTGAATTGGCAATATAATTCCAAAACAAGAGGATGATCAATAAGATAAAATGAAAAACCGACCAAAAACGAGCTCCTATCATGATGACTTAGGTAAATCTGAAAGCGTAAAATTATTCAATAAGGCGACATCTTCGGGGCGGGAATGTTTCCAACGCTTGTGACTCCACAACCAAAATTCTGGCTGTTTGCGAATCACGGATTCAAGAAGTTTGGTATGCATTTCAGTGATGTAACCATATTCAGCTTCCCTGGCCGCCTCGCAGATCAGCACGCAATCTACTTCATAATAACCTCTTTTCACTTTGTAAATATTGAAAAAAACTACCGCAGCATTGAATTCCACTGCGATTTTTTCTGCGCCAAACTGCACCCCGGTCTCCTGATTCAAGAAATTGGTCCAGTAGGCCCGCTGGCTTTTTCTGGGCGATTGATCAGAACCGAAGATCACCATGTATTGCTCGTCCATCAATTTTTCCATCTTCGACCTGATCTCCTTTACAGAAAGCAACTTTAAGCCATACTTCCCACGACTTTTCAGAAACTTTTTATTGAAAAATTCGCTGGCGATCGGGGTGTATAAGGCCAAAGGACTATAAGCCGTGGCCTTTCCGATGGCCAAGGCAAACAATTCCCAATTGCCATAGTGACCGCCGGCTACCACCAAATGTGTGCCTTCTCGATGGAGTTTTTCCACAATTTCCATATTCTTGAATTTCATGCGTTTCTCAACTGCTCGATGAGAAATGCTGAACCCTTTTATACTCTCCACGATCAGATCACAGAGATGCAAGTAGAATTTGGACATGATCACCTTGAGCTCCTTTTTGGATTTTTCCGGAAAGGAATGTGTTAAATTTGAATATACTACATTGGTGCGATAGCCAAGCAGGGTATAAACCACCAGGTATAACAGGTAAGATAAGCCATGCAAAATTCGGATCGGTAGAAGAGAAAGTGGCTTGATGATTATGTAATAAAGGAGCGCTGCGCCCATAAATGCGATTATTTTTGCAAAGAATGAAGCAAATTAAGGAAATATCCTGCTCTCAGCAGCACAGTCTGCCACTCAAACTGCTTCGCTTAGGCAAGCATTTCGAGCACGTCAGTATTTTGAACTCCAATCAGTACGACGATAAATACGGGAAATATGAATTGCTCGCAGCCTTTGGGTCACACCGACAAGTGCAGGCTTCCAAAGGGTCTTTTGAAGCGCTCAAGAAGTTTAGGTCGGAGAAAAAGTCCTGGCTTTTCGGACATTTCTGCTATGAGCTTAAAGATCAGTCCGAGAATTTGCATTCGGCGCACCCCGCTCATTTCGACTTTAGGCCCTTATCCTTCTTCGAACCCAAACATTTACTGGTCTGGAAAAGGGGAGAGACCACTGGTCATTGGTTTTCTCATGCTCCAGAGGAACTCAAGCGCTTGCTTGAAGGCGAAGTGGAGGCTATAGCCCCGCATTTTCGCTCTCTGCCCTTGAAGCCACTGCTTAGCAAAGAGGAATATCTTCAAAAAGTACGTGAACTAAAAAAGGAGATCAAGTACGGGAACATTTATGAGCTCAATTTTTGTCAGTGGTTCCAGGCCGCATCCAAAATTGATCCTGAGGCCTATTTTGCCGCATTGAATGAAAAATCACCCATGCCTTTCTCAGCTTTTTATCGTCAACACGACGACTATTTGCTGTGTGCTTCACCTGAACGATTCATGTGCAAACGAGATCGTAAATTGATCTGTCAACCGATCAAAGGAACCGCCAAGCGATCAATGGATCCTGAAATGGACCGGCAAATTGCCCAAGAATTACGCGCTGACCTTAAGGAGCAAACCGAGAACGTAATGATCGTGGACCTAATGCGCAACGACCTATCGCGCACGGCGTCGAGAGGTTCTGTGAAGGTGGAAGAACTCTTTGGCGTGTACACTTTTCCCCAGGTACATCAATTGATCTCTACCGTCACCTCTACCCTGGATGAGGAACAAGATCCCGTTGATGCAATACGCCTGGCTTTTCCGATGGGTTCAATGACCGGAGCGCCAAAGATCAAAGCCATGCAGCTCATTGAAAGTTTAGAGACCGACCGCAGGGAACTTTATTCCGGTGCGGTAGGGTATTTCGATCCGGATGGCGATTTCGACTTCAACGTGGTGATTCGTTCGTTGATCTATTCGGCAAAAAAAGAATTTGCCTCGCTTACCGTGGGTGGAGCAATCACCGACTTGGCTGAAGCAGCGCAAGAATATGAAGAGTGCTTGTTGAAGGCAAAGGCTATCTTTGAGCTAACCGATAAGGCTGCCCATGCACAATAAGCTGGTTCAAAAGGTTGCAACCCAAACTTTTCCCAAGGGAAAGGCACTGCTTGCTTTGAGTGGCGGAGTAGATTCTATGGTCTTATGGACACTCTGTCGCGCCTTGAAAATTCCGCACTTGTTGGCCCACTTTAACTTTCAGCTTCGGACTGAAGAAAGCGATGCTGATCAGAAATTTGTGGAACGATTGGCCAGGGCTCGGAATACGAAGATTTTGGTCAAGACCGCATCGGCTGAGGACTATGCATCGCTGCACAATCTCAGCATACAGGAAGCCGCGAGAGAAATGCGCTACAACTGGTTTCATGCGCTGATCGATCAGGGAGAAGCCGACTATTTGATGACTGCCCATCATCTGGATGACAGCTTGGAAACCTTCCTGATCAATCTGGATCGGGGAACCGGCTTAAAAGGCCTCGGGGGGATCAGGTCTCGGAAAAAGCTCTTTAGGCCCTTGCTGAATTGCAGCAAAGCCGAGCTTATCGATTATGCAGAAGTCGAACAAGTGGAATTTAGAGAAGATAGTAGCAATTTGAAGGATGCGTATTTGCGCAATTGGTTTCGGCAGCATTTGATCCCCTTATGGAAATCGAAAAACCCGGACCTTCTCGATCGGATGCAGGCAAATTTTATTCGTTTTCGCGAATCTCAAGAGGTGCTTGAACACTATCTTGCCCAAGAAGTGAACCGGCGATTGGAAAGTGGAGATGGGGTTGAAGAATTCGACTTGCACGATTTTCAGCAATTGCCCTTTCCTGAAACGGTCTTGTGGCAGTGGCTGGCTAAATATGGATTTCATCGAGATCAGCTCGGGCAATTGCTTCAAAGTATTGCACAAAAGAATAGTGGGTCCACTTTTAGCAGCAAGAGTCATTTACTCTTGATGGATCGCGAAAAGCTGATCTTAAAATCGGCCCAGGAGGAACATGCGTCGACCTTGAAGATCCTCCGTCCCGCCCTCTATTCTTTAGCGAACTTCCAAATCAATATCGAAGAAATCCAAGAAAAACCGACTGTGCTGGATGTAGAAGGAGTGGAATATTTTGACGGACAGACCCTAGAATACCCTTTGGAATTTAGAAAGTGGGAAGAAGGTGATCGAATGCAAGTAATGGGCATGAAAGGGACGAAGAAGATCTCTGATATTCTGATCGACGAAAAGATCGATCAATTCAGTAAGCAGCATCAATACGTGATGCTGTCGAACTCTAAAATAGCCTGGCTGTTGGGTTTGAGGATATCGGAAGCCTTTAAAATCAAGTCGAGCACCAAAAAAGTGGTACGTATACAATGGACCAAAGCATAAAGAAAGCCCTTCAGGCAGAACGCCTTTACCTCATTCTCGCCGGCTTATTCATCGCCAGCCTGGTTGCGGGAAACTTGATCTTTCAGAAATTCTTCCACTGGGATTTCTTCGGCATCTATACGTTTGAGCTTTCCGTTGGCATTCTGCCTTATCCCGTCACCTTTTTGATCACCGATCTGATCGCGGAGATCTATGGCAAACGCAGAGCAAACCAGGTGGTGATCGCCGGCTTAGGTGCCACGATGTTTGTCTTACTGATCTTGAGTCTGGCCAATGCGGCTCCGGCTACCGACTATTCGCCGGTAAATGATCGCATATTTACTCAGGTGTTCGGCTTGGCCCCACTTGCGGTTGCCGCCTCGATGATCGCTTATCTGCTCGCTCAGTTAGTCGATATCCGATTGTACCACTTCTGGAAAGACTTCACTAAAGGGAAGCATTTGTGGCTTCGCAACAACGCCTCTACCATGACCTCCCAGTTTGTGGATACCGCCTCGGTACTATTACTACTATGCTTGTTCCAAGCTATCGAGTGGAATTTATTCTGGCCCCTGCTATGGAGCGGATTTTTCTTCAAAGTGATGATCGCCGCCCTGGATACCCCGATTTTATACTTGCTGGTCTATTCGGTAAGGCGACACTTCGATCTAGAAGTGGATCAAGAAATTCGTCGTCAGGGTAGCTTTAAAATAAATTCACATTAGTTGTAATTTTGGAAGATGATCATGAAGAAGACTTTTTGCATTTATGCGGCCTGGCTTACTTTCTTTTTTGCAATAGGCATCGCTCAGGTTTTTTCCCAGATATATAATCCAGTGAGCTGGTCCACTGAGGTGAGACAGATCGAGGATGAGCAATATGAACTTTTGATCCACGCCAAGATCGATAAGGGCTGGCATTTATATTCTCAAGAACTTCCCTCAGATGACGGCCCCATTGCCACTGAATTTACTTTTCCAGAAGGCAGTAATTACACCCTTCAAGGTGACGTAAAAGAGCCCGAGGCCATTACCGAATACGATCCAAACTTCGACATGGATCTGAATTACTTTAAGGATCAGGTCACCTTTACCCAAATCATCGTAAGCACTTCTAATGCGCCAATCAATCTTACCGCAGAAGTGTATTTTATGGTGTGCGACGAAGAGAAGTGCCTGCCTCCCGAATATGTGGATCTGGTCTTTCAAGTCGACGTGCCGGAAGGGAGCGTTGAGCCCGCAGAGCCCGGTTCTTACAACATGCCAGAGAACCAAGCACAGCAAGCTGAAGGAAATGCAAATAACGCAGATGACCTCGATCGGCCTCAAAGAGAAGATATTCACACTAGTGGTGGGGGAGCAGTTGTTGATTCCCGACCGGGAAATGGATCTGTCGCAGAAAATAATTCATCTTCCTCTACCAGCTCAACGGATGGCCCCATTGAGCCTGTCAAGTGGGAATATTTTTCTAATAAGATCAGCGACAACACCTATGAATTGCATTTTAAGGCTACCATTGATGAGGGTTGGAAGTTGTATTCTCAATTCTTAGCTGGTGATGACGGACCGATCGCGACGGCTTTTTATTTCGACAGCAGTAAATTCGAAAGAATAGGTGAGGTGAAGGAGTCGTCTAATCTGAAAAAGAAATACGACAAGGTGTTTGAAATGGAGCTGAGCTTTTTCAATGAAGAAGCAGAGTTCATTCAAACCATTAGAACCAAGAGTGATCGAGCGAGATTGGAGTACGAATTTATGGTTTGCAATGACGTCATGTGTCTGCCGCCGTCTTTCAACGAGATTGTTTTCGATCTCAAGAGCGGCATTGGCGTAAATGCGCTCGACCTGGAAACTACTGACGCTGCAAAATTTAGTGGGGTGGTGCCTTCTTTACCCAAAGTAGATCTCGAAGAACCTCTTGGAGATTGCGGAGAAGAGCGAAGTAGCTCTTCGAGTTTGTGGCTGGTCTTTTTACTTGGTTTTGGAGGGGGTTTGATCGCCCTGCTTACGCCTTGTGTATTCCCCATGATCCCACTCACGGTAAGTTTCTTCACCAAAGGAGACGATGACCAGGGAAAAGCTAGTAAAGGCCTGGGTAAGGCCGTGCTATATGGTTTCTTTATCTTTTTGATCTATGCCGTGTTGAGCATCCCCTTCCACTTCAATACAGACCCGGAAGTGCTTAACGAGGTGGCTACCTCAGTATGGCTCAATTTGATCTTCTTCTTGGTTTTTGTGGTCTTTGCCATTTCTTTCTTTGGCTATTTTGAGATCACTTTACCCAGCTCACTCACCACTAAAACTGACTCTGCTTCACAGGTAGGAGGGGTGTTGGGTATTTTTTTTATGGCGCTCACTTTGGCTTTGGTCTCCTTTTCTTGTACCGGGCCGATCTTAGGTACGGTGCTTGGAAGTGCATTAAAGAATGGCCCCTGGCCCATCACTGCAGCCATGAGTGGCTTTGGTATTGCACTGGGTCTGCCGTTTGCCTTGTTTGCCGCCTTTCCTTCGGTAATGAATAAAATGCCGAAGTCGGGAGGGTGGTTGAACTCAGTGAAGGTGGTAATTGGTTTCATCGAGCTTGCCTTAGCGGTAAAGTTCTTGTCCAATGCAGACCTGGTAGAACAATGGGGCTTCTTAAAGCGTGAAACCTTCTTCTTGATCTGGACCTTGATCGGGATTGGATTGATACTTTACTTATTGGGACTCATCAAATTTCCCCATGATTCTCCGGTGAAGCGTTTCTCGCCCTTCAGAATTGGATTCACGGCCTTGATCTTGGCATTTACGATCTACATTGCACCCGGGATTCTGAAAAACCCACCTTGGAATCACAACCTGCTCTCTGGTTTTCCACCGCCTACTTTTTACGGCTGGTACGAAAAAGAAACTTTTCATGCCGACTTCACCGATTTTGAGCAGGCCGTTGCCGAGGCGCAAGCTATAGGGAAACCATTGCTGATCGACTTTACCGGTTGGGCGTGCGTAAATTGCCGAAAAATGGAAGAGTCGGTGTGGACGGTAGAGCGGATCAAAGAGAAACTTAGAGAAGAGTTTGTCCTGGTCTCACTATACGTGGATGATAAGATCAAGCTTCCCGAAGATCAGCAAGGTGTTTTCGAATACCAAATGGGCGATGAAGTCGTGAAAAAGAAGATCAAGACCATCGGTAATAAATGGGCAACCTTTCAAACTCAGGTCTTCAACAACAATTCACAACCATACTACGTGATGCTAAGTCCGGATGGCTATCTTCTGGGTAATCCCGTGGGCTACACCCCCGACGTTGATGAATATGCCGACTTTTTGGACTGTGGCATCGATACCTACCGGAAGAAGGCTGAGGTCTTCGCGAATAAGCCTTAAGACCGCACTGCTTTGCTAAGCGCTAGATGCTATAGATTCGAAGGTATCGGCGCTCGCTTGTAGGCTTTCTTTTTCGGTTTGATCGAACCCACAAACAATACATTGATCAATTCATCATCTTCTGTGATCATGGTTTCAGACATTCCGTTAATGATCTTGACCGGATCTTGATTTTTATAGGCACGCACGAATTGTTCATAGCTGCCATCCACAAAAGTGAGGGCGAGACTGTTGCGTAAAACCATACCGCCATCTACCTTCACTTTTCCAATGAAGCAGTCCTCAAAGGTGCCTTTGCGTAAGGTGATCACCACATCATCGTAAAGGCCGTCTGCTACCTGATCGGCTCCTCTAACCTCAAATACCTTTACATACCGTTCGTGACAGCCTTCGGCGTTTTGAGCCATGAGGCCGAAGCAAAATAGGCTAAGTGCCATTAGAATTCCCGTCTTTTTCATTTCTTTTTAGCTTTGATGATTGATGTGAACGAAAATAAAGATTGCTCATGCGCTTTAAGTTAATTGCAGAGCTTTATTTTTGACAATCCATTGTAAATAAGATTTGATGTATAAGTCACTTATTCTAGAAAACTTTGAAGAAGCACGCTCGGCGATCGATGAATTCTTGAAAGAGGAACAAAATCTTGAATGCATTTCCGATGCAGCTGAGTTGATGATCGAGGCACTGCGATCCGGGAAGAAGATCATGTCCTGCGGCAATGGCGGATCCATGTGCGATGCGATGCATTTTGCAGAAGAGCTAAGCGGGCGCTTCAGAGAAGATCGGGCCGCTTTGGCTGCCATCTCAATCTCTGACCCCGCTCATTTGAGTTGTGTTGGTAACGATTACGGCTTCGATCACGTCTTTTCCCGCTATCTTGAAGGCTTAGGTAATCAAGGCGATGTCTTGCTGGCGATCAGTACGTCGGGGAAGTCGAAAAATGTGCTCAACGCCATCCAACAAGCTAAGGCAAAAGGGATCAAGATAGTGGGCCTGACGGGAAAGGACGGAGGCCAAATGGCTGCGCTTTGCGACATTGAGATCAGAGCCCCAAAGTCTACTTATGCTGACCGTGCGCAAGAAATTCACATCAAAGTGATCCACTCGCTGATCCAGTCCATTGAAAAGGGCATGCAAGCCTAATTAGCGAATTTGCTGATTTGGATTTCGGAAGGTGAGACTGTAAGTGTAAAGGCTGCGCACCGTTTCTCCATCTTTGATGGCTGGTTTCCATCGGATCAATTCCACCAGCCGCCTGGTTTCTTCATTACAGCCGCCGGCTAAGGCTTCTGTAACCCTGATGTTGCTAGCCAGGCCGTATTGCTCTACTACAAATTCTACGGTTACTCTGCCTGCTACTCCTCTTTCTTTCGCAATGGAAGGGAATTTGAAATTCTCGGCGATCAAGGCATTGATGCTAGATGCATTCACGATCTGCGGAATCTGATCCACTTTACTTTGGAGATACACCGTATTGCTTGCAGCATGCGTTAAACTGCTGTCGTAGGGCAAATGATGATAGCCTCTTCTTTTGGCGAGCTTCAGGTATCTTTTACGATCGAAACTAATCCGCAGCTTTTCATAGCCCAGTTTCTTTTCATCCCTCAGCAAGTCTGCTTCCCACAATACCTTGTCGAAGATCCTTTCGGCCTCATTCCTAAGCCACCGATGGCCGCTGTCTTCCACCTTCTTGTATTTTATCTTTCCCCTGGGGTCGATCAAAAAGACAATGAAAACATCTCCTTCAATACTTTGCTCTAAGGCACTATCTGGGTATTGCATTTCCTTTTTGATGAAAGATTCTAGACCTTTTTCTCCTCCATAAGGTTCGGCCGGATAATAAATGGTTCTAAAAAGATGCATTTGCTGGGCAGAAAGGCAGCTAAACGACAAAAAGAGAAGAATAAAAATGCTTTTTTTCATCCGGGCGGAAATGATTATCTTAGAATAAAGGTACCATTTCTCAGTATTATGTTGATCAAAACATTCGGCAGTGCCCTTAGAGGGGTAGATGCCATTCTTATCACCGTAGAGGTGAATGTAGCACGCGGAGTGAATTTTTTGTTGGTGGGTTTGCCGGATAGTGCGGTGAAAGAAAGCCAACAGCGCATTGATGCCGCTTTGAGGCATCACGGCTATAAGATTCCCGGAAAGAAGATCGTCATCAATATGGCACCTGCAGACATCCGAAAAGAAGGGTCGGCCTACGACCTGACCATAGCCATTGGAATTCTTGCCGCCTCTGATCAGATTCCTGGCGATCAGTTGTCTGATTACGTGATCATGGGTGAGTTAAGTCTGGATGGCGATCTTCAAGCCATGAAAGGGGCATTGCCCATTGCCCTCCAAGCCAAGAAGGCAGGGTTTAAAGGTTTGATCCTGCCGGCAAAGAATGCGAAAGAAGCAGCCATCGTGGAAGGACTGGAGGTTTTTGGTGTTGAAAACATCATTGAGCTGATCAACTTTTTTCTTGGTAAGCAAGACCTGAAGCCAGTAAAGATCCCCAGTACTCAATTTTTTGAGCATAGGCAGCAAGATGCCGAGCTCGACTTTGAAGATGTAAAAGGGCAGGAGAACATCAAAAGAGCTTTAGAGATCGCGGCAGCGGGCGGGCACAACGTGGTGCTCATCGGTCCTCCCGGAGCGGGAAAGACCATGCTTGCTAGAAGATTGCCCACTATTCTTCCGCCCTTAAGTCTCGACGAAGCTTTGGAAACCACAAAGATTCACTCGGTGGCAGGACATCTTTCGGAAGAGGAATCGTTGATCTCCTCACGTCCTTTTCGCGCCCCACATCATACCATCAGCGATGTGGCCTTAGTGGGCGGGGGCGGATATCCTCAGCCCGGAGAAATCTCCCTGGCCCACCATGGGGTCTTATTTTTGGATGAGTTGCCGGAATTCAAGCGTACGGTCTTAGAAGTGATGCGACAACCCATAGAGGAACGCAAAGTGACCATTTCCAGGGCGCGCTTTACGGTAGATTATCCGGCATCCTTCATGTTGGTGGCCTCTATGAATCCCTGCCCCTGTGGCTTTTTTAACCACCCCGAAAAAGAGTGCATGTGCGCTCCACAAGTGGTGCACCGCTATCTAAATAAGATTTCTGGTCCTTTATTGGATCGCATCGACTTGCACGTAGAGGTCACTCCGGTAGATTTCGATCAATTGGCAGCACGAAGTGCTAACGAGAAGAGTGAGCATATTCGCCAGCGCGTGATTGCAGCAAGAGTTATACAAGCTCGTCGATTTCAAGAATCGCCCCAAACCCATGCGAATGCCACGATGAGTTCAAGACAATTAAGGTCGCTTTGCAGGATCGATAAGGCCGGGCAACAGATCCTTAAACAAGCCATGGAAAAGCTGGGACTATCCGCCAGGGCTTACGATCGGATCTTGAAGGTAAGCCGCACCATTGCCGATCTGGAAGGAAGCGAGGATATTTTAAACCAGCATTTGGCCGAGGCCATTCAATACCGTAGTTTGGACCGGGAAGGGTGGGCATCTTAAAAATAGTGAAGCATCCTTTTACGTAATTTTACGTCAGATGCGAGTGAAGTATTTGAACTATATTTATTTTTTATTGGGAATCCTTGTAGTGGCAGGATGTCAGGAAGATGGGCCGGGCTTAAGTCTAGAAGTCTTGCAGGCAGAATCCATAGCGGAGGAGAATCGGTTTATTCTCAATGCTTCATTGGGACTTACTGAGTTCAATACCAATAATGTACAACTAGATTCCTTGCCGGAGGGGTATTTGTTATCCGCTTTCGCAGATGCCGGCAGTCTCTATATTTGGTTCGCAGAACTGGAGAAAGGCACCTATTCAGGGGCAAACAACTCCTCGAATTATATTTACTTTATCAATGACCAAGGAAGGGGCTACTCTTCGAACAATGCCTTGCTCAATAGTGATATGCGATTTTCCATCACTGCTATCGACACCAGTAGTCAACTATTTTTTGCTGATTTTTCCGCTACGCTTTATGATGTAGAAAGCGTGAATCCAAATAATCGAAAGGATCAGCTAGCCATTTTTAACGGCCGTTTAAACCGATCGCCGCTTTAAGGGAACGCTACTTTGGTGGGAATTCCAATAAAGCTGTTTATTTTTGAATTATGAAAGAACTTTTTCGCTTTAGTCTCATCGCCTTGCTTTTTGCAGGACTAGTAACCTTGTCTGCCTGTGAGCAGGAAGACGACTTGGAGCCCAATCCGGATGCCGCCGGAATTCAAGCATTGGGTTTTAATCCATTTGATACCACTGGCTCCGGAGGTGGCGGGGGAACCGGCGGAGGAGGTAATCCGGTAAATCAGTACTTCGACGCCACCATCGACGGGGTGGCGGTCTCTTATGATCAATACACTTATATGGACAACGGCCTGGCTGTGAACTTCTCAGGCCTTAGCTCAAGCAGCGCCAATGCCATTAGTTTTGCCTTATTTGGCGCTCCAACCACCGGCGCTACTATTGCGCTCGGAGGGTTTACAGATAACGGGACCTATGTGAGGGGAGTGGGCGATGCTTTGACCTCTAAGAATGGACAATTGGTGATTGATACCGCAGGCTCTAATTTCATCAGAGGTACTTTCTTCTTTACGGCAGAGAATGTGAACAATCCCTCAGATACCGTAGTCATTACCAACGGAGCTTTCCAGATCGAAATATAAGCGCTTATAAACCTTAGGTCTTTTCTCAAACGATAAGGTGAATCGGGATCATCCCGACAAAAAACACCCCGTTGGTTTTTTATACATGCTTAATTAATTTCGTCCCTTCATTCGGGATGTAGCTTAGTCCGGTTAATTGCGCGTTCCCGACGTGTCGGGACAGGCTGTAGGGCGCGAGATCGTCCCGATTGAATCGGGATCATCCCGGCAAGAAACATCGCGTTGGGTTTTTATGCACTCTTGATTAATTTCTTCCCTTCATTCGAGATGTAGCTTAGCCCGGTTAATTGCGCGTTCCCGATGTGTCGGGACAGGCTGAAGGGCGCGAGATCGTCCCGATTGAATCGGGATCATCCCGGCAAGAAACATCGCGTTGGGTTTTTATACATGCTTGATTAATTTCTTCCCTTGATCCGGCATGTAGCTTAGTCCGGTTAATTGCGCGTTCCCGATGTGTCGGGACAGGCTATAGGGCGCGAGATCGTCCCGATTGAATCGGGATCATCCCGACCAGAAACATCCCGTTGGTTTTTTATACATGCTTAATTAATTTCTTCTCTTAATTCGGGATGTAGCTTAGTCCGGTTAATTGCGCGTTCCCGATGTGTCGGGACAGGCTGTGGGGCGCGAGATCGTCCCGATTGAATCGGGATCATCCCGACAAGAAACACCCCGTTGGTTTTTTATACATTCTTAATTAATTTCTTCCCTTCATTCGAGATGTAGCTTAGTCCGGTTAATTGCGCGTTCCCGATGTGTCGGGACAGGCTGAAGGGCGCGAGATCGTCCCGATTGAATCGGGATCATCCCGACAAGAAACACCCCGTTGGTTTTTTATACATTCTTAATTAATTTCGTCCCTTCATTCGGGATGTAGCTTAGTCCGGTTAAAGTGCGCGTCTGGGGGGCGCGAGATCGGTGGTTCGAATCCACTCATCCCGACAACCGAATTTTTGACACCCACCCTTTCAATACATGCCGGGGTGGCTGTATTTGTCATCAACTCCAGTAAAATCAATTGCTTGCAGCTCAACTTACTCAACAGACCTCAAGAATTCAGTAATCTAAACACTTCAAGTACTCCCCGCCTGCCGAAGCAAGTGCCTGAGCACGGCGGGCAGGCAAACACTCACTCCACACCAACCTTCCAACCCAAATATTCTTATTAATTTCAAGCCTTATTTTTTAGCACAACAACAGTAATTATCAATGGAAAAAGAAAATCAAAGTCAGGGAGCGGAACATGTAAAATGTCTGATCATTGGTTCAGGCCCTGCGGGCTACACCGCGGCGATCTACGCCGCCAGAGCCGATATGAGTCCGGTGATGTATCAAGGTTTGCAGCCCGGCGGACAGCTTACCATTACCAATGATGTAGAGAACTATCCGGGTTACCCCGACGGGATCAATGGTCCGCAAATGATGATCGATTTCCAAAAACAAGCTGAGCGCTTTGGCACCGATGTCAGATTTGGCCTGGCCACCAAAGTCGATTTCAGTGGTCCGGTGCACAAAGTATGGGTAGATGATAAAAAAGAGATCACTGCCGATGCGGTGATTATTTCTACCGGGGCTTCCGCAAAATGGTTGGGATTGGAGTCGGAGCAGCGACTAAACGGTTTTGGAGTCAGTGCTTGCGCCGTGTGCGACGGATTCTTTTACAAAGGTCAGGATGTGGCCATCGTCGGTGGGGGAGATACCGCTGCAGAAGAAGCCACCTATTTGTCCAAGCTTTGTAAAAAAGTATACATGCTAGTCCGCAGAGACGAGTTTCGCGCCTCTAACATCATGGCTCAGCGCGTAAAGGAGGCAGAAAATATCGAAATCCTTTACCATCACGAAGTAAAAGAGGTTTTGGGCGATAAAGCCGTGGAAGGAGCTTTAGTGTACAATAACCAAAGCGGTGAGGAACGCACCCTTGACATTACCGGTTTCTTCGTGGCCATCGGGCACAAGCCCAACACCGATATCTTTAAGGGATGGCTGGATATGGACGATACCGGCTACCTGAAGATCAATCCGGGTACTTCCAAAACCAAGATCCCAGGTGTTTTTGCCAGCGGAGATGCTGCCGACAAAGTATATCGACAAGCGGTGACCGCGGCCGGAACCGGTTGCATGGCAGCCTTGGATGCAGAAAGATACTTGACCGAGATCGGTAAGCACTAGGTTTTTCTTCATTTCTATTTTCTTGAGCGCGAAAAGCAACCAATTTAATCGATGCTTCGTCTGCCTTTTTTGTAGGGGAAGCTTAAAA
>JGI12210J13797_10967447_pt1 | contig 19940 bp, 17 predicted proteins | sample ElkSlonscriptome_3_FD_13797 | JGI IMG/M metagenome (IMG submission 13797)
AGAAACACGTTCCTCCTACGTCCCGCAACCTCCTATCGCCAACCGGCGGGACTTCGGCGGACAGGTCCGTGTTCCTCTACGGGGTGGCTCAGTCGTAGAGGAACTTGGAACAAGTTTCTGAGTGCGTTACCGGAAACTGAGAGCCAAGGGATTCGAGTGGGACTGCCGATTAGCTCGCACCCATTTTCAATCAGTTCNCCTTCCGAACCAGCCTAGTGATAATCCTTGATCGAGTTTCCCCCGCCCGGAAGACTGAGAATTTGGGCCATGGCCCCTGCTTCTGACGCACACGCACCAACTCCGCACCAACCCCGCACCAACCCCGCACCAACCCCGCACCAACTCCAAGCGGATTCCTTGGCTCAACGCACCGGCGGCAACTCGAAGTCGTCGCCGGTTTCCTTGATCCAGCGGGCCAATCGCTCACGCAATTCCCGATGCTTCTGCTTAAAGGCATTGTCAAAGACGTAGTTGGCCATTTCGTATCGATCCTCGGCAGTATGAAACAAGAGCCAATCTTGCCCGGGCTGCGCGGCGTATTTCCAACCATCCCGTGTGACCAGTCCTCGCCAGGGGCGATTCACGCTATGCGCCATGCCTTTGGCCGGGATTTGCTGTAAAAAAGCCGAGTCGGGTTCACTTTCATGATTCGGCGTCAACCCATGGAGACAATGCGCCGCGTAGTTATAGCCGGCCATCCAATCTGGCGGGTCGATGCCGCAGAGTCCGAGTGTGGTCGGGGCGATATCGACATGATTCAAGACGGCGTCAGTGGTGCCGGTCTTGATGCGATGGCGCCCTCCTGCTTGGCCGACAATGAACGGGATTCGAATTGATTCTTCCCAAGGCGACGATTTCTGTTGTTGCGCATGGGCGCCAAGACAATCGCCGTGATCAGAGAAAAACATGACAATCGTCTCTCGATCGGTATCCAACCGCCGAAGGGCTGATCGCAGGCGCCCGACATTCCAGTCGAGATTTTCGATCATAGCGTAGTAACCGCAGAGATCGTTGGCAAAGCGTTCGCGCACCCAGGGGACATCCGGAACGTTCGGCCGGAATTGAATACTGGCCGGATTACGTCCGCGATGAAACCGGTCTGGCGCCAAATAAGGGTCATGCGGCGGCTGGACAGAAAGGACCCCGAAGAACGGTTGGCGTTGCTCGCCGGAATCGGCATGGAGATGACTCGATAAATGTTCGAGGAACAGATCCGTGAGGGCGTCGGTTTCGTAGCCATCGAGCCGGAACCCTTCCTCGGCGCCACTTCCATGCACTTCGGTATCCCACTGCGCATTGCGATTCTCGTATCCAAGCCAGTAATCGAACCCAGCGCGTTCCTCGGGCGGAATGTGCACCATCTGATTGCTGCCACCGAGATGCCATTTGCCGACGTAAGCGGTGTGGTAACCGGCTTCACGAAGCGGCTGCGTAATAGTGGGCAGGTGAGGATCGAGCTTGCGAGGTGTCCCGATCACCCCGTTTTGATGCGGATACAAGCCCGTCAACAAAGCGCCACGGAAAGGACAACACCAAGGAGCCCCCGCAACCGCTTGCCGGAACCGGAGACCGTCCCGCGCGAGATTGTCAATATTCGGAGTGCAGACATTGGGATCACCGGCATGCCCCAAAGCTTGAGCTCGAAGTTGGTCGCAGAGGATCCAGATGATGTTCGGTTGTGTTTCCATGGTCAACGCACTCGATAGGTCGGAAGAATATCAATAAGAGGTCCAACCATCATCGTCGAGCATTTCACCTGGGCCATCGCGATTGCCTGTCAAGCACCCCGCAGTCGGGAGACTTCGGGCAAGGACATCATTTTTGCGAGGACGCCTTCTTTATCCCGTTCACGCAACATATCCACAGTAATAGCCCGGTCGAGAGTGAAACGGCCGGACTTGGTTCGACGCAACCCGGCCAAATGGGCGCCACAACCGAGTTGCTCGCCGATTTCGTGGACATAGGTTCTAACATAAAACCCTTTGCTGCAAACCACCTTGAAATCGATGTCCGGCAATTTGATCTGGTCAATGGAATAACCATAGACATGCACGAAGCGGGGTTCGCGTTCCACGGTTTTCCCTTGCCGGGCTAGTTTGTAAAGCGGCACCCCGTCCTTTTTGATGGCGGATACCATCGGTGGAGTTTGATAGAAATCACCACGAAATTGATCGAACGCAGCGGTGATCGTTGATTCGTCGAGATCTTCTGGGACCGGTTTTTCCTCGATAACATCTCCGTCGGCATCCTGGGTATGGGTCACCTGGCCAAGGCGAAGCGTCCCGACATACTCCTTATCTTCACTCATCAGAAGGTCTTGAATGCGGGTGGCTTTACCTACCACCACGAGAAGGAGGCCGGTCGCCAGCGGGTCGAGGGTGCCGCAATGCCCTACTTTTTTCGTATCAAGACAACGCCGCATCATCGCGACGACGTCATGAGAGGTCATCCCCTTCTCTTTATCGACGGCAATGACGCCGTCAAGCGAGGCGATCGAGTTCATCATGAATGGCTTTCAATAGGTTGGCTTCTACATCGGCGAGAGCGCCGGTTGGGCGGGCGCCGGCAGCGAGAGCGTGTCCGCCCCCGTTAAAATTCTTCGCGATTTTGCAGACATCGAAGCTGGCATCTTTGGATCGCATACTGACGCGCACATGTTCGGGGTCGAGTTCCTCGAGAAAGACAGCGACCTGCACGCCTTCGATGGAGCGAAGCGTATCGATGAGACCTTCGGTGTCATCGGGTTGGGCGCCGACCTGATCGATGGTCGTTCGCGGGATGGCTGCGCTGCAGACGCGGCCGTCAGCGGTAATGGTCATCAGATTTAACATCTCCCGCATTAAATTCACCCGGCGGAGGGGGGAGCTATCATAAAGCAACCGGGAAAGCTCCCCCACATCGACACCTTTCCGAATCAGATCGGCGGCGATTTCGTAAGTGCGAGCCGTGGTGCTCGGGTATTGAAAGGAGCCGGTGTCGGTGGAGATGGCGGCAAAAAGGTTATCGGCAATGCCGTAAGTGAAGGGAATTTGCTGGTCAGCGAAGAGTTCGTAGAGAATCTCGCCGGTCGCTGGGGCAGCCTCACTGATATGGACGAGGTCGCCGTAACCGGTATTGCTCAGGTGATGATCGATATTGATCCAACAACCGACCTGACCGATCGATTCCAACGGTTTGCCGGCGCGCTCCTTGTTAGCTGTATCGAGGATGACGACAACGTCGAAGTCTTGCGGTCGATCGGCGCCCTGACCGATTAATTCGGAGCCGGGGAGAAAGCGGTATCGATCGATCATGCCATCTTCATTCCAGAGGGTGACTTCTTTGCCCAATTGTTTGAGGGCGATGCCAAGGGCGAGTTGAGAGCCGTAAGCGTCTGGATCAGGACGCACATGACTGAGGATACAGATGGTTTTGGCGGCTCGTAGCCGATCAGTGATTTCAGCGAACGAATGGTTTTCGAATGAATTCATGGCGATGAAGAAGAAGGCGGTTCCTGGTCGGTGTCGAGTTCTTCGAGAAGTTGGACGACCCGCACGCCGCGCTCGACTGAATCATCGAGGTAAAAAGCGAGTTGCGGGGTGTATTTGAGGACGACACGTTTAGCGATGCCGGCCTGGAGTTCTGGACGATGTTCCTCGAGCTTGCGCAGGGCCGCATTGGCTTGGGCGGGGCTGCCGATGACACCGACATAGACGCGGCAATGGCGCAAATCGGGAGAGACATCAGCGGCTTGGACCGTGACCAGCGCCCCGCCAAACTGCAGGTCGCGGGTCAGCATGCCGCCGAGTTCCCGTTTAATCACTTCATTGACTCGGGCGAGACGATTTTTCATAGAGAACGATAGGGATAGCCGCGAGAAGCGCGGTGGGAATGGGACGGACTTCGAAGGAGGCGGAATCAGCGGGGCAAGCGAACCGGACGTGGGCCGTGGCGGCGGGATCGTGCCGCTGCCACAGGGAGAGCCCGCCGCCGCTTGTTCACTGGATATAACAGCATTAATTCACAGTTGCTGCGGCACCTTATCGAGTTGGTAACACTCGATGACATCGCCGACTTCGTAATCGTTGAAGTCGCCCAACTTGATGCCGCATTCCAGTCCGGCCCGCACTTCTTTGACCTCGTCTTGGAATCGGCGAAGGGTCCCGATTGGTCCATCGAAAACGGCCTGCTTTCCACGGGTCACCCGGGCGCGGGCGGTTCGGGCGATTCGGCCGTCGTTGACCATACAGCCGCCGACTTTGCCCTTGCGAATTTCGAAGACCGCTCGGACTTCGGCGTGACCGATGACGGTCTCTCGGGTTTCGGGGTCGAGTAAGCCAGCCATGGCTTCTTTCACCTGATCAAGCAGCTCATAAATGATGGAGTAAAGTTTGACTTGCACCCCTTCGCGTTTGGCTGAAGCCAAGGCGACGTTTTCCAGTTTAACGTTGAAGCCGATGACCACGGCATCCGAGGCACTGGCCAGCATGACATCGGTATCCGAGATCGGTCCGACCGCGGAATGGATGATCTCGAGTTGGACTTTGCTGCTGTCAATATTCTCCAATGAACTGGTGATGGCTTCCATCGATCCCTGCACATCGCTCTTGATGAGGAGACGCAATTTTTTGGCTTGAGGGCCACCGCGAAGGAAGTTTTCCAGCGTTTGCCGTTGAGGTTTGGCTAATTTTTCGCGTCGTTTTTCTTCGAGCCGTTCTTCGCTCAACGATTTGGCCTGCTTTTCGGAATCCATGACGACGACTTCATCGCCGGCGTTCACGAGACCGGAGAATCCAAGCACTCGAACCGGGGTAGAAGGTCCGGCGCTTTTCACCGGTTTATTATTATCGTCGAGCATGGACTTCACTTTACCGGCGTAATCGCCACAGATGAAGGCGTCGCCGACTTTCAAGGTGCCAAACTGGACAATAATAGAAGCGGTGGCGCCACGGCCGGCTTCCATTTGCGCCTCGATGACTCGTCCACGAGCTGGCGCATTCGGGTTGCTTTGCAACTCGAGCACCTCGGCCTGGAGCACCATCATTTCGAGAAGATCATCGATGCCGTCGCCGGTGGTCGCCGAGACGGGAACGCAGATGGTGTCGCCCCCCCAATCTTCAGGTGCCAGACCAGCTTCCTGAAGCTGGCCCATCACCTTGTCGGGATTGGCAGCAGGCAGATCCATCTTGTTCATGGCCACCATGATCGGGGCTTTCGCTGCTTTGGCATGGCTGATCGCCTCCTTGGTCTGCGGCATGATCCCGTCATCGGCTGCGACAACGAGAACGACGATATCAGTGACATTAGCGCCGCGAGCACGCATGGCGGTAAAAGCGGCGTGACCAGGTGTGTCAATGAAGGCAATTCGCTGCCCCTTGTGCTCGACGGAATAAGCTCCGATGTGCTGCGTGATGCCTCCGGCCTCGCCGGTGGCGACACGGGCTTTTCGGATAGCATCCATGAGGGAGGTTTTGCCGTGATCGACATGGCCCATGAAAGTGATGATTGGCGGCCGCGGTTTGAGGTCATCCTCCTCGTCGATGACAGGGGTCGGAGGTTCTTCCACCACCACCTCGGCTTTGTGAACGCCCCCTCCTTTTTCGCGACGTTCCAATTCGAAGACGTAGCCATGTTTTTCACAAATCTGGCTAGCGACTTCAGGCTCCACAGTATGATTGATGGCTGCGAAGATATTCATCTCCATCAATTCACTGATGAGCTGGAAAGGTTTGAGCTGAATCGCCTGGGCTAATTCCCGCACGATGATCGGCGGTTTAATGTGTACGGTTTTCTCGTCTTCATCGACGATGACCGTCGGCTCGTCGTCCACCTCGACTGAGGCCGGAGCGGGTGCCGGAGTCTCAGCGGGCTTTGCTTTCGGAGCCGGTTTGCTGATTAGATCAACCGCTTCAGGAGCTTCTTTGGTTTTTTCAGCTTTGACCTGTTCGGGTTTGGAGGCGGGTTCAGGCTCCTGGTTCTTACCTCGGATCCGTGAGATCCGGGGAATCGGGGCTTTGCCGCTGGTCTTGGAAGCGGGTTTTTTGGCCGGTTTCTCTCCGTCGATGAGCGAGAGCGTCTCCATCTTCTTAGGAGGCGCTTCGGTTTTGGGTTCTTCGGCGGCGGCGCTCTTTGTTTTCGCTGTGCTTTTGGAAGGACTCTTAGAAGGACTTTTGGTGGAGCTTTTGGAACTCGTGGAAGCGCTGGCTTTAGTTGAGGAGGATTTACTGGCGGCTGATTTGCTCGTTGAGCTTTTCGTCCCCGAACTTTTCGTTCCTGAACTGGAACGTCCCGTAGATTTGGGCTTTGTCGTGGAGCGTGAGCTGCTAGAGGAGCGGGTATTGTTCCCTGCTCCCTTGCCGCGATTGGAAGATGAAGTGGTTTTGGTCGGCATTGATAACGTCAGGATGGAACTGGTCGTTCATACGGCTTAAAGGGCCGCGGTATTTTTTTCGTATTCGCGCTTAGCATTGTCGAAGATCTGCTGGGCGCGTTCAGCATTGCACTCGAGGATGTCGGCAAGATCGCCGGCATCAGCTCCAGTTACAATTCCTTCGAGCGAATTGAGGCCGCTCGCAACCAGTTTATTGGCGATCTCTTCTTCGACTTCTAAGAGGGAGGCGAGATCGTGGGCGACATTCGCTTTCTGATCTTCGATGGAAACAACAGTGTCTTCTTCTTTTTCGATGTTGATGTCCCAACCCGTCAATCGTGAAGTGAGCCGGGCATTCTGGCCACGGCGTCCAATGGCTTGGGAAGCTTGCTCTTCACCCACCCCAACATGGATGGAATGTTTGGCCTCGTCAATTTCCAGGCTTTTGATGATGGCCGGTTTCAAGGCTTCGATCACGAATTCCCGGATATCGTCGCTCCAACGGATGATATCGACTTTCTCGTTATTGAGTTCCCGGACAATATTTTTGACGCGGGCACCTTTCATGCCGACGCAGGCGCCGACCGGGTCGACTTTATCGTCAGCGGAAGCGACAGCGACTTTGGTGCGGTGACCGGCTTCCCGGGCGATGGCTTTGAGTTCGACGGTGCGATCGGCGATTTCACTGACTTCGACTTCGAACAAGCGACGGACAAAATTGGGGTGGCTTCGGGAAATGATGATTTCAGGTCCGCGAGCACCATTCTCGACCGCGACAACGTAAGCGCGAATCCGGTCGCCGATCGCGTATTCCTCGGTATTCACCCGTTCGCGAGTCGGCATGATCGCTTCGAATTTGCCGATATCGACGATCACGTCAGATCGGTCGAACCGACGCACCACGCCGCTGACAATCTCGCCGGCGCGATCTTTAAATTCGTCATAGATCATGTCTTTTTCGACCTGCCGAATTTTTTGCATGATCGCCTGGCGCGCGGTTTGTGCCGCGATCCGTCCGAAGTTAGCAGGGGTGACCTCCCAATCGACGACATCGCCCACTTCGGCATCGGGTTTAACGCGTCGCACTTTGGAAATCTGGATTTCGTCGTGTTGATCGCTCACGCGTTCAACTGCGATGAGGCTGGCCATGGCACGGACGGTGCCGTTTTTCGGATCGATATCGATCCGAAGTTCCCGAGCCGGCCCAACCGCTTTTTTCGAGGCCGACAAAAGCGCTGAGGAAAGAGCTTCAACCAGGATCTCGCGTTTGATCCCTTTCTCTTTCTCGTAATAATCGAGGACCGCTATAAGTTCGCTGTTCATATAAAATCTTGATGAGCCGACACAAAAAAGAGTGGGCGAACCCACTCTGACGCGACGACCAGGGTGAGTGACTATAGGCTGGTGGAGGAAAGCCGTCAAGCAACCCGGTGGGGCGAACTATGGATTAAATGGATTGGGAACGGCAGAGCCTCGGATTAGCCGCGTCGCACGGCTAACCGCAATTCTTCTCCCAACACCCGAATCCCCTCTCGCACGGTCTCATCGTCGAGACCGAAGTTGAGGCGGATACATCGGGAAGCATGCAATTCGGCTTCGGGAGAAGCGTAAGCGAAGAAATTCCCAGGCACCACGAGGACGCCACGCGTTTTGAGTCGTTGATACAAAGTCGCCGCATCAATCGGTAAATCTGGAAACCAAAGCCAGAGGAATAAAGCTCCTTCATTTTCGTGGACAGCATAATTCAGGTCGTTATCGAGAAATTCGGCGATCCAAGCCTGAGCTTTTTGGGAACGTTCCCGATAAAACGGCTGGACAATTTCCTGGACAAGACGATCGATTTCGCCCGACTCGATCAGTGGTGTGATGAGCGATTGCCCGATTGTTCCATTGGCTAGCCCGGTCACGGCGGTCATAGCGGCAATGGCACGAATGATCTCTGGGCGAGCGACCACGATACCGGTCCTGGTACCGGGCAACCCGAGTTTGGAAAGGCTGAAAGTTAGAATGATTTGCTCATTCCACGACGGAGTAATGGGTTGGAATAAGATCCCGGGAAACGGAGCCCCATAAGCATTGTCAACGATGAGCGGAATGTCGTTTGCGCGAGCTAGCCGTTCGAGATGAACAATTTCATCGTCGGTCAAGACATTGCCGGAAGGGTTGGTCGGGCGCGAGACACAGATGGCAGCGATGGTTTCATCGACCTGTAACTGTTCAAAATTCAGGTGATACTTGAAACGATGCGCGTCTCGCCGTTCGATCTTCGCCATCACGCCGGTGAAGAATTCGGGGCCGAGACCTTGATTGGCATAGCCGATGTATTCCGGCATCAAGGGGAGCAGAATCTTGCGATGGAGCCCCGAGCTGTTCTCGCCGGCCAGCAAATTGAATAGATAAAAGAAGGCGGTCTGGCCTCCATTGGTGATGCCGATATTTTCCGGGCCGACTTCCCAGCCATATTTATGGCGGAGGTAACCGGCCATGGCTGAGCAGAACCGAGCATTTCCTTGGGGCGGATCGTAGATGCCGAGCATACGGCCAAAGGCATCATCGGAGAGCAAGGCTTCCATCCGATCACGCCAGACCGCTTCCATGGCAGGAATACGAGCGGGATTCCCACCGCCCAGCATTCGGATAGTCGTATCGGAACGCGCCAAGGCTTCGCCCAGATCTTCCATCAAGGCTTCGATCCCACTGCGAGCGGTGAGGCGTTCGCCGATTTTGGAGAAAGGCATGTGTGGCGAGTCAGTTCCCGCTCACGAAGTAGGCGAACCGCCAGGACCCGTTGATCAAGGTCGCACCCGCACGGGAAGCCCGGTAAGTTTCTGGGTTCATCGAAAATTCGATCGGGGCCACCATATAATTGCCCAAGGGCTGCCAACGGTCTTTCACGACAAGCTCCAATTCGGGCCAAAGATTATTGGCGTCCCAGTAGTCGAAGACACCCGGACCACTGAGAAGCGGTTGGATGGAATACCCAAAGTTAGGCGTCATCATATCCGACAGCATCTCGCGATCCCGGTTGGCGATGGCTCGACGCAGACGGCCCGCGAAGGACATGAAGGTGGTATCCCCGCTGGCATCGTCCATTTGGGGAGCTTGCGGGTTGGCCAGCGAGACGGTGCCATCTGGGCTGGGTTCGGGAAGCTCTTCATCTTCGGTGGTTTTACAACCGGCAAGGAGGAGCGTGAACATGAACAAGGGAATGGAGCGAAAAAACCAGGTCTTCATAGAATCAAGAGGTTGTAAGATTCTTTAGTCTTTCGCAAATCCTCAGGGCAAGGAAAGAGCAATTATGGGTGGGGACCTTAATATTCAACGGCATGGATCTAGTGGCGCCTTTCGAGATGATCATGATTCTGGAAACGGGGCCACGCTGAGACTCATCCGTCGTAAACCACAGGCGGTTTGGGTGATCGGATTTTCTGGTAAGGGTGGAGGAAGAAAATATCGAAAAGCTCTCGGATAAAGGCCGGCGTAGAGAGAGATGGGCAGACAGCCGTCACGGCTCCACGTCGAATCCCCGAGAAGATCGATTGGGGGGTTGGCGTTTCCGCGCCTTCCACGACAGAAAAATGCCGACCAAAATGCCGCAGATGGTGGGTGTCCGAATTGCAAACGATCGGTAACCCATGCTGCTTGGCCGCCCGCAATGCCGGTCCGTTCCGGCTGATCCATTGCGTTTGAAGCCGAGTCACCTCCACGGCATCGAATAAATCGACCCAATCTCCGAACCGATGATTCATGGAATGCGCCACCACGTAAAATGGGTGGGGCGCGATGAGAAATAGCGAATCACCATATTCGCGACGTACCGCGCGCAGATCAGCAATCGACCCGATACTCCGAGCCACTTCAGGCGGTAATCCCAGGGCCAGGAGGTGCTTCTGCTCAAGAGTCAATTCGATCCCGGGAATCAGACAGAGCCCCAGTTCCTCGGCACGAGCCTGAGCGGCTTCCAGTGGGAAAGCCCCCTCATGCAACGTAATCGCCACGGCACTGAAACCAAGCTGCGCCGCCCGTTCGACCAGATCGACGCTGGTATGCGCCACATGATCTTTGGGGTCTTCAGCCGTGTGGATATGGAAGTCACAACGCCAACCGCTCAATCCGTCGGCATCTCGCCGGAATTTCGGTTCAATGTGCATCGAGCCAATTCTCTGCAACACCCGTTTCCACAAGAATCGGGACATCCATCGGCAGCGCGTTCTGCATGAGCTCGGTCATTTTGGGGATCACCAGATCGCGTTCCTCCGGGCACAATTCGAAAACCAATTCATCATGCACCTGAAGCAATAGCTTGGTTTCAGTCCCCTGCTCCATCAACCAGGCATGGATCCTAGCCATGGCGATCTTGATCATGTCGGCGGCCGTTCCTTGGATCGGCGTATTAATGGTCATTCGTTCTGCCCCTTGCCGGACCGCTCCGTTGCTGCTTCGGAGATCAGGCACATAACGACGGCGTCCGGACATCGTTTCGACGTAACCTTTCTGCCGGGCATCCTCGACCACTTCTCCCATGTAACGGCGAATCCCGGGGTATTTGGCGAAATAACTCTCGATGATCCGGTTCGCCTCCGCCCGTGGGATGGCGAGCCGTTGCGCGAGTCCGAAGGCGGAGATTCCATAAATGATGCCGAAATTGACCATCTTGGCACTGCGGCGCATTGCTTCGGTCACGTCATCAGGATCGACGCCATGGATACCGGCAGCTGTGGCGGTGTGAATATCGAGTTCCGAGACAAACGCTTCCTGCATCGCTTGATCGCCGCTGAGCGACGCCATGATGCGGAGTTCGATCTGAGAGTAATCGGCCGCAAAAATCTGGTAACCCTTGTCCGCGACGAACGCGCGGCGAATTTCGCGTCCACGATCCGTGCGGATCGGAATATTCTGCAGATTCGGATTATTAGAAGCCAACCTGCCCGTAGCGGCGACCACCTGGGAGTAATTGGTGTGAAGACGTCCGGTCTTGGGGAAAATGACAGCTGGCAAAGCCTCGACGTAAGTGGTCTGCAGCTTATTCGCTTCCCGGTATTCCAACACCTTACGCGCGATAGGATGATGCACCGCCAGCGTTTCGAGCACCTGTTCGTTGGTCACGTATTGACCCGTGCGTGTCTTCTTGGGTTTCGCAGCGAGGTGCAATCGATCGAAAAAGACTTCGCCAAGTTGTTTCGGCGAATTGAGATTAAATTCTTCGCCTGCCAACTGGAAGACCTCCCGTCGCAGCCGGTCGATGTCCGTTTCCAGTTCCTTAGAATATTCAGCCAACGCTTTGGAATCGATCCGGACCCCATGGTATTCCATTTCCACCAGAACGGGGAGTAGCGGGCATTCCACTTCGTTAAAGACCTTTTCCAGCCGATGCTTGGCGAGGATCGGCTTCAACACCTCCATCAGTTGCCAGGTCACATCGGCATCCTCAGCGGCATACTCAGCGAGTTCCTCTTCCGGCACTTCTCGCACACTTTTCTGTTCCTTGCCTTTAGCGCCAATCAGACTTTCGATGCTCACAGGACTATACCCGAGGTATTGCTCCGATAGCTCATCCATCCCATGCCGTTTATCCGGCGCGATCAAAGCATGAGCCAGCATGGTATCGAAAAAAGGCCCCTCACTGCGAACGCCGTGCCAACGCAGCACGCCGAGATCGAACTTCAAATTATGGCCGACCTTCACATGGCGATCGCTCTGCAAAAGAGGCGCTAATGCAGCGAGCCATGCTTCGGCTTCCGCCGCTTTTTCCGGCCAAACCACGTAATGAGCACGACCGGCCTCCCAGCAGACCGCGATCCCGACAATCGCCGCCTGCTTCGCATCGAGTGCATCCGTTTCCAGGTCGAAACAAAACGCTTCCCGCATGGCCATGGCCCCAAGCAGCGAATCGTAATCCTTGCGTTCCCGAATGACTTGATACTCGTGTTCGACATCAGCCAAATAGTTGAGGTCCGCTTCCTGCACAGGGGCCGCGCCTTCGATTTCTTCTGGCGCGAACAGTTCGCCCGGCGGCGCACTTCCCGACGAAAAACCGCGGCCAGCTTTGAAATCGTCTCCTAATAACCGGCGCCCAATTGAATTGAATTCGAACTCGACACAGAGAGATCGCAATGCCTCCTCGTCTGGGTCGCTGAGTTCCAGTTCCTCCCAGTTCACCTCGATCGGCACCTCAATATCGATCGTAGCCAACTCTTTGGAAAGTAATGCCTGGTCACGATGAGTCTCCACCCGTTCCTTCTGTTTGCCTTTCAATTGCGCCGTCCCTTCCAACAACGTCTCCACCGAGCCGAATTGGGCGATCAATTTGGCAGCGGTCTTTTCTCCGATCCCAGGAATTCCAGGAATATTATCGCTGCTATCGCCCATCAGACCTAGCATATCGCGGACCTGATCAACCCGCTCGATCCCCCAACGCGAGCAGACCTCTTCGACTCCCCAGACCTCGGGCGGGTTGCCCATTCTGCCCGGTCGATACATGACGATGTCGTCGGTGACCAGTTGACCGAAATCCTTATCGGGCGTGACCATCGTGACTTTCCATCCTTTAGCAGCCGCCTGACGCGCCAACGTGCCGATGATGTCATCCGCCTCATAGCCATCGAGCCGGAGCATCGGAATCCGAAACGCAGCAGCGAACTGATCGATAGCCTGCAAAGAATCGCTGAGATCTTCGGGCATCTCATCGCGCTGCGCTTTGTATGCGGGGAAGCGTTCGTGGCGCGCCGTCGGCGCATCCGTATCCATGGCGATGGCCATATGGGTCGGTGCCGCCTGCTGTTTCAATTCCAGCAAGGTATTGACGAACCCGTAAATGGCGGAGGTGTTGCGGCCGGTGGAAGTCGAAATTGGATTACGGATCAACGCAAAATAAGCGCGATAGGCCAGCGCCATACCGTCGAGAAGATAAAGATGATGAGCCATCGGGATGATTCAGACGGTGAACGGAACGCTCGGTGCCGCCAAGTTATTTTGCGCCAGCACAACTCACGATGACGTCTGCCTCATCTCCAAATACCAATCCGGCAACGGCGGCGCTGGTGGCTCCTGAAATCGCCAGTTAATGAACAGCTGCGCTCCGACCACCAACAGCACGATGATGCAAATCGCCAACGCCAGCCTGCCCGGCGCTGGTTTTCCCTCTGCAGGCTGCTCCGCTGGAGGTGGTTCCTCCACGAACTAATCCTCCAACGTATCGATACGTTCAGCCGTTTCAAAATCGAACGGCGTCAGGCCACCTTTGGAATGTGTGGCGAGCGTCAGTTTCACTTTATTCCAACGCACATCGATATCCGGATGATGATCGAGTTCCTCCGCGATTTCCGCGACGGCATTCACGAAATCGATCGCTGCCGTGAAATCGTCGAATTCGAACTGGCGGCTGATGGCTTTTTCCTCGAGTTCCCATTCCGGGACTTTCTTCATCCAGGTGTTCAGCTCTGATTTGGATAAGAGTTCAGACATAATATCCCCATTGTGGATGCGGGAAGCTTCCGCCGCAAGTCTTCGCAACCGATGAAGCACCGAAAATTTTCTTCCCACTGTCGACCGGCCAACTCGGGCATTGCAGTCGAATAGGATTTGGAGTTTTGATTGGTCTCGTAACCGTCACACATCACTCTCATTCGTTCCTTCATCCCACAACATCTCATGGGCAATATCTATCACAACATCGTCGAAACCGTTGGCCGCACGCCATTAGTCAAATTAAACAAAGTTACCGCCGGCCTTGATGCCACCATCGCGTTGAAATGCGAGTTCTTCAATCCGCTCGGCAGTGTCAAAGACCGCATTGGCATGGCCATGATCGAGGCGGCCGAAAAAGCTGGCACCCTGAAGCCTGGCACGGTGATCGTCGAGCCGACCAGCGGTAATACCGGGATCGCCCTCGCCTTCGTCGCCGCAGCTAAAGGGTATAAAATCATTCTCACCATGCCGGAAACCATGTCGGTGGAACGGCGCACCCTCCTGGCGATGCTCGGCGCCGAATTGGTGCTCACCCCGGGTCCAGACGGGATGAAAGGCGCCATCGCCAAGGCGGAAGAAATCGTGGCGAACACCCCCGACGCCTGGATGCCGCAACAGTTCAACAACGAAGCAAATCCCGAAATCCATCGCAAAACGACCGCCGAAGAAATCTGGGCGGACACCGATGGCGGGGTCGATATTCTCGTAGCCGGCGTCGGCACGGGTGGCACCATCACTGGCGTAGCGGAGGTGATCAAACCTCGTAAACCCTCCTTCCAAGCCATCGCCATGGAGCCAGAAGCCTCCCCGGTCATTTCGCAAACCATGGCCGGCGAACCCTTACAACCCGGGCCACACAAAATTCAGGGGACCGGTGCCGGGTTTATTCCGAACAATCTTCATATGCCGATTGTCGACGAGGTCATCAAGGTTTCCAACGATGACGCCTTCGCCATGGCTCGCCGGTTGGCCAAAGAGGAAGGCATTTTGGGCGGTATTTCCACCGGCGGCAACGTGTTTGCCGCCATCGAAGTCGCGAAACGCCCCGAGAACAAAGGCAAACTGATTGTCACGATCGGCTGCTCCACCGGCGAACGCTACCTCTCGACTCCCCTCGCCGAGGAAGCCCGCCAGGCAGTTTCATAACCTCATGAAACAATCCCTCCTCACCTGCCTCCTTCTCGTCAGCTGCTATCACCTCGCCATGGCCACTCCCGAGCATTGGGTCTGGTGGGAAGCGGAATCGGCTGAAAAAGCTAATTTTGATCCCGAACATCCGTTCATACCCAAGAACGACCTACTCTCAGGCGGTGAATGGATCGGGGTCGGCAAAGAGCATCCGAGCGAAAAAACTTTCGCCGAGTATACAATCAACGTCCCTGAAACTGGGGAGTATCGTCTTTACACGAGAAAATTCTGGAAACACGGCCCTTTCCGTTACCAATTCGGCGACGGTGAATGGACGGAAGTCGGTCGCGACATCGCACTGATGGACTCCGTCTCCTTGCAGAAACATCTGAGCGCCAACTGGGTCGACCTCGGCTCTGTTCATTTGGAGAAGGGTTCCACCCAGTTCCGTATCGAATTGCTCCAGAATGAAGGCGCCGCAGCTTTCGATGCCTTTCTGCTCAGCAGCGAGCCGTTTTCGCCTCGAGGCAGCTTGAAGCCAGGCGAAAAATATGGTCGAGCGCCCAAAGGCTGGTTTCCGTTCGAGCCGGATCGTGACAATTTCACCGGTTCCCCGATCGATCTTCGCCGCCTGAATGAAGCTTACGCCGGCCAGAATGGATTCATCGAAACCCGCGATGATCAGTTCATCCACGGCGACTCCGGCCAGCCAGTCAAATTCTGGGCGGCCAACATCAATCGCAGCGTGCTCAACATGAGTCGCCCTGAAATCGACCATCTGGCGAAAGGTTATGCGAAACGAGGGGTGAATCTCGTGCGGTATCATAGCCCCCTCTTTTCGAATGATCAGGAAGCCGATCCCGAGGTTCTCGACAAACTCTTCTACACCGTCGCCGCATTCAAACGCGAAGGTATCTACCTGCATCTTTCCATCTATTTTCAGCATTGGAATACGATGAACAAAGAGCAGGGCAAAAGCCTCTACCTGGAAAAGTTCGGATACGAGGAAGGGCAACGCCCTTACGTGCTGCATTTCATTAACCGCGATTTTCAAGCGATCATGAAAGGATGGTGGTCAGCCGTCCTGACGACCGCCAATCCTTACACAGGAACGACCCTCGCCCGGGATCCTGCGGTGATGGGGGCAGAATTGATTAATGAGGATAACTATTTCTTCCATACCTTCACACCCGACCGCATTCCCCGGCAGCAGATGAAGATCCTGGAAAAACGGTTCGGCGACTGGGTCGCGAAGCGATATGGCTCCATTGAGAAAGCATTGAAAACCTGGGACCAAGACCATCCTCAAGACGCCCCGGATCGAGGCCAACTCGGACTGCCGACTGCCTGGGAGATGGGTAACCAAACCACCAAACGAAATCAGTCCGCCGCCCGTTTCCTTGCCGAAGATGAGCGCGCTTTTTTCACGAAAATGCAGGATTATCTTAAGGAAGACCTCGGGTTTGGCGGCGTGATCACGGCGACGAACTGGAAGACTGCCGAGGGGCGGGTGCTTGATCCCGTCGAGAAATGGGCCAATAGCAGTGTCGATTTCATGGATCATCACGGTTATTACGGCGCACCATTTCAGGAAAAAGATAATGCCTTCGGATTCGGCGTGGGTGATCAGTATCAAAATCGGACCGCCACCCGTTTCGAAGGTGGTAAGAGAAGCAAGGCAGGCGAGAGAAGTTTCGACATCCCATTTAACATTCTCATCTGGGACAATAAACCGCATATGCTGAGCGAGATTGCCTGGCCGGTGCCAAACCGGTATCGAGGCGAACAAGCGTTGCTCGGCGCGCTTCTCGGCACCTTACAAGGGCTAGACGCTATTGTCTGGTTCGCTACCGATAGCTCTTCCTGGACGAGCACACTCGCTTCCAACTGGCCGATACAGAATCCTGCTCAAGCCGGGCAATGGCCTGCGGCCGCGCTGATTTATCGGCAGAACCTCATTCAACCGGCCGCACCATCCATGGAACTGGAACTCGGGGTCGAATCGATCCTCGATCTGGAAGGCATGCCGGTCGCACAATCCGCTAACTTGGATGCCATGCAGGCAAAGATCGCCGATGCCGCCGGTGATCAGGAGACCGCTCAAGATGAACTCCAACAACTCGCCTTTTTCGTCGGACCCATCACGATCGATTTTAAACCGGGCGATCAACAGAAGGTGAAATCAATCGACCTCACCCAATACATCGATCTCGAAGCCGGCACAGTCCGAAGCCAGACCGGTGAAATGGTCTGGGATTGGGAAGAGGGTCTGGTGCTGACGGACGCACCCAAAGCCCAAGTCGCGATCGGGGCATTCAGTCAAGCGGAGACAATCGATCTGAGCGGCATGCGCTTAGAAAGCCCTATGGAGTATGGGATCGCCGCGCTCGTCCCGCTTGATGATCAACCAATCGCCGATTCCAAGAAGCTACTGCTTCAGGTGTTCAGCGAGGATACGAACTTCGGCTGGGAAACCAGTAAAGGCAAGGACGGCTGGCTCACCATCGAATCGGAAGGGGACGCCCCCATCGTGGTGCGTGACTTGAAAGGAACGGTGCACTTGAAACGGTCCGATGCCGCCAAACTTCAGGTCACCGCGCTCGATTTCAATGGTTACCCGAAGCAAACGATTGGGAGAGCCGACAAGATCGAGCTGCAGCCTGACACGCTTTACTATTTGATCGAAAAACCGTAAATCTCTGAGTGGCGGACGCTCAGAGTTCGTGCTGAGCGTTCACCCATTCTTCAGGATCCCATTCGCGCCGTTCGCCACCTGGCTGGACCAAATCGGCGCTGACGTATTGGGGCAATGGCATGACGGTCGGATCCTGACTAAGCAATGGATCGGCGGTTTCCTGCATCCAGATTTTCAATCGTTCCCGCAATTCCCGCTTGGTTGCAGCGTAAGAAGGATCGAGGGCGAGATTGCTTCTTTCCTGCGGATCAAAAGTGAGATCGTAAAGTTCTTCCTTGGGCACGGTGCGATGCGACATGCCCTGGCTCAACAGCAACCGTTTACTATGGCCATCGTCGCAGTTCGGCATGACCTCCTGATAGGGCCCGGCGAAGTTACGAATGTAATTCCATCGTTTGGTTCGGACGGATCGTTTCGGCTCGAAGCTACCATGGAAGGTGACCTCGCTGAAGATGGCCTCATGCAACTGAGCCACCTCGCCCCGAACCAACGGTAGGAGGGAACGACCCTGCAGCCAATCCGGATGAGGCAACTGAAGCAGATCGCAGAGGGTCGGATAAAAATCGATCTGAGAAACGAGCGCATCGCTCACCTGGCCCGCCGGCAATCCGGGCGCCCGTAACACCATGAGAACGCCAGTGCCATGGGCGGTCAGCTTGCATTTATGATGCGGAAACGGAATGCCGTGATCCGTGGTCGCGATGACCAACGTATTTTCTGCTAAACCACTCGCATCCAACGCCGCTAGTATCCTTCCGTAATACTCGTCGAGCCGAGTCGCGCTATGGCAATAATCCAGCCAATCCCGACGAGTCTCAGGCGTGTCCGGCAAGGTCGCTGGCGGCATGAGATAATCGGCGTTCCCATCACCGTCTTTGGGATCGTGACGGTCCTGATTGAACCCATGGCAAACCCATTCCGTTCGGTGCGTCTCCACGAAGCCTGCATCGAGAAAGAACGGTTGGTCCGCCGTCGCATGCTTCAGATAATCGACACAGTAATCGGCGATATCTTCGCCCTGTTTCCAGTCGCAGCCAGAGATTTTGGTATAACCCATCGCCTCTTTTTTCCCGACATGACTGAATCCAGCACAGACCGTCTCGTAACGGTGAGAAGCGAGAAAACTGGCGAGGTGCCGTTCGGGATGCCAGATTTTGCCACCTCGATGAGCCAGCGCCACCATGCCAGCGCTATGAGCGTATTCGCCGGTCAAAAGAGCCGCGCGGCTAGGTGAACAGGTCGGAGCCGCGCAATGGGCGTCCCGAAAAAGCACACCGGATTCCGCCAAAGCCTGGAGGTGGGGCGTTGCAACCGGATAACCGTACGGCTGGATATAACGACCGGTATCATGGCTATGGAGGTAAAGGACGTTCATGAAGCCCCAAATCCTGCATATGAAATCGAAAATGGCAAAGGTTTCCCCCAGACGATTTTGACCCCGCTCATGGGTCAAGCCAGGCAGTGTCCCCGCATGCTTGGCGCTAAATAAATTTCCTGAACCTTCGCATCATGATTGGCAAACGGCCCACAACTTGATTAGGATCTTGGCGAAAATGGCCCTCATGTTCCCTAGCGATCCGGTGCACCTGGCCTCGACGGAAACGGTCCACATCCATCGGCTAATCAAACAGCTGCCGGACAATTTCACGGCTTGGTTCGGTCTGCGCAGCGCTGCTCAGCATCAGCCTCATTTTCTGCTTTTATATAAAGAGCTGTGCGGGTTCCTGATTCGCGTATCGACGGCAACACAAGAGGATGCTGAGGCTGCGTTAGAAAAAGCAGACGCCACCGGTGAACTGCCGCTCGGATTCGACGAGATCATGATTCTGGATGAATTCGTCCACGACATCGCCCGAACTCTGGAGCTGCCCGCAGAGACTCGGTTGCCCATTGTCAAATTGGTGCTTTTTCCCAATGTCACGGAAACCACTCTCGAACCAATCAGTCAACGCCTTGGATCGGATACCGACGTGCGTTATTTAGGGTTGGCAAACTGGAACGAAGACCGCTTGGCCGAAGCGATGACCTGGCTGTCGGCCGAGCCGCTCGACCCAGACGTGGTGCGCGTCGCTCGCAAACGGATCGCGCCCGAGGTCACCATCCCGCCCGAATTCCAACCGACCCAATTGCGGAATCGCTGGAAATCGGTGATCTCACCCGAGTCCCTGATGGATTACACGCAGGAAGCCGCGGCCAAAGCGGACTTGGATTGGGAACCCCCGGTCGATGATGATAAAATTCATGCCCGCTTGATCAGCGGCATTGCGGGAAGCGGCAAATCGACCGTTCTCATGGGCCGGG
>JGI12210J13797_11005206_pt1 | contig 19921 bp, 16 predicted proteins | sample ElkSlonscriptome_3_FD_13797 | JGI IMG/M metagenome (IMG submission 13797)
GCTGGCCCGCGGACCGAATACGAGGTTCATCGCCAAGCCGAACCCAGCGAGGACGAAGCCGACGCGCTGCAACAGGCACAAGGGGCAAGGCAGCTCGCCGTGCAAGAGTTGGTCGGCGAATGCCGCGGCGAGCACGAGAGCGATGGCGAGCAGGCCGAGCGCGTCGAGATTGCGGGAGATCCTGTCCATCACGATGGCGTCCTCCTCAAAAGCTCAGCGCTAGCTGGTCGCTGGCATGCAGATGGAATAGCCACAGCAGCGACAGGAGAGCGAGTCCCCAGGCAGTCAGTGCGATTCTGCGTCGACGCACGAAGAGTGCACCGAGGGCGAGCGTGATCAGCGCGAAGGGTAAAACCATCATGGGGCATGCCTCCCGAAGGATTTCGCCCGGTCGACCTGCGCGGCAAGAGCTGTCGGTGGCGGAGCGCAACACGACGCGACGCCCACTTTGCCGATACCGTTTGGGATGCAACAGGCTTTCCAGGACCGTATCATAGGAACTTTACTAGCGCATCCTGGGTGTATCCGCAAACGCGGATTCCCTACTGAATTCTTCCACGACGGACATCTCTGGCCGTGCACTGCGGGTAGCAGCGCCCTTCACCCATGCGGTGTGAGGGCGCAACACACAATACTGGCGTCGTAACATTCGCTTGCGCGGCGAACGGCGCAGTCAGCTGCCCTTTCTAAGCAGAGATGGCCAGTGTGGCGAGGTCGACGAATCTTAGAGATCCGTGGCGAAGTATTTTGGGAACTACACCGAGGCTCGCTTCCGCGCGCGCGACCGCTATACTTGGCGGTCAAACCGATTTGGGAGTCTGTACATGGCAGCCAATGCCAAAACGCCCATGGAGCGCGTCGAGCAGTTGTATGGGGACCTCGTCGCGCACTACGGCGACGGCGACAAGCGCGAATTGCGCGCGGCGGCGAAGATTTTGCTGGTCGCGCTGAGCAAGTTTCGCGAGCACGGCGGCGCGCAATGGCAGTCGCTCCTCGACGAATATGTGGACGCGTTGAAAAACGATCCGCAAAGATTCGAGCGCATGCTGGAGAGTAATCGCGCCACCTCTTCCGATGAGTTGATTGCCTGACTCGAGCGAGGCGATGCCTTAGACCGGCGAGCGTAAGGCACTCTGTTGCCACGCCTGTGCGTTGCTCCAGGTGGGTCAAGCGCCGGTTTACAGCACATTGCGCAATTTCGGCCCCAGGCCTTCGGCGCCAGTTGGCACCTTCAAACAATCTAGTCGACCTATCAGGAGCCCCCATGGACATCGCCCAGGCCAATGAAGAGTTCGGCATCGAAGGCATTTTGCAGATTTGCGCCGGCACCGGCGGTCTGCCGCTGATCATGATCGATAACGAGCACGCCCGTGCCGAGATCTGTGCCTACGCCGGTCAGGTGCTCTCGTATCAGCCTGACGATTACTCCCAAGATTTGCTGTTCGTCAGCGAACACGCAACCTATGAGCGCGGCAAGGCGATCAAGGGCGGCATCCCGGTCTGTTGGCCCTGGTTCGGGCCGGACCCGGAGGGTCGCGGTCGACCGGACCACGGTTTCGTTCGCGCGCGCCAGTGGCAGCTGCTAGCGACAGAGTCCATGGTCGATGGTGCCACACGCGTGCGGCTCGGAACCAAAGACGACGGGGCCAGCCGCGCGCTGTGGCCGCATCCGTTTTCCCTCGAAATCGAGGTCACCGTCGGCGCGACGCTGGACGTGGCGCTGATCAGCCACAACATTGCCGATTCCCCTGTGACCCTGACCCAGGCCCTGCATGCCTATTTCAGGATCGGCGATGTGCGCCAGGCACAGATACTCGGCCTGGCGGGACACGACTACATCGACAAGGTCGGCAAGACCGCTGAACGCACCCAGTCCGGCCCCGTCAACTTCGACGGTCCCGTGAATCGCATCTACCTCGATACCGCCGACGATCTGATCATTGATGACCCATCGCTGAGCCGGCGTATCCGCATTGAGCGCGAGGGCAGCCGGTCCGCCGTGATCTGGAATCCCTGGGTCGAACAGTCCCGCAACATGGGTGATTTCGGCGACCAGGAGTATCTGCGCATGGTTTGTGTCGAGACCACGAACGCCGCCAAGGATGCTGTGAAGGTCGCGCCTGGCGACAGCTGCCGGCTCGCGTCCCGCTACGCGATCCGTCGCGATTGAGGCATGTTGCAGGACGACCAACAGACCGCGTTCGGTCACCACTGGCAGCAATGGCTCGACTGGGCGGGTGAGCATGCCGTCGCGGTTCCCGACGATGTTGCGTTTCAGCAGGCGCGCCAGCGGGTCTGGGAGGCGAGCGAATGCGCGGCCCTGATCGCGGCGCGTAGCCCCGAGACGCTGGCGGCGTTGATCGCCGACGGCGATCTCCGCCGTTCCCTCAGCGCCGACAGCCTGTCCGATCAGCTTAGCGCCGCGCTGGCGGGCGTGACCGACGAGCCCGGTCTGCACAAGGCTCTGCGGCTGTTCCGTCGACGCCAGATGCTGCGCATTATCTGGCGCGACCTGTCCGGTTGGGCCGATTTGGACGAGACCCTGGAAGATCTGAGCGCGCTCGCCGACTGCTGCATCGGCCAGACGCTGGCGCTGCTGCGCACCTGGACCGAAGCCGAGATTGGAACGCCGCGGGACGCGGACGGGGTGCCGCAGTCCCTGGTGGTGCTCGGCATGGGCAAGCTCGGCGCCCGCGAGCTGAACCTGTCCTCGGACATCGACCTGATCTTTGGCTTTCCGAGTAGCGGTGAGGTGTCCGGCGGACCGCGCCCGATCCGCAATGAACAGTTCTTCACCCGTCTCTGTCAGCGCCTGGTCAAGGCCTTGGATGCCCAGACCGTCGACGGCTTCGTGTTTCGCGTCGACACCCGGCTGCGGCCGTTCGGTGCCGCCGGGCCGCTGGCCATGAGCTTTGACGCCATGGAGGGCTACTATCATTCCCAAGCGCGCGAGTGGGAGCGCTATGCCATGACCAAGGCGCGGGCCGTGGCCGGCGAGGCCGGCCCCGTCGCCGAGCTGATCGAGATGCTGCGGCCCTTTGTTTACCGCCGCTATCTGGACTTCGGCGCCATCGAGTCCCTGCGTAACCTCAAGACCCTGATCGACCGCGAGCTCAAGCGCAAGGGCATGGCGGACAATATCAAGCTCGGCCCAGGCGGCATCCGCGAGATCGAGTTCATCGGCCAGTCGTTTCAGCTCATTCGCGGCGGTCGCGATCCGGAACTGCAGATACGCCCGATCCAACCGGTGCTGGCGCTGCTCGGTGCAAAGGGGTTGCTCCCGGATGATGCCGTGGTCGAACTCACCGCCGCCTACCGGTTTATGCGTTTGGCCGAGAATCGTTTGCAGGCCTGGCAGGACCGTCAGACCCATCTGTTGCCGGACAAGCCCGAGGCGCGGTTGCGCCTGGCCCGCAGCATGGGCTTTGCCGACTGGGACGGGTTCAAGGCCGCGCTGGACGGGCATCGGACACGGGTACAGGCGCGCTTCGACGGTATCTTCGCCGGGCCTGAGCCTTGCGCCGGAGCCGACGAGCCGCTCGCATCGCTGTGGGCGGGAGGGGTCGAGGCGGTGGCCGCAACGGCGTTGCTAAAGCAGGCCGGCTTCGCTGATCCTGCGGCGGCGTCCGAGAAGCTCGCGGCCTTCCGCGACGGCATTGCACGCAAGGGCGTCAGTACGCGTGGCGGCGAGCGCCTGGCGTTGGTGATGCCGCGTCTGTTGCGCGAGATCGCCGCCTGCGACGCGCCGGACTTGGCCTTGGATGGCGTGCTGAAGCTGCTCGAGGCGATCATCGGCCGTACCGCATACATCGCCATGTTGGCGGAGCATCCGGATGCGCTGCATCAGCTGGTGACCCTGTGTGCAAAGAGCACCTGGTTTGGCGAGCGCACCGCCCGCCACCCATTGCTGCTCGACGAGCTGCTCGACCCGCGCCGATTGTTCGCGCCGCTGCACCGCGCCGACCTAGAGCGAGAACTCGACCTGCTGCTCGCGACCGTCGACGGCGACGACCTGGAGCAGCGCATGGAGCGTCTGCGCCAGTTCGCCCAGGGCAACATGCTGCGGGTGGCCGCCGCCGACGTCACCGACCGCATCCCGCTGATGGTGGTCAGCGACTATCTCACCGAGATCGCCGAGGTGGCGACTGGCCGTAGCCTCGCCATCGCCTTTTGTGATCTGTCCCGGCGCCACGGCCGGCCCGCTGGCACCGATGTCGCGAACCCGGGCTTTCTGGTCCTTGGCTACGGTAAACTTGGCGGCATTGAGCTGGGCTACAATTCGGATTTGGATCTCGTCTTTCTGTTCGACGAGGAGCTTCGCGCCGGCAGCACCGATGGCGAGCGACCGTTTGGCAATGCGCAATTCTACGTGCGCCTGGGCCAGCGCCTGATCCATATCATGACCACGCCGACCTACTCCGGCATCCTCTACGATGTCGACATGCGTCTGCGCCCGGACGGCAACAAAGGCATGATCGCCCGCTCGCTGAAGTCCTTCGCCGAGTATCAGGCTAGCGATGCCTGGACCTGGGAGCATCAAGCCTTGGTGCGCGCGCGCCCGGTGGCGGGCGATGCGCGCCTGGCGGAACGCTTCGCCGCCGTGCGCGCTGACATCCTGCGCCGCGCGCGCGACCCGGACGCGCTGCGCGAGGCGGTGCGCAACATGCGCAGCAAGATGCGCAGCAATCTGGACAAGACGCGTCATGGCCTGTTCGATCTGAAACAGGGCCATGGTGGTATTGCCGATATCGAGTTTATGGTTCAATACGCGGTCTTGCTTTGGGCGGAAGCCCACCCGGACCTCACGATCTGGACCGACAACGTTCGCCTGCTCGAGACCCTCGAGCGCCTGCACCTGCTGCCGGGCGATACCGCTGTCGACCTGGCTAACGCCTACAAGGCGTTGCGCGCGGCCTACCATCGCAACGCGCTGCAGGACACGCCAGGTTTTGTGTCGGACGAACAGCTCCAGCCGGAACGGGCGCGCGTCGCGGTGGTCTGGCAAGACTTGATGGAATCCTGAGACCGAGCTGCGGTCGGGTTGCGTCGACGACTGCGCTCAGGTGAGCAGGCAACGCGCTCGCGTCGGCGCGGCGGCGCCAGTTGGTAGAGCCCCGAATTTTACGGCCCTGGGTCCTCGGCCCTCGGCCCTTCCCCATAGGAACTGCAACCATGACGATGGCGGACCGTGATGGCCTGATCTGGCACAACGGCAATACCGTGGACTGGCGCGAGGCCCAGACGCATGTCCTCACGCATACCCTGCATTACGGCATGGGGGTGTTCGAGGGCGTGCGTGCGTACAAGACCGATCAGGGGCCGGCCATCTTCCGGCTGCGTGAGCATACCGATCGGCTGTTCAACTCCGCGCATATCCTTGCAATGAAGCCGCCATTTGATCGCGACACCATCGACGAGGCGCACTGTCTCGCTGTGCGCGAGAACAATCTGGAGTCCGCTTATATCCGTCCGATGTTCTACTACGGGCCGGAGGGCATGGGCCTGCGTGCCGACAATCTCAATGTCCACACCATCGTCGCCGCCTGGGACTGGGGCTCGTACCTTGGCGAAGAGAACATGCGAAAAGGCATCCGCGTCCGCGTGTCGTCGTTCACCCGTCACCACGTCAACGTCACCATGTGCCGGGCCAAGGCCAATGGCAACTACATGAACTCCATGATGGCATTGCAAGAGGCCCTGCGCGACGGCTACGACGAAGCGCTGCTGCTCGACGCCCAGGGCTTCGTCATGGAAGGTAGCGGCGAGAACGTCTTCATCGTCCATGGCGGCGTGCTCTACACCCCGGACCTGACTTCGGCGCTGGATGGCATCACCCGCCGCACCGTCATCACGCTGGCCCAAGAGATCGGCATCAAGGTCATCGAGAAACGCATCACCCGCGACGAGGTGTACATTGCCGACGAGGCCTTCTTTACCGGCACCGCCGCCGAGGTGACGCCGATCCGCGAGGTGGACGGTCGCAGCATCGGCACGGGTACCCGCGGCCCCATCACCGAGCGTCTGCAAAGCCTGTACTTCGACGTGGTCCATGGCCGCAGCGAGGCACACCTGCAATGGCTGACGCTGGTTTGACGTCGACATCAATTCCCAAAGCAACTAGCCAGCGAGCACAACCACCATGGAGATGATCAGCCCCGACCCGGCACTCGACACTCAGGGGGTCCAGCCCCCACCGCGCTCCGGTGAGATCAAGACCGTCACCCCCAACGACCTGCCGCTATGCTGTCCACTACCCGAGGATGGGGTCTGGAACATGCATCCGCGTGTCTACCTGGCTATCGAGGATGAGCCCGACGGCAAGTCCACCTGTCCCTACTGCGGCGCCCGCTACCAACTCCAGCGCTGACCCTCATCGCGCCCGGTCGTTGGATCGGCGGATGTTGCTGGAGTGAGCTTGCGAAGCCCCGCGTGTGAACGAGCCGCACATGTCGCCGAAGCGGGGGGTCGTTCCTTTCCCGAGCATCGACGGGGATTTTTCTTTCGGTGGCGACAACACCGGAACCGCACCTGAGCCGCCATGTCCACGAACCCCAACCCGGCGACCTTCGACGAGCTGGACCTCACCGAGCCGCTGTTGCGCGGTCTCGCCAAGGCCGGCTTCGATACCCCGACCGCGGTGCAACAGCAGGTCATCCCGGCGGCGATGCAGCGGCTGGACCTGCTGGTCTCCGCCGTCACCGGCTCCGGCAAGACGGTCGCGTTTTTGCTGCCGATCATGCAGCATCTGATCGACCAGCGGGCCGCCCACGACAGCCCGCGGGTCCTGATCCTGGTGCCTACCCGCGAGCTGGCGCGGCAGATTCATACCCACTTCATGGACATTGGTAGCTATACGCGGCTCACCGTGGAGGTCATTACTGGCGGCGAGAACCGCGGCCATCAGGTTTCGGCCCTGCGACGCAACCCGGACATCCTGGTGGCGACGCCGGGCCGCATGCTGGAACACCTGGAGACCGGCGAGGCGGAGCTCGGCGACCTGGAGCATCTAGTCCTAGACGAGGCCGATCGCATGCTCGACATGGGCTTTGCCGAGCAGGTGTTCGCCATCCTCGGGCACTGCCGACGCGAGCGCCAATCACTGCTGTTCTCCGCCACGCTACAACAGCGGGGCCTGTCTGCCCTGGCAGAACGCCTATTGCGGGAGCCACAGACCATCACCGTCGATGTCGTGCGCGAGCCGCATCCGGACATCACGCACCAGATCCTGCTCAGCGACGAGCCGGTGCACAAGCGCGAACAACTGCTTTGGCTGCTGCGCAACGAGTCGGCGCAGGCGATCGCCGAGCCGAAACCGGCTGTCTCTGCGGCTGTCGGCGCGGGCAAGACCTTGGTCTTCGTCAACACCCGCGAACGCGCCGACCAGCTGGGCAACTGGTTGGTCGGTCAGCAACAGCGCTGTGTCGTGTTGCACGGCGATCTCGATCAGCGGGAGCGCAAGCGCGTCATGGGACTGTTCCGCGACGGTTCCGTCGACGTGCTTATCGCCACCGACGTCGCCGCCCGCGGCCTTGACGTGCCTGGGGTGCAGCGTGTAATCAATGTCGACGTGCCCCGCAGCGGCGACGACTACCTCCACCGCACCGGCCGCACCGGCCGCGCCGGCGAGCAGGGCCTCGCCATCACGCTGGTCAGCGCTCAGGAATGGAATCGCATGGAAGGTATCCAACGCTACCTGCACCTGGACGTGAACGAGCGCGCCATCAAGGGGCTTGAGGCCCGCTTCAAGGGCGCGCCGACGCGTGCCAAGCCTGGAAAGAAAAAGCGTGATCCAGCCGCCAGGGCCAAAGCAGCCAAAGCCGCGAAGCAAGCCCAGACCGGCAACCAAGCCAAGCCCAAAGACCGCGCCCGTGATCGCAAGAACATCGGCAAGCGACGCAAGCCGACATCCGACGGCGCGACCTCCGCGGGTACCGAGGCCGGCCTCGAGCCGCCCAAGCGCCGCCGCCCGTGATTGATCCAAAGGCCCATGAAGGTAAGGCCCATGAAACTCGATAGCCTCAACGATTTCGTCCTGCTGCAAATGACCGCGCCTCTGCGCATGGTCTTGGAGGCGCGCGCTCCTTGGGAGCATGGTGCCGGGCTGGCCGCCCAGCCGCTGCTCGCGATGCTGCCGCAGGGCGACGGCCACCCGGTGCTGGTGCTGCCGTTGATGTTCGGCGACGACCTAAGCACACTTCCCTTGCGCAGCTTTTTGGGCGCACGCGGCTATGCCGTCTCGGCCTGGGATCTGGGTGTCAACTTTGGGCCCCGTGCGGGCGTGTTCGATGCCTGTCTTCGGCGGCTGCGTGCGCTGCGCGAGAGCCATGGTCGGCCGGTTAGCCTGATCGGCTGGAGCCTCGGTGGTCTGTTTGCCCGCGCCCTGGCCTTGGAGGCACCGGACGACGTGCGGCTGGTCATCAGTCTCGGTACGCCCATCAGCGGCGATCCGAGCCCGGCGCAGGTCTGGCGCATGTACGAGCAGGTCACCGGCGATCCCATGGGTTTGCCGCCGCACCTTTCAGACTTGGCGCGGCCGTTGGCGGTGCCGAGCACTTCGATCTACAGCCGCAGCGACGGCGTTGTGCCCTGGCAGAGCAGTGTCGCGCCGGCGGCGCCTCAAGCCGAGAGCATCGAGGTCGAATCCAGCCATCTTGGCCTTGGCGCGCATCCGCTCACGCTGCTTGCCATCGCGGACCGACTTGCCCAGCCGCCCGGGCAGTGGCACCCTTTCGAGCGCACCGGTCTGCGGTCCTGGCTCTATCGCGATCCGGCCCGCGACGGTTGGCTCTGAGGCGCAGCGATCGCGAAACCATTTTCGGTTCGGGTCGCGGATTTCGTGGTTCAATTGCCGGATCTAGGATCCACCCTCCGGGCCGACGAGACAAGGCGATGTTCAACAATGTGGACGTGAATCGACCCCTTGATTTCGCCGGTCGTGTCGCTGGTGAAGTGCAGCAGGGCGTGGAATTCGGGTCCGGTCTTCGCCAGTCCGCCTCTAGCCAGGGTCTTGGGGTTCGCCTGGTTGCTCCTCCGGCTTGGTCGGCGGGCTCGATGCTTCGCGGATGGCCCGGTTGCGGGCCTCGATCTCGCGCCGGAAGTCGCGACGCAGGCGTGCGCCCTCGTTGCGTCGGCGCTCAAGTGGTGTTTCGAGCTGCAAAGGCGGGACCGGAACCGGCTGTCCCTGTTCATCGACCGCAACCATTGTGAAGTAGCAGGTCATCGCATGGCGGGTCGTCTTGTGGATGATGTCTTCCGCCAGGACGCGGATGCCGACCTCCATGGATGTTGTGCCGGTAAAGTTCACTGCCGCGAAAAAGGTCACGAGCTCACCGACGTGGATCGGCTCGCGAAAGAACACCTGATCGACCGACATGGTCACGACGTAATGATTCGAATACCGCGACGCGCAGGCGTAGGCCGCCTGGTCTAGCAGCCGCAGCGTCGCGCCGCCATGGACATGGCCGGAGAAGTTCGCCATGTCCGGGGTCATCAGCAAAGTCAACGATAAGGTCTTGTGTTGGTTTTCCATCGTGCAAGTGCTTGCCTGGTGGTCGCGTTGCAAAAAAGGGCTGGACCAATGATCAAGGTCAGGCGCAAGCATGCGGCGTCGACCGCTCGTCGTCGATGGTTGTCGTTGTCGTCATGCGCTCGGCTTGCCGGCAGATGCACCCAGGTATGCAACGATAACGCGCTTGCGGAGCGAAGCGCCAATCCGACGCAACCGTACTGAAGAGCGGCATCTGGCGTTGTAGATTTGGATCGACATCCGGCAATTGAACCTAAGAAGTATGCGACCGATCCGCTAGGGCGCAAAAAAAACCCCGCGAAGCGAAGTTCGCGGGGTTTTGTTGACCAGCCCTTCGTGCGCCATGCGCAGGGGCGGTACGACCTGGTGTTATTGAGCGACAGGTGCCTGCGGGGAGACGGGGGCCTGCGGGCCGGACATCGTCATCGGGGCACCCGGATAGCCGGGACCGTAGTTGGGGGCATAGCCCTGAGCGTAGCCGGGGCCGTAGTTCGGGGCATAGCCGGCGCCGTAGTTTGGTGCGTAGCCATAACCGTTATAGCCCTGGTATCCGTTATAACCCTGGAACCGATCGTAGCCGCGACCGTATCCGCGGCCGCTTCCGTTTCCGCTCATGTTCATGCTGAAGCTGGCATTGCCGTCAGCGTAGCCATCGCCGTCGCCGAAGACCTGGTTGGTCATGTCGGAGAAGCCATTGTTGAAGCCGTTGAAGGGACCGTTACCCCAGGCAAAGGCGGACGCGGAGGTGGCGAGCAGGGCAGCGATGGCAGCAGTCTTGATGATGTTATTCATTGTGTTGTTTCGATATCCGGTTGAGTTGGTGGAGCGGTGAGGCCGCGTTGCCTCCGATGAACAACAGAATATCATTATTTTCTAATATTGCAAGAAAAATTTATCGGCCACTAGAGTGTTATAGAGAGAGCTTATGTGGGGTCGCCGTTTCGGGTGGTTCTTGTCTCGACGTCGGTTAGCGTGCCTTTCCAAAAGGCTGCCCTTAGTCTATCGGCCGATTTGCGGACCGCAGTGCTTTGCCGGATCATTCCGGAGCGACGACCTCGTCAGATCCAGATATCGAGAGATTCAACGATGTTCCTCGACTATTTCGCCCTCGGGCTACTCTTCTTCGTCGCGCTCGCGCTGTTCTACGGCATGATCGCGTTGCACGATATCCCCTATGAGATCGCGAAGCAGCGCAATCACCCGCAGCAGGATGCCATCCACGTGGCCGGCTGGGTCAGCCTGTTTACGTTGCATGCGATCTGGCCCTTCCTGTGGATCTGGGCAATGCTCTATCGCGAGGATCGTGGCTGGGGTTTTCAGCAGGATCTGCACAAGGCTGGTGACGAACTTGCCGGCCTGCGTCAAGAATTGCATACGCTGAACCAGCGAATGCACAGGCTCGAGGGCAAGGCTGGCGCGGTGGCTGGTGATGCCGACCAGGGCGTTGCATCCGGCGAGCGTCATCCCGTCGCCGCCGCGCCGGCACAAGACCAGGCTTGAGGAGACCACCATGGATCTTTTGCTCATCTTGACCTACGCCGGTCTGTGCATCGCCGTGTTCAAGATTTTCAGAATCCCGCTCACCAAATGGACGGTGCCGACCGCTGTTCTTGGGGGTGTGGTGCTGATCGGCGCGCTGCTGTTGACGATGAACTACAATCATCCCTTTTCCGAGTCATTCCGCCAGTACTACGTCACCACGCCGATCATCCCGCAGGTTCGCGGTCGGGTGACGGAGGTGCCGGTGCAGGCCAACTCCGCGGTCAAGCAGGGCGATGTGTTGTTCAAGATCGACCCGACGCCGTTCGAGGACGAGATCGCGTCGATCGAGGCGCGCCTCGCCGCCGCCACCAAGGATCTGGCGCGCGCCGAGGAATTGTTCGTCAAGCAGGCGGCCTCCGAGCGCTCGGTCGATCAGACGCGCGCCGATGTCGATGACCTGCGCGCCAAGCTCCAAGATGCGCAGTTCGACCTCGCGCAGACCGTGGTAATTGCTCCGGACGATGGTTATGTGACCCAACTGGCGTTGCGGCCTGGCATGATGGCGCTTCCGTTCACGCCCAATCCCGTCATGAGTTTCGTGCACGACGGCAATAGCGCATTTCTTGGCTGGTTCCGACAGGAATATCTTCTCCGGCTAGAGGCCGGAAGCGACGCAGAGGTGATCTTTGACGGTGTCCCCGGCGTGATCTTCGCGGCCAAGATCCGGCATCTCTTACCGGCGATCGCGGAGGGACAGATCTCCGCCAGCGCGACACTTATCCCTTATACCAGCGGACAACCGGCGGGTCGGGTTGCGGTCGACATCGAGATTGATGATGCCAAGTTCGACCAATACCGCGACATTCTGCCAGACGGCGTCTATGGTCAGGCCGCGATCTACAGCGAGCATTTTCATCACGTTGGTGTCATGCGCAAGATCCTGCTGCGCATGGCCAGCTGGATGAATTACGTGTTGCCGCTGCATTGATGCGCCGCAGCATGCGCATTGGAGGGTCAAGCGCAGCGCACCAAGGGCCGGCGGGCAGCACGCTTTCGCAACGACGGCCCTAGGCGCTTGGCCCGAACGGCGTCGTGCGCCGGTCGAGCGACTCGGCGCCGTGCTCTCGTGCCTGTGACGCATCGCGCTCCGCGAGGGCTCTACTTGTACAGCTGATCGGGGTCGATCAACGGTTCGGCGATGACCTCCACGCGGTCTCCGCGTACGGCGTTGTAGAAGCAATTTGCGCGGCCTGTATGGCAGGCGGGTCCGGTTTGATCGACCAGCAGCAGCAGGGTGTCGCCGTCGCAGTCGAGGCGCAGTTCCTTCAGCTGCTGCACCTGGCCGGAGGACTCACCCTTGCGCCAGAGCTTGCCGCGGGAGCGTGACCAGTAACAGACGCGACCCGTGGCAAGGGTCTCGTCGAGGGATTGCAGGTTCATCCAGGCTAGCATCAGCACCTCGCCACTGTCGTGCTGTTGCGCGATGGCGGGAATGAGGCCGTCGGGGTTCAGCTTCAGGCCGGCTCGCACCTGCGTCCAGGACAGGCTGGTGCCGAGTTCGGCACGTTCGTTGGCCTTGATGCCCAGCGTCGGTTGGGCCGGGGGGGAGGGAGCTTTTGGAGTCATGCGATGGGTCTCTGCAGGCGTTAGACTGACGAGGTTAGCAGACAGCGCCGGCTGCGCGCCCAAGCGGGTCTGTGCCTGGTTGGGCAGATCGCGCGGCATCTGTCTGGTTGAGTAACGCGTCGGCAATGCCTTAGACGACGACAACGAAATCGGCGCAAAAGGTAATCGCCAATGGACTTGTTTAGCTTGTTAGTGAACCGCTACTGAGAGAGGCCGCATCATGTCCAGCCTGTTGATTACCAATGCCGAGATCGTCAACGAGGGCCGTCGATTCGAGGCGGACCTGCTGATCGAGAACGGTCGCATCGCGGCCGTCGGCGGCGATCTGCAAGCGCGGCCCGCGGATCGAGTCATCGACGCCTCCGGGCAGCTCCTGATCCCCGGCATGATCGACGATCAGGTGCATTTTCGCGAGCCGGGACTGACCCATAAGGCGGACTTCACCAGTGAGTCGCGCGCGGCGGTGGCCGGTGGCATTACGAGCTTCATGGAGATGCCCAACAGCAACCCGGCGACCCTGAGCCTCGACCTATTGGAGGCCAAGCACGCCCGCGCGGCGGAAGTCTCACGGGCCAACTACAGCTTTTACCTGGGTGCCAGCAACGACAACATCGACGCCATCCGCAACCTGCGTGTGGGGCAGTGCTGCGGCGTGAAGGTGTTCATGGGGGCCTCAACCGGCAACATGCTGGTGGACAACGAGCAGACGCTGGACGCAATCTTTGCCGACAGCCCGCTGCTGATCGCGACCCATTGCGAGGATACGCCCACCATCCAGGCCAACGAGGCGGAATTCCGCGCCCGCTATGGCGAGGACGTGCCGATGAGCGCGCATCCGTTGATTCGCTCCGAGGCGGCCTGCCTAAAGTCCTCGACGCTCGCGGTGGCGCTGGCACGCCGGCATAACGCACGGCTGCACGTGTTGCATATCACCACGGCGCGGGAATTGGAGCTGTTCAAGCCCGGTCCGGTGGCGGGCAAACGCATCACCGCCGAGGCCTGCGTGCACCACCTGTACTTCAGCGAGCACGACTATGCCGACAAGGGCACGCTGATCAAGTGCAACCCAGCCATCAAGCGTTCGGAGGATCGTGACGGCATCCTGGCGGCAGTAAACCAAGACCGTATCGATGTGATCGCCACGGATCATGCACCGCATACGCTGGAGGAAAAGGCGGCCACCTATTTCAAGGCGCCGGCGGGACTGCCACTGGTGCAGGATGCGTTACCGTCGTTGTTTGAGCATGTGCAGACGGGGCGGCTCAGCCTGGAGACCCTGGTGCGCAAGACCAGTCACGCCGTGGCAGAGTGCTTCGGTATCGAGGAACGCGGCTACATCCGCGAAGGCTATTGGGCGGACCTGGCGTTGGTGGACATCAGCAGGCCTTACCTCCGCCAGCGCGAGCAGGTCCTTTACAAATGCGGCTGGTCACCGTTCGAAGGCCGGCAGTTTCATGCTCGGATCGCCGCGACCCTGGTCAACGGCCGGGTCGCGTACGAGAACGGCGTGGTCAATGATGCCGTTCGCGGCGGCCGACTCGAGTTTAGGCCGGCACGCTAGCGCGGCGATGTCGCAGGCCGTATTGCTCAATCTGTGCGCTGCTATCGGTGCGCCAAGGGCCATTCGCGAGCTCGACTGGCCAATTTTGGCGCCTGGTCCTAGGCGCTTGGCAGCCCGATTGCTGTGCGGCGGAGTCGGCAAAGAGGAGCGCACAAAACGCGTTTGCGATGAGTTCGCGTCGACTCGGCGCCTATCCGCGTAGAACACCCGCCAGCAGTTCGACTGCCTCGTCGACACCGGTTGCGGGTACCGGTATCGCGGGGCCAGTGTCGAGTAGGTCCAACAGTGGCGCCGTGATGCGTCCGGCCGCGAGGTCGTCGACGCTGACGGCGCGGGTGGGGACCTGGTCGGCGAGCCAGTCCACCAGGTATGGTTCCTCGGGCCAATCGCCGCGGGGAACGTACAGCACCGGGATGCCGTTGCAGGCGGCCTCGGCGAAGGTTCCATAGCCGGGCTTGGTGATGAGCGCATCGCAGGAGGCGAGCACGTCGAGCACATCCAGTCCGGGCCCGCCGACGACGCTGAAGCAATCACGACCAGCGGCCGCCGCCGGATCAGGCGTCAGGATGTGCACGTTATCCGGTAGCGGCTGTTCGTCGCCGAGACGGAGTCGCCCGGCGCCGCCGAACTGCATCAGCACCATGCTCGTCGTGGACGGCAGGCCTAGGTACTCGCGCACCGCGTTCGGTTCGCGCCTGTGTCGCGTCGCGATTGGCCCGATGTCACGGCCGTTCGGCAGCCAGGCCATCGGCATCGACGGCGCCGGGCGGATGAACAACTCGGCGCCGGCATAGGCCGAGCGCATGTGGTCACTCAGCGAAGCGGGCATCTGGGGGCCGATCGGGCTCGCCGCGAGGATGTCGTACCAACTCAGGGAGCACAGCCCGACCGCGGGAATGCCCAGTGTACGCGCCGCCGTGAGTGGCAGCCAGGGGATATCCGCCAGCAACAGGTCCGGCGGGTCCTCCTGCAATAACCTGCTTTGCCGGGCCAGGTGATGCGTATGCTCGGCATCGAACGCGCTGTAGACATCGAGCCCTTCGCGCCAGCGCGCGTGCAGCGGACCGTCCATCGGCAGCGCTACGTCCGCCGCTTGCTCGACATAGCGGCACCCGGCCGGCATACGGGCCTCGACAAATGCGGGCGACACCATGCCCTGCAGCGTCACCCGCAGCCGGGGGATACGCCGACAAAGCGCGTGGGCGATGGGGGCCACTTGGGCGACGTGGCCGTAACCGTGGGCTGTGACCGTGATGAAAAGATGCGCCATTTGCAGCGGACAGGAGCGAGTTTCGAGGGGCAGGGTCGAGGAGAAAAAGACAGATCAGTAGGTTCTTCGGGACACGCCGAAAACCGGCGTGCGATGGATCATACCGATTCTAAAGGCTAAACCCCCTATACCCCATAGAGTGCGATTTGTACCTCACCGCATCCTAGATCGACACCAGCGCCAGTATTCCACGATCATCCTAGCCTTCGCTGTTTTGAGTAAGGACGCTTCGCTTTGCGACCAATCGACGGTATGGACCTGTGGTTCGGTGACGGTTAGACCACCGTCGAATTGACTCCGAGCCCGCGTCAGGGCTGCGTCCGCGCGCACAACGTTTGATCCATCCGGCGACTGGCGAGAAACAGGCGCAGCAGGGTGGGATGCATGTCGTCGAGCTGGCGACGCAGTTCGATGTTGTCGTCGTCGCTGACCAGGCGGTGCAGCAGGCGGTAGAGGGTCCCGCGTTCGTCAGCAGGGGCCTGATCCGGCGGCACCGCGGTGCCCGCGCTGCGCTCGTGTAGGAGTAACCAGGCGGGGAATTCCTCGGCATCGAGGTTGTCGTCCAGATCCTCGAAGACATTCCAGAGTTCGCGCAGGCGCGGGTCCGGCAGTGTCGCGGCTGCCAGCACGCGCTCGGCGTGATGCGGATGCTCCCAACAGAGCCAGGCCCAGTCTCGGCGGGCAGCTGCGGGGTCGCGGCGGCGCCAGGCGGCCTCGGCGTGCAGCGCGATCAGATCGGCGTGCCAATGCCAGTCGGGTTCGCCCTCAATGGCCGCGCGGACCGCATCCCAACGTTCGGCGCGCAGCCAGGCATGGCTGGCGTGCAGCCGTGGCGACGCGGGGTTGTAGGCAATGCTTGCAAGCCGTTGCGCGAGTCCGGCCCAGAGTGCAGTGAGGAAGTCGCGTGCTCGATGGCCCAGCAGGTCGCGGGCGGCGGGCTCGATGGCGTTGAGCTGTGCGAGCCGGTCCGCGGCATCGAAGGCGGGTGGCGGCTGCGGGCTCTCTGCGCCGTTGCCATCAACATCGGCGCCGTCGTCGACGGTCTGCATCAGCCGCAGATAGCCTTGCAGTCGGGCGTGTCGCGGATCGTGGCGCATCAACTCGCCGAGGCGCTCGCGCGCCTCGGCGATGCGGCGCGCGGCCAGGGCGTCGCGCAGACCGTTCTCTAGCAATAGCCCCGTGGAATCGTGGAACAGATCCAGTTGGCGACGGTCTTCAGGTGGCGCCCAGACCTCGGCACAGACTTTGCTCAGTCTTTGGCTCGCGCCGATCGTCAGTAGGCGGTCGTGGCCGCCCCAACCGCGCTGTTCCATCGGCTGTGCCCTCTGCCGCAGACCTTGACCGCGGGCATAACCGACCGCGAGTTCCAACAGTGCGACGACCTCGTCCGGGCCGGCCAGCAAGGCCCCTTGCAGATCGGCGCGGTGACCGGTGCGCCACGCCTCATAGTCCTCGTACGGCAGCAGGTCTAGCGCGAGCAGCAGTTCCAGCGGGTCGAGCCGGCCCTGTTCCAGCAGCAGTCGGTCGACCTGAGCAGTGAGTGTCTGACGGTCCGGTAACTTGTTCATTCGTTGCTCGGTTTCCCCAGGCGGAACCTACGTCGCCCGAATCGCAGTGGCAGCTATCCAAGAATAAGGTGAAAAATGCTCAGTCGCCGAGCGGCGCGAACAGCAGCTCCAGGTCGTCATGAGTAAGAGAGCCAGCGGAGGCGCCGCCGCCGGCCAACATGGCATCGGCCAGGGCCTGCTTGCGCGCCTGGAGTTCGGCGACGCGTTGCTCGACGGTGCCCTCAGTGAGGAGCTTGTAGACGAACACCGGTTTGTCCTGACCGATGCGGTGGGCGCGGTCGGTGGCCTGGCGTTCGGCGGCGGGGTTCCACCAGGGGTCGTAGTGGATCACGGTGTCGGCGGCGGTGAGATTGAGCCCGCTGCCGCCGGCCTTGAGGCTGATCAGAAAGAGCGGCACCTCGCCGGCCTGGAAGGCATCCACCGGCGCGGCACGGTTGCGGGTTCGACCGGTGAGTTTGACGAAGTGCTGCTTGTCGCGCTGGCCGAGTTTGCCGAGTTCCGTCTCGATCAGCGCCAGCATGCTGGTGAACTGCGAGAACAGCAGCACGCGGCGGCCCTCCTCGAGCAGTTCCGGCAACAGCGCCATCAGCAGTTCGAGCTTGGCGGAGCCCTTGACCGTGCGCGCGCTCTCCAATGAGACCAGGCGCGGGTCGCAACAGACCTGGCGCAGTTTCAGCAGTGCGTCCAGGATGATGATTCCGCTCTGCGCCATGCCCTTGCGCGCGACCTCCGCACGCACCTTCTCGTGCAGCGCCAGGCGCAGGGTCTCGTACAGGTCGCGTTGGTCACCGGCCAGCGGCACCTCGCGCAGGATCTCGGTCTTCGGCGGCAGCTCGGTGGCCACCGCCTCCTTGGTACGACGCAGCAGGAAGGGCGCGATGCGCCGGCGCAGCTGCTCGCTGCGGGCGTCGTCGCCATGGCGCTCGATGGGGGTGCGGAACAGGCGCCGGAAGCGACGCTCATCGCCGAGCATGTCCGGCATCAGAAAGTCCAGCAGCGACCAGAGCTCGCCGAGATGGTTCTCCAACGGCGTACCGGTCAGGCACAGCCGATGCCGGGCGGTCAGCGCGCGGGTCGCCTGGGCGGCCTTGCTGCGCGGATTCTTGACCGCCTGAGCCTCGTCCAGGATGAGCAGATGCCAATCCTGTGCCGCTAGCGCGTCGAGATCGCGCGGCAGCAGCGGATAGGTGCTCAGCACCAGGTCGTGCTCGGCGATGGATGGGAAGTGCTTTTGCCGATCCGGGCCACGCAGCAGCAGCACCTGCAGCGTCGGTGCGAAACGCTGCGCCTCCCGCTGCCAGTTGAACATCAGGCTGGTTGGGGCAACCACGAGGCTGGGTCGATCGGCCCTGCCGGCGGCCTTTTCGACCAACAGATGCGCCAGGGTCTGCACCGTCTTGCCCAGGCCCATGTCGTCCGCCAGCACACCGCCGAGGTCGAATGCGCGCAAGAATTGCAGCCAATCCAGCCCTTGGCGCTGATAGTGCCGCAGTTCGGCCTGCAAGTCGGCCGGCGGTTCCACGCTCTCCAGCCCATCGAAGGACTGCAGTTTGCGTCCCCAGTCCCGCGCGGCCTCGCCACCGCGCCAGGTCAAGGCCGGGTCCGCGGCCTCCAGCTCAGCGAGCTGGCCGGCCTGAACCAACGGTAGCCGCACCCGCCCGTCCTGGGACAGCGGTCGTTCCAGGTCGTAGAGTTCAACCAGGGTCGCCAGGATGGGGCGGATTCTCTCGGCGGGCATCAGGATCAGACGTCCGTCCTCCAGGCGCACGGGCAGCGTGGCCGCTTCGTCCTGAAGCGTCTGCTCCAACGCCTGCGAGAGCTCGCCCGGCTGCTGCTTGATGAGGCTGACCAACAGCGGCAGCAGGTCCATCCGTGTGCCGTCGACGTCGATGCCGAGCCCGAGGTCGAGCCAGCGGCCACCCTCGACAGCCTCGATGTCGACGTCCCAGTCGCCGATAGGGGCGACGTGGAAGCGGAAATCGGCGTCGATCTCGATGCGCCAACCGTCCGCGCGCAAGTGTGGCAAAAGCTCGCCCATGAAGCGCAGCCAGGCGCCGTCGTCGGCCTGCTCGAAGCAGAGGCCAGGGACGTCGTTCAGGTCCAGGCGCTGCCGGAAGCCGAGCCCCTTCAGCACCTCGACCGCCGCGCCCTCGGCGCTCATGTCGCGCTTGCCCTCCAGCAGTACGCCGTCCTCGATGCGCTGCAGGTCTTGCGCGCGGTCGCGCGGATTCACCACGATGCCGCCGTAGTCGAACCGCAACACCGCGGCGTGGATCCACGCCGGTTCCCGTCGCATGGTCCAGTAGCGCGTGCTGTCCTGTTTGGCCAGGTCGATGCTGTGCAGGAACAGACAAGGCGTCGGTGGCTTGGCCTCAATGGCGCGGCGTTCTGGGCGTTCGGGCAGCGGCAGGCGCAGCTGCTTGATGCGGGCCTGAAAGGTCTCCTGCAGCGTGTCGGCCGCCGCCACCGGCACCGGCGGTGCCATCGCCAGCAGGCCCGCCTCCTGATCGCCGAGTCCGGTCTGCAGCGGACCGCAGTCTCCGGTCGCGGGGTCCAGGTACCAGGGCGGCATCATCGGCAACAGCAGCAGGCCCGGTCGGTCCGTCTCCAGCTCCACGTGCAGCTGTCCGTCGTCCCCCAGCCGCCAGAGCAGTTGGGCGGTTAATGGGCCGGCATCGTTGAGCACGCAGGCATCCGGGCGCTGGTAATAGGCACGACCACTGCCGACGATCGCGTGCATCACGTCGGCGCCGGTATGTTCGTCGAGCCGTGCCTGCCGGTAGCCATTGCCATAGCCGGCGCTACCAATCTGGTGACGGCTCTGCACCAGCGCCAGAATGCGTTGATCCTCCCGCGTCACGAAGCCGGCGGTGGACTGCCCGAGGATA
>JGI12210J13797_11442996_pt1 | contig 19907 bp, 18 predicted proteins | sample ElkSlonscriptome_3_FD_13797 | JGI IMG/M metagenome (IMG submission 13797)
TGCGCCCCTTGTAAAGGGCGGGCCATTCACTGCAGGACGCGTCTTGCACTGTCGACTCAGTCACACTCTGAATGTTGCAGGATTAACGACGGGGTACACTAGCAAGACCGACTACATGGCGGCCAATTCTTCGACAGATCGATCACCGATACCCAGCGAGGCCGGCGTTCTCAGGGCTTCTGCCTTGTAGTCCCGGGCCATGACGATGGAGGCAACCGCGATCACGGCGTCGATGCCCGGAACGTCGACGCCCAGCTGCCTGGCCAGTGCCGACATGAACACCAGACCGTATCCGACGTCTTCGTTGAGATAGCGATGGTCCAACTGCGGCTGAGCGCCGATCCCCTTGAATCCGGGTGCTTCGCGATAAGCGATGCCGTAGTTGTTTTCGAGCATGTATCCCTGGCGCATGCCCATCACCGGATCCGGCTGTATTGTGATGCCCAGTCTTTTTCCAATGGCAATGCGGTCGTTGTCCAGCGCCTCGATCAGTCGCCCGACCGAATCACTCACGCCTTCCTCGTAGAACAGGAAATCGCCGCTGGTCATCTCGATTCGCGCAGCGTTGCTGAGCGTGACGGCCGGATGGATAATTGGATTTGCGTTTTGCAAACTGGACTGCAAGATGCCCGCGGCCGCCTCCATGCTCGGATAGACATCCGATACAAGTTCCAGGACGGCACTCGTGTGTGTGCCGGGCAGCGCCGCCAGCAGATTGCCGGCCCTGAGCTTGAGGAATACCCGAATCTTTGACGGTGCCACCAGCCGCACCGCGTAATGCAGCGTCGACGTCTCGGCGACGCGAACGGCGTCGTCATCGATTGCAAGACCGGCCGCCTTCTTGAATGCCAGCGCCCCGCCGCAGGAGCCGGGTGTGACGATGACCGTCTGTCCCGGCGTCAGCTTGCCGGCGACCACCTGACCAAAAGGTTCGGTGCTGTACGCCGGCCCCACGACATAGATGAGCTCGGCGCCTTCAAGCGCTTCGTCGATATCATGACCCGCATATGCGATGCGCGCCGAGCCCGAGATATCGCCCTCGGCCGTGATCGTGCCGTGCTGTGCAATGGCCTCGATATTGCCGGGAAACCGGGCGAATTCGAACAGGCGAACCTCGTGCCCGTGATTCGCGCAGTCGAACGCGACTGCCGTCCCGCCGGCACCGGCGCCAAGTACGGTTATTTTCATCAGAATTCTCCCAGCGATCGCTCAAATGTCGCAACTTGCATCTTAATCACCCGGCATTCAGGCAATTATGCCGCGGCCATGCCGCTTATTGGTCTTCGACTTGCTCGACGATAAGCCGGTGCGCCGTAAGCCGCAGGGCGTTGATGCGTATGAAGCCCTGCGCATCCTGCTGGTCGTAGCCGCCGGCAATATCCATGGAACTGAGATCCGGATCGTAGAGCGAGCTCGGGCTGGAGCGGCCCTCGACGATCACGCTGCCCTTGAACAGACTCAGCCGGACCTCGCCGTCGATCAGTTCGGAAGATTTTCTGAACGCCGCTTCGATGAAGTCCATCTCGGGCGAGAACCAGAAGCCGTTGTAGATGATCTCGGCAAAGCGCGGCGACAGCATGTCGCGAAGACGCCGGACCTCGCGGTCCATGGCAATGCCTTCGAGATCCCGCAGCGCGGCGTGCAGGATCGTCCCGCCGGGCGTTTCGTAGACGCCGCGTGATTTGATTCCGACGAAGCGGTTCTCGACGATATCGATGCGCCCGATACCGTGTCGTCCGCCGACGTCATTGAGGTAGCCGAGCAGCTTCACGGGATCCGAGATCTTCGTGCCGTCGTCCAGGTGCTCGACCTCAATGGGCATCGCATCCTTGAAGCGAACGGCGACCCGGTCGGCCGTGTCCGGGGTGTCCTCCAGCGCACGGGTGAGCTTGAACATGTCAGCAGGCGGTGTCGCATCGGGGTCTTCAAGCAGGCCGGCTTCATAGGAACGATGCATGACGTTCTCGTCGCTGGAGTATGGCTTCTCGGCCGTGGCTTCGACCGGAATGTCATGCTCGGCGGCAAACGCGAGCAGGTCGCGCCGGCCCTGGAAGCGCTCGAGGAATTCCGGGTCCTTCCACGGCGCGATGATTTCGAGATCCGGCGCCAGCGCCGCGAAAGCCAGTTCGAATCTGACCTGATCGTTGCCCTTGCCCGTCGCGCCGTGGGCAAGCGCCGTGGCGCCGACCTTCCGTGCGACCTCCACCTGCCGCCTGGCAATGACCGGCCGCGCCAGCGCCGTGCCGAGCAGGTAGCGATTCTCGTAAACCGCCTTGCCGGCGATTGCCGGCCAGATGAAATCGGTGACGAACGGGAGCTGCAGATCCTCGACGAAGACCTCGCTGGCACCGGTTTCCCGCGCGCGCCGTTCGATGTCTTCGAAGTCCTCGAGCTGACCGACGTTGGCTACGAAAGCGACAACGTCGTAGCCCTGCTGGATCAGCGTCTTGAGGATACAGGCGGTGTCGAGACCACCGCTGTAGGCGAGAACGACTTTCTTGCTGGACATGATGTTGTGCTCGGCTTTGAGTCATGAAGAGGATAATGCAGCGGCGCTGCCGAGAAAGAGGTGCCTGCCGAAAATCCGGTCGCTGACAGGCGCTCGATACAGGCGAACCCCAGAAAACCGAGAGAAACGGTTCGAACAGCCGCCCGCGGTCAGGCTCGGCCGCTGCGTTCAAGAACGATATCGAGTGCCTCGCAGCGAAAATGGCGCACGGCGGTGATCGCGTAGAAGTTTTCGTGGAGGTCCGGGACCTCGCAGTATTTTTCCAGGACGCCCTGCTCGAGTTCGTCCTGGACGACCACCTCCGGCACCATCGCCACCCTGCCCGAGTTTCGGGCGAGCAGTCGTAGCGTGGCCATGTCGTCGACCTCGGCCCAGATGATCGGGACCAGCCCCATCTCCTGACACAACAGGTCGAACTGGCTGCGAATCTCGCTGCTGTGGCCGGGCAGCAACAACGGCGTGTCCGCCAGGTCGCGCGGAAAACGAAAGGCGCTACCGCCGGTGCGCGCAGGGCCGACCAGGCAAACGGTCTGATGCGCGATACGCCGACAGTTCAGCGGCAGATGATCGTCGGCCGTGACCGGCCGGTTGGACAGGATCAGGTCGAGCTTGTGTACCCTTAGGCGCTGGATCAGTTCCTCCAGGCTGGCCGATTCGATGACCAGGTGCAGGTTCGGGTCGCCGATAACCGGGCGGAGCAGGTTCTGCTGGAAGTTTCGCGACAGCGTAGCCACCGCGCCGACCCGCAGCGCCGGCATCTCGCGACCGCCGCCGACGGTTTCCAGCAGCTCGGCGCCCAGATCAAAGATGCTCTCGGCATAACCCAATACCAGCCTGCCCACCTCGGTGAGCTTCAGCGTTCGTCCCGCTCGCAGGAAAAGATCGTGACCCAGCTCGTCTTCGAGCCGGCGGATCTGCGACGAGACCGCGGACTGCGACACGTGCAAGCGCTCGGCCGCGCGCGTCAGATGCTGCGCCTTGGCGACCACCCAGAAGTAGTGCAGATGGCGGAAGTTTAGTCGTCGAAGCAGGTCTGTTCTCATAAATAGAACGAATGTGGATTAAAAATCTATTTTACTTGATGTTCCAGGGCAGGCAATATCCGTTCCCGAACCGAAACAGCGAAAGACCGGACAGCCCATGGACCTGCTACTCGATTTCTTCAGCCGCATGCTCACGCAGTTCCAGTCGCCCTCTCTGGCGTTCCTGATCGGCGGCATGGCGCTGGCCGCGGCCGGGAGCAAGCTGCAGATCCCGGATGCCATCTACAAGTTCTGCGTGTTCATGCTGCTGATGCGCATAGGACTTGAAGGCGGCATGGAAATCCGCGAGGCGAACCTGAGCGCGATGCTGCTGCCGGCCGCAATCGCGATGGTGGTCGGCTGCGCGATCGTGGTCGTCGGCCGCTTCACGCTGGCTGCATTGCCCGGTGTTCGAACCGAGGACGGCATCGCCACGGCCGGCCTGTTCGGCGCCGTGAGCGCGTCCACGCTGGCCGCGGCCATCGTGATGCTGGAAGAGCAGGACGTTTCCTACGAAGCCTGGGTGCCGGCGCTTTATCCATTCATGGACATTCCGGCGCTGATCCTCGCCATCCTGCTGGCCAACATCTATTTTTCCAGGCAAAAGGGCGGCAAGCGCGAGCGGGTTCGACCCTTGTCCATCATCGCCGACAGTCTGAAAGGCTCGGCGCTGTCGGCGCTGCTTCTCGGTCTCATTCTCGGACTGCTGACGCGCTCGGAGCAGGTGTTCGAAGGTTTCTACGATCCGCTGTTCCGCGGTTTTCTGTCCATCCTGATGTTGACCATGGGGATCGAGGCCTGGAACCGCATCCATGAACTGCGCCGCGTGGCGCACTGGTACGTGGTCTACAGCGCACTCGCACCACTTGTCAACGGACTGATCGCCTTCGGCCTGGGCTACATTGCGCACATACTGACCGGCTTCAGTCCGGGCGGGGTGATTCTGCTTGCGGTCATGGCCGGGTCCAGTTCCGACATCTCGGGGCCGCCGACGCTCCGTGCGGCGATTCCGTCAGCGAACCCATCGGCCTACATCGGTTCTTCGACCAGCGTCGGCACACCGGTTGCGATCGCCGTCGGCATACCGCTGTACATTGCGCTGGCCGAAGCCGTTTTCTGATCAAGACGTGGATCGAAGCATCCAACTGTCGCCCACAATGACCGTGCAACCGCGCGGGGAGGAACAGAGCAATGACCCACTACAAGGCGACCAAGGTCGTCATCGTTACCGAAAACCTGATCCTGGCCAAAGTGGCCAGCCTCATCGAATCGGCGGGCGCGACCGGCTACACCGTCACGCCGGCCGGCGGCAAGGGCAGTCGCGGCGTCCGCTCGACCGGACGCGCTGCCGTGGTCGACGAGTTCGGCAACGTCAAGATCGAGGTCATCACCGGCAACAAGGAAACCGCAAACCGGATCGCCGACGAGGTGGCGGAGAGATTCTTCGACAACTATTCGGGGATCACCTATCTCGAGGAGGTCGAGATTCTCAGACCGCACAAGTTCTGAGCCGCAGGCAGATCATGATCAGGCTGAAACATGTTTCCGGCATTCGACAGCGCCCCGGCTGCCATTATCAGCCCGGAGATGCGCGCCGGACCTGGATCAATCGCCAAACCGGAAGATGCCCAACAGAAATCGTCGGCGTACCGGTAGCGGTGCATCGAGCTCTGGCCATTGAGCCGCAGCGAACGCGTCCAGCCGGCGCATGGTCTCGGCAAGCACATCGTCCGGCAGCACCCAGCTCTCGGCATCGTCGCGCGAACGGATCCCGTCCAGAACCTGACGGGGTGTGAGCTCGGTGCGCCATTCTGCGGCGACGGTCTCGCCCTCTCCAAGCGGCCTGGCACCGAGTTGCATCAGCGCTTTGACGATGGCGGCGCCGCCGCTCGGCGGCGCTGCAGCCGTTGCGCCCGGCGGCAGCATTTCCCGACCGACATCCACCACGGTCTTGCGGAAATGGTTTCGGATCATCCCCGAAAAGGACTCGGGGTCCAGCCAGTCGCGGCCGAGCACGAGCGTTCCGCCCGGCCGCACCACGCGGTGGACCTGCGCGAGCACGCCCGGCCACTCGGCGACCAGGTGCAGCACATGAACAGCAATCGCGCCGTCGAAGGTATTCGCGCGAAACGGCAGTGCCGTGATGTCGGCCTGCGCCAGATGTATGCGGTTCAGCCCATCAGCCGCGATGCGCCGGGACAGCGCGCCAAGCATGTGTGACGAGAGATCGACGCCGTGGACTTCGCAGCCCGCCGAGGCGACCGGCATCGCGATTCGCCCCGTGCCCACGCCGAGTTCGAGCAGCCGAGCACCCTCACCTGCCTCGGCGGCAATAGCGCGCCCTATGTCAGCCGAAACCCCGGATGGGTGGCCGCGCAACGCGTCGTATCGCGCAACAACACGCGTATCGAATCGATAATCGAGGCTGGTCTGTCCATTCATGAGTCGGCACCCGCAGACGAATCAAAGCGTTTTGAACAGCAGACCCGGCCCGGCGCCCGCCGGCACGCGGACACCGGTGCGGATCACGCCCTCGCCGTCGACCCAGCCCCGGCCGATGATGCAGGAGAATCGGAGGATCGGGCCTCCTGAATCGACCCACCCGCATCGGCGGCAAACTTGCGCACGCTGACGCGATAGAGAATCCAGGCAGCGATTACCAGTCCGGCGGCCTCCAGCATGAAAATGCCGAAGTAGGCGTGTCGAGGGGCGAGCAAGCCGCCGTCGATAAGCACGGTGTGCAAGGCCCCGCTGCCGACCGAGGACATGCCCATGCCAAGCGCCTGCGCGGTACCCCAAAGACCCATGTACAACCCGGTCGCGTTGGCGACGGTCATTTCCATCATCAACGCCAGCGCGCCGACGTTGAATATTCCGATAAACAGGCCCATCGCGAGCAGGACCGGCCGCACGACCATCTCCATTTCGACCAGGGACAATGCGCCCAGAAGCAGGAACGTGACGGCCGATCCGATCAAACCGAAAATCACAAGCTTCTTCCTCGAGGTCTTGAACGCGTAACTGACAACACCGGCGAGGACCATGCCGATCAGCACGCCACCCGCCCAGAAACGCTGCAGCGTGGACGTTTCGGCAATCGACATGGCAAAGACCTCCGCACCGAACACCTCGATGATGTTCTCCTGCAGAAAGATCGAGAAAATGGCCAGAAATATGAAAGCGAAAAAGGCCCGGGTTTGCCGATTCTGCCGCAGCAGCTTGACAGCGGAGGCCATCGGATTGCCCGGCGGCGCGAGCGAAAGTGCCTTGACCCGTGCCTTCTCGAGCTGCTCGGGATTCATCCGGCGTTCCATGCCGACGATGCCGATCAGCGTGCTCCCGATCACGATCAGCGGTGTGAGGTTGTAGAGATCCTGCATGGCTTCGGGCGTGAATTCCGGACGCACGATGTTCATCACCACCGTTGCAAGGATGGTGCTCATGATCATCACGATCCAGACAACGGAAATCACCAGACCACGCGTCTCTGGCGTGGTGACCTCGGCAATCAGCGAATGGTAGCTGTCTGCGATCACCGCCATCGACAGGCCGAACAGCGTGAACAGCACGATTGCACTCAACATCGCCAACGCCGAACCTGTCCCCATACCCATCGCCACGCTTGGCAGGGCCAGGAAAAGCAGGCTGGCAGCAATGCTCCCGAGCAGAAGATACGGCGTCCTTCGATAACCGAACAGCGGCATGGTATCGGCGATGCGGCCGATCACCACCTGAAACGGCGCCATGAAGTAGTGGATGGACAGCAGGGTCGTCACCACGATCGCGGCGATGCCGAGTTCGAAAATGGCCACGCGATTGAAATCGATCGTCAGCAGCGCGAACATCCAGCCCGTGGCGACCTTTGGCAGGGCGATACGAATCGTCCAGACGCTTGCCCTTACAGCCTTCCACATTTGACGGATACTCCCGAAATACAGGTAACTCTTTTATTACATTTGGCGGCCAATTTCAACCTTGCGACCCTCGGCCCCGCCGGATTTCGAGCTCCGACGACCGGTCATCGGGGGCGGCCGATACGCTCGGCCGCCATAGGTCTTGAAGGGCGGATTGCCTGACGGCTTTGCTCAGCGACTGCCGAATCGATAGATAACCCGAACGCCGGCAACGCGCGGTTCCGGCAGGTAAGCGATCAGGGCCCGGCCGGGCGCAAAGCCTTCCGGACTGCCGGGATCGACGTTGCGCTGTGCGCTTCGAATCGTGTCGTCGTCGGTGAGATTGGTGATGAAACCAATAACGCTGAATCGCTGGAAATCGAATCCGGCCTGCAGATCGAGATTGGTATAGCTCGGCATCCAGGACAGGTTGGCCTCGTCGATGAAGCGTTTCGAGCGGTATTGTCCGTTCAGCTCCACAAACCAGCTGTTACCGCGACCGCCGAGCGGCGCCCGGTAGAGCGCGCCGATGTTCAGCGAGTGCTTTGGGCTCTTGGCGACTGAATTGCCGGAAAAGTCTGCACACGCATTTTCCGCCTCGGTCCGAATCTGGGGTGAAGAGGTCTGACCTTCCGCCACGCCGCATGCGGCGAAGGCCCCCGGACCGGCCGTGGGCGCCGGTCCCTGCACGTAGTCCTGGAATGTCGCATCCGTGAACGCGTAGCCGAGGTTCAGATCGAGGCGATTCATGGGACGCCAGTTCGCGGCAATCTCGAAACCCTTGGATTCGACTTCGGCGGCATTGATGATGCCCGGCACGGCAACGATGGTGTCGCCCGCCCCGGTCTGGTTCAGCTGCACTCCGATTTGCTGGTCGGTGTAGTCGTTGTAGAACACCGCCGCGTCGACCGCCAGATTCAGGTCATCCCAGATGCTCTTGAAGCCGATTTCATAGGCGTCCACGAATTCAGGCAGGTAGCCCTGTCCCTGGAAATCGATCAGTTCGTTGGCGTTGAATCCGCCCGGCTTGAAACCCCGGGCAATGTTGCCGTAAACCATGACATTCTTGCCCAGGCGCCAGTCCAGCGTCACCCGCGGGGTCCATTCGTTGTACGACAGGCTTGCTGCTTGTGGACAGGCCTGTACGGTGCCTGGAGGCGGAACGTTCGGGCCGGGCACACCCATGAAGATCGCGCCTTGCGGAATATCCGGCAGACAAACCGGTCGCAGTCCGCGCAGCGAGACGTCCTGCAACCTCCAACCCGGGACCGTGTACCCGATATCGTCGGAGTTCAACCGGGCCTCCAGGCCCAGTCGAACGGTATCTGTAATTCGCCATTTCAGGCTGCCGTAAGCCGCCTTGTACTCGGTGTCGCGCGTAATCCGCACCGGAAACTCAGGTGTGGTCTGCTGGGTCGACAGGAAGAATGGCGGCCCGCCGAGGGGAGAATCAGGATTGCGCACCCAGAAACTGGAACTGTTGACCAGCGCCGAGTCCTCTTCGAGATACTGGGCACCAAACAGCAGATCAACGTCGCCGAGCGAGTGGGTCCAGTAGAGGTTATGGTCGACCCGCTCGTTGTCGTAATCGAGCTGTTGCCACGCCGACAGCGAAAACACGAAACCCGGCGGTGCGTCGAAATCGGTGAAATCGCCGTCGGCCTCGATGAAGCTGTCATCGTCGATCCAGCCGAAGTTGTAATGCAACGTGCCGAAATCCGTGGTCCACTTCGTATTCAGCGAAACCACCTGCTGGTCGACTTCGAGCCCGCGCGGGGGTTCGCCGGTTATCTCGTTCAAGCCCATCTGGACATCGCTGATGTCAGCCCTGACCGGACCGACGATAGTGCCGCGTGTGCACGCGGCCACCGCGGGTGGCGGCAGGCTGGACAGGTCGGCCGGGCACGGAAATGACGGTGACCCCGGCGGTCCGGCGGTGAATGTGCCGCCTGGCACCGGCAGACGCGTGTTCGCCGGGATCTGCGCGGTTGGATAATCGGAATTGTCGGTGGAATTGACGCGGTAGCGGAGATTGATATCCCAGTTGATCCCCGGCGTAAAGCGCAATGCGCCGGCGAAGCCCTTGAATTCCTCGGCACCCAGCGGGCCCCCGTTGACCGGGTTGGTCCAGAACCCGTCGCTTTCGCGAATTGCGGCATTGATGCGATAGGAGAGAAGTCCGTCGACGATCGGCCCGCTGAGCATGCCCTCGGCCCGTTGCTGCCCGTATTCCGCAACTTCAAGCGACAGGCGACCTTCCAGCGTGTCCGACGGTTTTTTCGTCACATAGTTGATCGCCCCGGCGAACGCGTTGCGGCCATAGAGCGTGGTCTGCGGCCCCTTCACGATTTCGATTCGTTCCAGGTCCATCAGATCCGGCACGACGCCGGCGCCACCGCCGGAGATGGCCAGGTTTTCGCCGGACAAATCCAGGCCGTCGAGCATGACAGCCACGCTGGGCCGACCGCGCTCTGCCTGCATTCCCCGAACGGCGGGACGCGTATCGTTGGGAAAGCCGCCGAGATCGTAGGTCAATCCGGGCGTCAGACGCACCACGTCTTCGATATCGGTAATACCCGAGCGCAGGATTTCTTCCTCATCGATCACGTTGATACTCAAGGGCACCGACCCCTCGATTTCCTCGATCCGGCGCACGGTGACGATCACGTCCTCCAGCACAACGGTGTCATCGTCTTCATTCCCCTGGCGATTCTCCGCGGACGCGTCGTCGGTCTGTGCCATGACCGGCGCAAGACTGAAAACCGACATCGCCAGCCAGCAGAACAAGAGCGGTTTCGCGACCGCCCGAAATGACTCGCGGGTGGAATCGGCCAAAAACGAGGCCAGTGAACGAACGGTTCCCCGATATTTCATTGGTTTTTTTTCCCGTACTGTTAATTTCGAGACGTAGATTAGCTGATTTCTCCGCCGTATACCGATATATGACGCCCTAGTGGGCCATGCGGCTAATTAGGTAACACTCAGCCGTCGAGGGCATCATCGTGGCTGAAATCGCCAATTCCGATGGCGAGATACTCGAGTATCGGCGACGATCAGGCCGCGGGACCGAATACCTCGTTGACCAGCGCGGTGTCAGCGTACTCGACAACCCTGGCGATCTTGCCGTCCTGAATCTCGACCACCATGCAGTACTTGTTGTTATAGGGCCGGCCGTCGTGGGTCTCGGCCTGGCCGCTGCCTTGCATGACCACCGTATCGCCCTCGCCAATCAATCGATCGATGCCGGTGTACAGCCCATTCTTGAGCGAGGCAAACAGCGGGCCCATCAGCTCCTCGCCCAGCGCCTGCTTGCCGATAAACGGCCCGGAAAATCTGGTGGTGCCGTGATTCGACCAGTGGACGTCGTCGGCCAGCAAATCCATGCAGCGTGACACGTCGCCCCGATTGCCGGCTTCGAAAAAATCAATCACGATCTGCTTGTTGGTTTCAATGCTCATAATGCTGTCCCGGGTCGTCTGACCAGTCTGGTTGTCCTGCTATTGAAAAGCGGCTTTGATATTCATCGCCCCTGGTCCGGATTTCAACGTATCCTCGGGACAAATCTGCGCGGCGCGCAGTCCGGCGTCACATCGAGGTCGCGAGAAAGCGCTACTTCGAATCCGTTGGCGAACAGGATATCCGAGTACTCGTTTTGAAACGCGATATTGGTTTTCGCAATGCCGCTGAACCATGCTTGCAAGGCGAGCGGTATGATCGCGTTGCGAAACTGATCAAGCGGATCAAAGGGAAAACGATTGCCGTCGATAAAAAAAACATCCAGCGGCAAATTGACCAGGGATTCAGGCAACTCGCCATAAAAAAGATTCTGCCCCAGACCGAGCGTATCCAGATTCGTCAGATTGCCGATGGCGACCGGGAGCTCGCCGCTGAGCTGATTGTCAAACAATATCAGCGCCTCCAGGTTCGAAAGCTCACCCAGACATGCCGGCAAATTGCCCGTGAGTTGATTGCTCGACAGCGCCAGCAGCCGCAACTGCGACAGGTTTGCGATCGACGCCGGAATCGGGCCGGAGAACGCATTATCGCTGCCGATGAGCGATTCCAGAACGCCAAGGTCGCCGAGTTCATCCGGCAAAGGGCCGCTAAGCTGGTTGCCGTCGAACCAGAAGGACCGCAAGTTCGAAAGGGCTCCGAGCTCCACGGGCAACTCGCCTTCCAGCTGATTGTCGAATAACTGCAGATTCTGCAGCGCCGAAAGCCGGCCCAGCGAAGCGGGAATCGCCCCTGAGAAACTATTTCGACTCAGGTCAAGATTGCGCAGACTCGGCACATCGCCGAGATTGTCCGGAATGTTGCCGCCCAGTTGATTGTCGCTGAGATTCAGGGTCTGCAGGCGAGTCAAAAAGTGCAGATCGGAAGGCAGGATACCGACCAGACCGTTAGTCGGAAGATCGATTGCCAGAACATGGCCGCCGACGGTGTCGACGGTCAGCCCCACCCAGCCGGACACGTCTGCGCTGCCCCATCCGGTATTGTCCGACCATTGATCACCGCTGGACAGGTTGTAAAGATTGACCAGGGAAATGCATTCGTCGAATTCGACGTTCATACCCGGCTGCAGGCACACGCTGCCGGGCAAGTCGGCCAGCGCAATATCAGACAAAAGCAAAACACCGGCAAGCAGCGCAAACCGGATGCCCGCGGCCGCCGGATTCTTGACAGATCGAAATGTCGCGATGCCCATGATTTTCGAAGTATAGGCGCTCTATTCCCTAGTGTACCCCGTCGTCTCGAATGGACTCACCAAAGCTGCTCTTACTCCAGGGGTACGAGCTTCAATAGCCGTCCCTGGCTCTCACCGCGTTCGTCCTCGAGCACCCAGATGCTGCCGTCCGGCGCCTCCTCGATGCTGCGGATGCGCGCGCCCATGTCGTAGCGCTCGACCTCGGCGGCGGCGTCGCCGTCGAACCCAATCCGAACGATCGCCTGGGACGACAGCCCGGCCGCGAAAGCGTCGCCGCGCCAGTCCTCGAAGCGTCCGCCCCGGTAGATCATGAGGTCGCCCGGAGAGATGACCGGCGTCCAGGTAATTACAGGCGCCGTGAACTCCGGACGGGTGTCGTGATCGGGCATTTCACGCCCGTCGTAGTGATCGCCGTTGGAGACGGATGGATAACCATAGTTAGCCCCGCGTTCGATGCGATTCAACTCGTCGCCGCCCGCCGGGCCCATCTCGATTACCCATAGCTGTCCGTCGGCATCGAAGGCCATGCCCAAGGGGTTGCGATGGCCCACGGTCCAGATCTCGTCGTAGGGGCCGACCCCGTCGACCAGGGGTTCCTCGTCGATGTAATTGACGAAAGGGTTGTCCGCCGGGATCGAACCATCTTCTTCGAGCCGCAGTACCTTGCCGATATTGCTCTGCATGTCCTGCGCCGGCGTGAACTTCTGCCGGTCGCCGGAGGAGACCCACAGATAGCCTTCATCGTCAAAGGCGAGACGATGGCCGTAGTGGCCGTCGTCGAGCACTTTCGGGTACTGGCGCCAGATGACCTCAGCGTCGGAAAGTCGGCCGCCGCGTTCGCCGATCTCGAGGACTGCCCGCATGACGGCCGCACCGCGGGTATCGCCGACGCCGCTCTCGGCATAGCTCAGGTAGATGATCCCGTTGTCGGCGTATTCCGGGTGCAGGATCACGTCGCCGAGCCCGCCCTGCCCACGGTAATCGACGTCCGGCAGACCTTCGATCGGTCGCGATTGCGAACCCGCCTGCGTCACCACACGAAGATTCCCCTTCTTCTCGGTGACCAGCATCCGCCCGTCAGGCAGAAAGGCAAGACTCCACGGTTCGTCGAAGGACGTAATGGGCTCGATCGAGAACGGCCGCTCATCCTGGGCATGGACGGCAAATGCGAACAGGATTGCGAGTAGAACTGGCAGTGCCGAAGGTCTATACATGATGGCCTCTCGTTTTTTGATTCGACCCGTACTCTAACGAATCCGCGTGGGTGGAGGGAAAGCGCGCCGCTTTACGAGTTGCTGACCCAGTCGGACGCAACGCCAGGCCGGGGTCGAATTCACATCCCTGGTTTGGCGCGTCTGGTGACTTTTCGCACTTACCGCATCACGTGTCAGCCGGTGATCATTTCAACATGAAGACTTTCGACATTAAGACTTTCCCCATGCAGACTCGACGTAGCGCTGGCCTCGCGACTGCGCTTGCCGTGGCCGCCATCTTCAGCGCGCTGGGCGGTTGCGACACCCTCCGGCATCGCCAGCTTCTAAACGAAACCGTACACGAGCTTGATAGTCCGGTAGTGGATCTGCCGATTCATATTCGCAAAGGGCTGTTCGTAACCGAGGGCCGACTGGGCATCGACGGCCCGATCGTCTCGCTGCTGATCGACACCGGCGCGTTCGAGAGCAAGCTGACGGTCAGCACCGCAATCACCGCCGGCGTCGCGCCGCAGTTGGTCCGCGACAACAGCGATACTTTCGGCCGCAGCCAGCGGATATCGGTTGGTCGGGTGCAGGCGCTACACATCGGTGAACTCTCGGTTCATAAGCTCAGCGTCGGCCTGCTCGACTGGCCGGATTCCGCGATCACGCCCTGCCTTGCACCGGACGGGCTGCTGGGCGCGAACGCTTTGCGAGGCCTGAGCTGGCACGTTGATTTCGAAGCGCCGAGCCTGGTGGTGAGCCGCGACGCCCGAAACCTGCAAGTACCGGCCGGCGCGGCTCATGTCGACGTCTCCTTGCCGGCACTGTCGGCCACGCCCAGCGTAGCGGCGAGCATCAACGGTCGCCGGATCGACGGGCTGCTTGTGGATCTGGGCGCCAACGGCGGCCTGGTGCTCCCTCGAAAACTGCTGGAAACCCTGGAGATTCCGCCCGAGCAGCAAATCGTGATCGATGACAACGCCAGCGCCGGGATCTTTGGAGCCGCGCGCCAGCACAGCATCAAAGCGCCGGTCCAACTCGGCTTCGGCACCCTGGCTCCGATCGAGGTCATGGCTGAGTTCACCGACGACAGCGGCGCCAAGCTGGGCACCGCGGTACTGTCCCACTACAGGATTTGGCTGGACCATGCGAATCAACAGATGAGCCTTGTCCCGGCCGTCCAACCCGACGCCTTCGCCGAACGCCGGCTGCCGCACGGCACCCTGCCCGGGGTCGACTGGCCCGACGATCGCTGGCAGATTGTCTATCGTGAATATTCCGCGACCGCGAGCCAGTCCGCCGAAGTTGCCGTGGGCGACAGGTTCGACACCATCAACGGCCAAAGGCCCAGCGACGTATTCACCGGATGGTGTGACTATGTCGAAAATGTTCGCGAATGGCTGGAGAATCAGCACTCACTGGAATTTGGTGGATAGATGCTGGCGCACTGGAAGGAAAAGCGCTTCATTTGCCGATTTTGAACCCTCGGAACCTCTTAAATAACGCTGCACGAACCATCCAGAAAAAAATTGCCGCATGCTCTGAGCGTGCGTACGCCTGAACGGAGCGTTTCTCGATTTGCGCTATTCTTGTAATCGCGATTTTTACTAAAAGGATTTCTTATGCGCTTGTCCTCGATATTGACCGTGTCCACGCTGCTCTTGTCCGCCACGCTTGCAGATACAGCAACAGGCCAGGATCTCGAGCTCACCCAGGCGCCGAAAGATGCGGTGGTGTACCTGATTTCGCCGAGTCACGGCGAGACGGTGACCTCGCCGGTCACTGTGCGGTTCGGGCTCGAGGGCATGGGGGTGGCGCCGGCTGGCATCGAACGGGACGCCACGGGGCACCACCATTTGCTGATCGACCTCGCCGACGATGAACTTCCGCCGATGGACCGGCCACTGCCCGCCTCCGACCAGGTGATCCACTTCGGCGGGGGTCAGACCGAGGTCACGCTGGAGTTGGCGCCCGGCCCCCATACGCTTCAATTGCTTCTGGGCGACTATCGGCACGTGCCGCACGCCCCGCCGCTGATGTCGGAACGTATCGAGATCGTTGTCGAATAGTCGGCTGCTGAGCGAACAATGCGGGCGGTTGGAAATCCGACTCGCCCGGCGCACATGCTCGCGGAGACCGTGCCCGCGTTTCGTTCAGATCTGGATCGTTACTGAAAAAAATCCGGGTCAGGCGGTGCCGTCGGCGTCCTGATCGTCATCATGGTGATGGTCTTCGGAGTCGTCGCCCTCAAGATGATGGTGTTCATGCTCGTCAGCGTGGCCGTCATCGCCGTGGTGGTGCTCGTGCTCGTCGGCGTGGCCGTCGTCGCCGTGGTGGTGCTCGTGCTCGCTGGCATGGCCGTCTTTGCCGTGATGGTGCTCGTGCTCGTCGGCATGCCCGTCGTCACCATGATGATGCTGATGTTCCGAGTCGTGCGGTTCGTGCGAAGGGTCATCTGCCCACGCCGCCCCTGCGAACACGCCCAGGCCAACGACGAGCGCCAGCAGGATTGTCATCTTTCCTTTCATTCGATTCTCTCGTTTCAAGTCACCCATTGTGACTCTCGCTTTATATCATTTGACCTGTACGCGACACAAGGGAACATGTGAATAACCCATCTTTGGCGCAACGACTTCTCTTGAACGCGGTGCGCGTCCCGCTCTATGATTTGGAATTGATTTCAGTAGCGCGGGTTGACACACAGACTGCAGAAAGATAGTGGGGAATAACTGTTGGCCTTCTACGCAAGACGCTCACCAACCGTCGCAACAAACCGCCGCCAGCCCTCGACAACGGCCGCCGGGGCTTCTACCTGAGGATAGTGACCGACACCGTCGAGATCGACGATGAAGTCGTTTCGCCGGACCACCTCACGATAACGCGCCACCAGGTGCCGCCCCGATACCGGATCAAGCGAGCCGTTGATGAGACCGACCGGCACTTCCGCACGCTCCAGTGCGCCGACCCAGCGCGCACGCTTTTCTGAGCGCTCCGGCATGTAACCCAGCAACTTTGGAATCACCCGCGTGCCGTCGTTTTGGCGAATCAGCCACCAGAACGCATCGAGCTCGGCATCGGACGGCTGGGTATTCGGGCCGAACACTGCAGAGAACGACCGGGCGAAACGCTTGCGCGACATCGTTCTCGCCAAAAGCGGGCCGAGCGGCCCGTAGAGCAGCTTCTGGATAAGCCGCGGACGATGGGCTTCCGGCAACAGGCCGCCGTTGAGAAAACACACCGAGCGCATCCCGGCCGCGCTGCTGCCTTCGTTGCGCCGGACGAGCAACTCCTGGGCCACCGTATCGCCGTAGTCGTGGGCGAGGACATGGTAAGAATCGATACCTGCCGCTGCCATGAGCGCCTCGCAACGATCGGCCTGATCGCCGATGGAATATGCGTGATCGACGGGCTTGTCGCTGAGTCCGTAACCGAGCAGGTCCGGGGCGATCAGTCGGTGGTCGGCGACAAGGTCACCCCAGATCCACGACCAGTCCCACGACGCGGTCGGGAAGCCATGAATCAGAAGCAAGGCCGGCCCATGCCCGGCCTCGCGCACGAACCAATCGTGACCGAGCACCGGCACGACCCGTCCGGCGTCACGCCAGAGCCGAAGAGGGATACGAATATCCATCAACATGATTCCGGCTGCGGTTAGAAAGTGGAAGCGTCACGATTGTTGATCGTAAATGGCAGCATAATCTGACAGCAAGACTCTGCTTTCGTTGGATGAATCTATGCTCATTAGAACCGGTAGAAAAAAATTTGCAGGAAAGGCCGGTTCCGGCTGGAAACGGTAGATTGCTCAGTCGATGTCCGGCGAAAGCGCGCTTTTGAATTTCATAAACCCAGGAGCAACGGCCTCATTAGGTGGGTCAGAGGTTCCCTAACACCGGAGCGCCACCCGGGATGCCCCCGCACGGGCGGCGTGGCGAAGCGATCGCATGAGCTGTTGGTTCTCGCGATAGTCAGCGGCTGCGAGCGTGTCGACGCGCTGAGAAGCCGACTGCTTGTCGGCAACGTCGAACTGATCCCCGTTCTCAATCCCGATCGTTAGTCCACCGACCGAACCCAGATAGCCGAACGCCTGCAGATCGCTGGCGCCATCGCCGATATAGGTAATCTGATCGAAGGGAACATGGTAGTCATGTTCATCAACGATCGTGGCTGACGTGCCCGGAGAATTCGCCTCCGCGACAGTCAGGCCCTCGGCGTGGGCCCGTAAGTATAGCGCTTTCTCAGCGTGGGTGATCGTGCGCTTGACGGAAACGGCCCGCCCATCTTCGTAGTGAAAGGCTCCGGCATAGGTGCGGTCGAATACCGAGGTAATGGGCGTGGGTTCAATCAGCTCGATGAAGCCGGCTGAAAGGATGACGAACTCGCAGTCGATTTCGCCGCTCACAGCCGCGACCTCTGCCCTGATCCGATCCGGCATGTCGAGCACGCCGGGATAGAGTCCAATCCGATCTGCGGCGGCCCGAAAAACGTCGGACGTCAATGGGGTGTCAGTGGCACGAGCCGCATCCAGCAAGCCACGCGCCTTCTTCTGCGCCGGATCCCAATGATCGCCCAGGCAGGCATGAAACCGTTCCTCCCATTCCTCGCGCATCAGACCCAGTTCAGCACAGATGGCATCCCAGCTGTCAGTTGCCAGCGTTAGGTCGAAGTCAAAGATGAAAGCCAGACGTTGGATGTGAGGTTTGGTTGATGGCATCGTGAGCTCTCCGAAAGTGATCGGTTACAGGCCAAGCATGCGCGCGGGGATACAGGATTTATAAGCGCCGCATTATCCAGATTTTTTTCCACGCGACCCAATGTGTTCCGACCCTGTACGGAGCGCTCGCGCCGGAAAAACCGTCATGCGCTATTACACCTGGTACGTGGTCGCTTTGCCTCCGCATCGCACGGTTGGGTTGCGCGTGCTCGCTAAGAAGTTTCGGCGTCCGGCGCGCTATTCCGGGCTTTTCTTATTGTTCTCGCCGTCGATCTCGTTTTTGACGACGAAGAGTGCGGACAACGCAAACCAGGTCAGAGCGCTTAGAGCAACCGCGATCACCCATTCCTGCATGGCACACGCCACACCCAGTGCGCCCAGGGTCCAGATCGAACCCGCTGTCGCGGTACCTTTGACGCGGTCTTTGTTCTTCAGAATAGCGCCGCCACCAATAAAGCCGATTCCGCCGAGAATGCCCTGCATGATTCTGGCCAATGAATCGGTCTGTTCGGGCGTCATGATGGCGATTCCAATCAACATGTAGCTGCAGGCCCCGACGGAAACCAGTGGAAAGGTCCTCACGCCCATGATCCGGCTATGAAGCTCCCGGTTCACTCCGGCCGGAAGTGCCAGTATGCCTGCAGCCAGAAGCGATCCAAGCTTAATAATCCAATCGTCCAATGCTAACGCTTGTCGATGGTCTCAAAATCATCGTATCAAACATTGCTAGCTTCGGGCAAACTGAAGAAATGATTCTGGAGTTTTTTCGGTACGGACAACTGCAGCGGTGCGCAAGTTACTGCGGGGAAGTTTTGCAGTATCGAGCTTAATTTTTCTCCATCACGGCCCGGTTTTCGCAAAACCCTCCTGCTCAAGCGAAGCAATGTTCCGGGGCTGCGACTAAACTGCTGCTGCGTGGCTTCAGCAGTTTGTTTTATTTGCCGATGGTTTTGAAACCGTGCAATAGTCTCGGCTGAGCTAAACGACAAGCTCGCTACGCTGCCGCAGACCCGCGGCGTAGTCTGTTCAGATCGCGTCGATCCAGAAGAGCTGGACAGGCAGGACCTCCGAAGAGCTCAGCGCTTAACCCCGAGAAGACATTCGATATCGTCTCGAGACAGCACGCTGATCAATATACCTCTTGACTAACACACAGTTCGAAACGCACTTCTGGGCTATGAGTGGTAGGTTAGGATGGGGTGGTCTGGCGCTCTGGAGTGACAAGATTGCTGACTTCGTGGAGCGTTGAACGACAGCGTATCGAATGCGGAGGTAACAGTGGAACTCGAGTGTAACTTGGAGCTCATCGATAATGAAGAATACAGCCCAGCGTTTCCTCACCGTCAGGATGCGGCGGATACCGCATTGTTGGGGAGCGTGGTGCTCTGCCTGTTCGGCGAACTGTTCGCATCGGTCGAAGCTAAGATGCCCAAAGCTGATTCGCGCGAACAGGCTGAAAGGTTCGTGCTGCCATGGCCCGCCCTCTTTCCGGAGCTAATACATGATCCAACGTAACGTCAAATTGAGCTTGCTGGCAGTCGCAGCATTTGTCTTGCTGACGATTATCGCTGTTGAATTGATTTCGTGGAATTTTCTCAAGCCACGGATCAAGACTGCTGTCGAACAGGCTACCGGACGCGAACTATTCATCGAGGGCGACGTAGAACTCAGCCTGCTGCCCCGGCCCCGGATGACCTTGCACGAAGTCGCACTCGCGAATCCGGACTGGGCCGGGCCGGAGCATTTCATCGAGGTTGATCGATTGCGTCTGGCGCCCGATATTCTGGCGCTGGTTACCGGGCATGTAGCCCTTGCTCGGGTCGATATCGATAATCCTGAGATTCGATTGGTCGATCGCACGCAAGGACCGG